>Ga0268262_10000502_pt1 | contig 51403 bp, 51 predicted proteins | sample TergutNc150P3_FD_190354 | JGI IMG/M metagenome (GOLD analysis project Ga0268262, IMG submission 190354) | Nasutitermes corniger P3 segment gut microbial community from laboratory colony in Florida, USA - Nc150 P3 (SPAdes) (version 2) | ecosystem: Host-associated > Arthropoda: Insects >... | reverse complement strand
CGTTTCTTCCGCAGCATAGGGCTTTCTTAAACTATCTTCACTATTCGTTAAAAATGCTTTTAGAACGGACATTTCTTTTTTGGTTGTGTTTTCCAATTCGGCCAATTCGGTAATCCAGTAGCTAATCACGCTTATTCGGGAATCCTTAACATCGGGGTCTAATGTCATTCCCTCCCCGAACCATAATTTGTTCCCGCCCCAATTTGCACCTACCAAATTTCGCAGGAACGTTGTCTTTCCCATACTTTGACGGCCAAAAAATACCAGCACCCCCCTATTTCTGAAACTATCCTCGCTCTTGCGAGCCACCACCGCGTAAGCGGATATTAGCCACCGAATTATTAGAGTTCTTTTGAAATCATTTGAAAAATCGTCTGTGCAAATAACGGCATCGCAAATTTGCTCTAAATTAGGGAATCTACCGGACTTAGCCTCCCCGAAAGTGGACATCATATTCAAATTTCTGTTCGGTGATGAGCGGAACAAAGATTTGACAATAAGCTTCATAAGCGCAGTCTTGGGCTACAAAGACGGCGAATTAGAAGATATTTCCTTTTACGACACTCATTTGAAACAGGAGAATTCAAATGACAAATTGGGAGTTTTGGACATAAAAGCCAAGCTGTCAAATGGGAGTGTTATAGATGTTGAGATGCAGGCACGTAGCGTTCCCAGCATCAGGAAGCGAATATCGTATTACAAATCAAATATGATAACCGAGCAAATAGGCGAGGGTAGCTCGTACTTGGGGCTTAAGCCTGTGAAATCCATAATAGTGGCAGATTTTGATTTTATCCCCGAATCTGAGAAATGCCATACTGTTTTTCAAACGCTGGAAAAAGACGAACATTTCCCTTTTAACGATTTGGAGGAAATTCACGTTCTTTGCCTGAAAAAATTATCTAGATTAAATAATGAGAGGTTGCGTAAATGGCTTAGGTTCATTAACTCGGAGAAAAGAGAGGAATTTATGGAGTTGGCAGGAATAGATCCAGTGTTTGTGAAAGCCGTAGATGTTTTGGCTACGTTCAGTGCTGACGATTATAACCGTATGCTGTATGAGGCTCGTTTGAAGGAGTGGCGCGACAATAAAGATAGGATAGATGGGGCTAGGGTAGATGGCATACGAGAATTGGCATCTCTTTTGCGTCAAGGTTATTCTGTGGACGAAGCTGAGAAAAAGCTGGGTTTGAGTTAGAGGCTTGGTAGATTTTGGAAACTAGGAGGCAAATATGCAAAAGACCAAAATGAAACAGGCGAATGGAAAGCCTAAGAAATTATCAAAGTGGGCTGAATGGTGGATTAAACACCCTGAGGGTTCGGATTTGAAAATTTTAGATATGAAAGCGGTATTGAGGTGATATGAGGTATGGAGATGATTCAAACTAGGAAGGCTAAAAACAAGATAGTCCTGTTCCAAAAGATAGCTCGGCAAGAGGCTAAAGTTGAACCTTTTGAAACAGAAGAAGAGGCTCTTGAATTTGTAACTAATTTGTCTATGAAGCGGTTATAAAATTTAGCGGTTAATAAACTCCGTTCCCCTGCTGGTGTGCCATATTCCAACTATGAAAATACAATCCTCTTGTTCTATGTAGTAGATGTAATAGGGGAATTTCCCTAAAAGCATTTTCCGCATATTGAAATACTTTGTTCCTATACCGGGTTGTTTCTCTAGCAACTTTAAGATTTGTCTGAAATGATTGTACATTATTTTAGCTTGCTCTATTGAATTTTTGGCTATGTAGGCTAATGCTTCGTTTAACATTTCCTCGCATTCCAATGAAGTAATAGCTGGTTTGATTTTGATTTCATCATCTAAGGTAGTAGCCATTATTAAACCTTTCCGTTACTCGTTTGTCTAATTCTTCCATAGTTAGGGTTTCTCCTTTTTTGCACTGCTCTATACTTTTACTTAATCTACGGTTTAGCTCTATTTCATCTAATAGGGCTTCTTTCCACACTTCAAGCCCTAGACTTACCATAGCGTTTGCTATTTCCGTTTCATTTGCCATTATTGCCGTTTGGGTTGCTACCATAATTTTACCTCTACCTAAAATATACATTTTTTTCTAGCTGGGTTTGGATTTTAACACTCCAAAAATTTCTTTTCTAAGCATTTATTTTTACTATTTTAATCCTTAAATGAAAAATATCTTCCCTCTTCTCGCCCTAATCCCCACCCTGCTTTTTGCCCAAACCCCAAAAGTATGGGACGGCACCGCAGACGACACTTGGTACACAAGCAATAAAACGGCTGGATACTATACAATTACAACCGCAGAGCAACTAGCTGGCTTGGCTACTCTTGTGAATGGAGGCACAAACTTTGAAGGCAAAACCATATATCTTGATGCTGACATCGCTTTGAACGATACCAATGCTAGTGGCGGCTGGCGAAATTGGAATGATGCAACGACTGGCTTGAAAAAATGGACAAGTATAGGAAGCAATTATAATTATTGTTTTAAGGGCATATTTTCTGGCGGCGTTATAAGCGGTCTATATTATAACAGCTTGTTTGGATGTATACAATATGCCCCAAACACTGACAGCGCCATAGAAACTCTCGGACTAGTAGGTTTTTATGTGAAAGGCTCAGGCATGGTGAGTCGTACTCCTAATGGTCCAGCCATATCTTATTCCTATGCTATAGGAAACGTAAGCAGTGAGAATGGTGAAAATGTGAGCCTCATTCATCCCTCTATCCATATTAAAAATTCCTATGCCATAGGAAATGTGAATGGTGAAGTATTGAACACTTTCTACCATTACGACGGGAGTACCATCGGTACGCCAAAAACAACAGCGGAAATGAAACAAAAATCCACCTACCAAGGTTGGGATTTTGGAAATGTTTGGGGAATAGGCTATCCAGAAGACAAACCGCTGAACGGCGGAATGCCATACCTCCAAATACAAACTCCACTAGGGGGGGCACAGATTATAGCGGACAATGGAGATAGGGTTGAGTCCTTGGAATTGGGAAACATATTCGGGAGAGGAAAAATATTGGAAACGACATATACGGGCAGCCAAATTAAACCTACTCCAAGCGTTCGGGTATGGGAATTAGTAGGTACAACGTGGAATGAGGTAGAGAAGGTGGCAGGTGTAGATTTTAATTACGTATATGGCGAAAATAAAAATGTAGGAATAGGCACCTTTACCATAATCGGCAACAAAACATTCTGGGGCAAAAGAGAATTCACCTTCAAAATAAACAAGGCACAAGTAACTAAACCCACCAAACTTAACCAAAACACCTTCAACTATGACGGAACCTCAAAAACCGTCACCACAGATATAAGCCCTGCCGCCAGCAATTTCATCTTCGGCGGTGATATTACGAAAACAAACGCAGGTTCATACACAGCCATAGCAACCTTGAAAGACATAACCAATTATCAATGGGTAGGCGGCGGCACACAATCAATTTCCTTTACTTGGACAATAAACAAAGTACAAGTAACCAAACCCACCAAACTTAACCAAAACACCTTCAACTATGACGGAACCTCAAAAACCGTCACCACAGATATAAACCCTGCCGCCAACAATTTCACATTCGGCGGCACCACCACAAACACAAACGCAGGTTCATACACAGCAACCGCAACCTTGAAAGACACAGCCAATTACGAATGGGTAGGCGGTGGCACGCAACCAATTTCTCTCACTTGGGTAATAATGAAAGCGCAAGTACCCATACCACAACTTAAGCAAAACAGTTTCACCTACGACAAAACCGCAAAAACAGTCAGCACAGATTTAACCCCTGCTGCCAATAATTTCACCTTCGGCGGCACAACAACAAGCACAAACGCAGGCACATACACCGCCACAGCAACCCTTACAAACACAACCAATTACCAATGGGCAAACGGCACAACAAACGTACTTTCTCTTCCTTGGACAATAAACAAAGCCACAAGCACCGACTGCAATGTGACAATGTCCGATTTCACCGCCAGCGGCACCGCCTCAAAACCCGTTCCCTCATCTCCAAACGGAACATACAGCACAAGCCAAGTAACCTACTCCTACAAAAACCAAACCAACACCAACGACCTAGAGACACCCAACGTGCCAGCAAATGTAGGTGTTTATAAGGTCACAGCCACCTTCGCCGCCACCACCAACTACGAGCAATGCACCGCCTCCGACATCTTCACCATAACCGAAGGCGACTGCACCCCGAAAAAAATACCGGTATCTTGGACAAGCGAATCCGTCTTCACCTACAACAAAATGGTTCAGGCACCCGTTCCAAGCGTAAGCGAGCCAGGCGTGGAACTGCTGCGCTCCAACGCGCACTCCGCAGCAGGCATATACAAAGGGCAAGATGCCGCCTATGCCATAATCAAAGACGATGCCCAGAGATGCAACTACGCCCTCACCAACAACACCAAAGATTATGAGATAAAAAAGAAAGATTTAAAGCCCTACTTCAACGCCCCCGCCGCCCTCTCCAACATAGAATCCAACAAAGACACCGTCTGGGTACCCCACGCCATATTCCCCGACCCCGACCTCCTACGCCAAATCCTGGACAACCTCCTGAACTATGACGGCTTCGCCCAAGACACAGTCACCAAAGAAAAAGACGATGCCTCAGTTCTCAGAAACACCCCAACGATAAACGTAATCTACGCCAATCAGCCCCCAGCCCCAAAAATGCTCTCCAAGCGGGTTGAAACAACCCAAAAAGCGGTGGCAATCGTAAACACAGACGGCGTCTCCGCCGATAACTACGCCCTCGCCAAACGCAGCATAACGATAATGGAAATACAAGACGAAGACACAGGAGCAAAAAGAGTTCTCTGTTTCCGTGGCAATTATTGCACAGAACTCGGCGAAGATGTTTGCTCCTTCATAAAAGGCGAAAAAGTCTCAAACTGCAACAACATAAAAAGGTCTTGCCGCATAGACACAGACCTGTGCATAGACAATATGTATATCAGCGAGTGCAACAGCATAGGCGGCACCGTAATAATAATGTCCTGCAATGAATACGCCACCCCAGCCAACCGCCCCACATTAGCCTCCAACGCCTTCCACGTATGGCAAACTGCAAGCGGCATCGTAAATATAGACTTGGGCTACGCCCCCTCCGCCCCCGTATCAATCCAAATCTACAACCTTCAAGGCAAACTGATAGCCTCCGAACAAGCAAGCACCCGCTTCGCAACCATAAGACTAAACGCCGGAAGCGGAATATACATATTCAAAGCCGGAACCAGAAACGCAGTGAAAATCATAAAATAGGGGAAAAAATGTCCACCTCTTCAACCATTCTGAAAATCCTGCAAATTCTGATAATTCTGGTTCAGACAATAGCGGCAACTAATCTAGCAGTCCTAGAAATAGTCACCTCCGACTGCGAAGAAGAAGACTGCAAAACGGACGACCTCACCGTTCAGCAAACCAAGTTATTGACAGACGAACTCCGAAAGCAAGCCGTTCTTGTTCTGCCTCAAACATACACCGTATATACAAGGGAAAAAATCATTGAACTCGCCAAAGATATTCCCGCAGGCATATCCGAAGTGGTGGACATAGGCAAAGCCATCAAAAGCGATTACGTAACTCGCAGCTCAATAGGTTTTTTAGACGGCTCGCTTGTCTTGACCGTTGAGCTATACAACTGCGAAAACGGCATTCTCCTCTCCAACTTCGTGGAAACATCGCCAGATACCAAAGGTCTATTGAAAATAATACACGAAAAATCCAGCCCTCTGTTTGAGAAAATACTTCCGCCTGCACCGCCACCACCGCCGCCGCCAAGCAGTAGTAGCTTGGAGCAAAGCAGCAGTTCCAGCGAAGATATAAAAATAGGAGTTATAGCAAAAGCGGGCTTTTCAAAAATGGGTGTCAAAAACGCAAAAAGCGACCTCGCGTATTCGCTTGGATTAGTCGCAGTGAAAAGTTTTGGCATCATTGAAATCCTGTTCTCTAGCGAGGAATATGGAATAGATGATAAAAAGATTAGCAAGCTCAGTCTTGAAATTCCTTTGTCTGCAAGGCTTGTCCTTGCAAAAAGCATAGGCATATCGCTCGGCGCGGTCGCAGCTATTCCGCTATCGCTCAGGATTGAAAACGAAGTGCCCAAGGATGCCCAAGCATTCGGCATTGCGGCTATGGGGGGTTTGTCTTACATAATAACGGAAAACATTTTCATTGAGGCAGTTTATGAAAAATACTTTGGCAAAACATTCACATCGCTCAAAAACTCAAACACGGAAAAAATGCTATGCGGTATAGGCTACTTATTTTAGCGGCAGCCCTGCTCTCTTCCTGCGCGGAGAAAGGCGATATAGATGCGGCAGACTTGCTCACCTGCGGGGTCTTTGACCCTGAAAAGCAGATTTGCGACACACGAGACGGCAATGTGTACAAATTCGTGAAAATAAATGAGCAGATTTGGCTTGCCGAAAATCTGAGATACTCAAGCCCTTCGTCTGCCTGCTATGAGAATGTTCTTGAAAACTGCGGCAAGTACGGAAGGCTGTATCTCTGGGACAACGAGGGGAACAAAAAACTCTGTCCCGAAGGCTGGCATATCCCAAGCGATGATGAATGGCGGATTCTGGAAGACTTGGCTCCGGACAGCCAACTGAAGTCCAGGAACGGGTGGGAGCCTTACGGAAATATAAGCGGCAACGGCGAGGACAAGTACGGATTTGCCGCCCTGCCAGCAGGGGTGTCTAAATTTGATTTCAAAGACTGCGAGAACGGCGGCATATTGAAACTCTCCGAATGGGAAGGCTTTGGAAGCGCAACGGCATTCATGTCTTCGGTCGCAAAATACACTAGGGTTATATTGAGCAACGATGAGCTTGAATTTTGCATCGCCGAGAATTCGCTTGTTTCTGCTCGGTGTGTTAAAAATTAGATTACTATATTTCTTTTGTGCCCAAATTCAAATGTAATCAATGTTAAGGATTTTGTTCATTTTAGCAATTGGAATGGCAGTTCAAGCGGCTGCGCAGGATTTTAATTTGCAAGTTGAAAAAATGAATGGCATAACTTATGCAGATGGGGTGGATTTAGGAAAAAAATTGAAAATGAATATGAATTGGCAAAGCGAGGCGGGGATTTTGCAGATAGGGAATTCTTCTTGGGCTTTGGGAAGTGCTTGGGTAAATTTAAAAGATACCAGCTTTTTGCTCTCTGCCGCTGTGCAAAATAAAATTACAAACAAGCAATCTTTTTGGCTGCCATTGCCATCTTCTTTGCGGATTTTTGAAAAACTGCTGAACAGACCCATTGAATACGATTCTGCTTCTGCAAAAATATATTCAAGACCTACCAAAGATTTATGGAGCGTTAATTTAGATTCAAAAGATAACGGCGAGGTAATTGAACTAAAACTCTCAAAGCCTTTTGTTGTGGAAACTTTTTACACAAAACCGAATTACCTTTTGCGGATAAATGGCCTTGTGATAGACAGCGAAATGTTTTCTGATTTGGCAAAAAAATCCTCTATGATAAGCAGGGTAATTCCAATTCAAGACAAGCAAAGCGTGCAGATAACCCTTGTGATAAAAGACAACTGCGATGGCGTTGAACTGGTGAAAAAAGACGAAGGAAAAACCCTACAAGTGGTGCTTAGAAAAAAACACTACGAAGCAAAAGCCGCAGCCTCATCGTCTTCTGCGGCACAGGCTGGCGGAAGCAAAAAAATAAAAACCATAGTTTTGGATCCTGGGCACGGCGGCAAAGACCCTGGTGCCATTGGCTACAATGGCTTTAAAGAAAAAGAAATTGTTTTGGCCGTTGGTTTAAAATTAAAAAGCAAATTGGAAGAAAAGGGATTCACTGTTAAAATGACAAGAAACTCCGATGAATTTATAGAACTGGGAAATCGCCCAAAAATGGCGAGCGATTGGGGAGGCGATTTATTTTTAAGCCTGCACTGCAATGCCATAGAAGGCAAAGAGAGGCAACAGCGAGCGGAAGGTTTTACATTTTATATTTTGCGAGCCAGCGGCAATGAAGAAGACAAAGCCATAGCCCGCAGGGAAAACCAAGCCATAGCATTGGAATCCGATAAAAAAGGAAAAACAGAAATTTCACCTGCCGAATGGATTATTTTGGATAACCAGCTCGCCTTGTATGCAGAAAAAAGTGCACTGCTCGCGGGCTATTTGGTTGAATCTTTTGACGGAGGCTCAATAAGAAAGGTACAAAAAGGTGCCAGCCAAGCCGGATTTATGGTTTTGGTTGGCGCATATATGCCCGCAGTTCTGGCAGAGTTAGGTTTTATAACACATCCAAACGATGCCACATATATGTCCACAGAAAAGGGGCAAAACGAAATTGCAGAGAACTTGGCAAAAGCTATTGTGAATTTCTCAAAATAACTTATTTTTTTCTCCACTCACCGTTAAACATATCATCACTTACTTCGCTAAAAACGGAAACTCCGCCATTTCTTTTATAGTGACCAGATATTTCTCTCTCCGATTCCGGTGTCGATGTTGGCTCCCATTCCTCATCATACCAATTCCAATCATAAACTATTGTAAATTTAAAAGTTGAATTATCATAAGTTACGGTGCCTTTGGTTTCATACACACCTTCATACTTTAAAGTATAATTCTTCCCAGAAATTTCAAGTTCAAATTCTTTCATAACCCAAGTTCCATCCATGGATTCAGATTTGTCATCGTCAGAAGAACAAGCGAATACGAAAAAGAATGCTAAGGCAATGAATGCAATAAAAAAGCGTTTGAGTAAAATGCTATTTTTTCTCATTTTTCTCTCCAACCTTGCTAGGAACCTTGCCAGCCTGATATGTGCCTCCGTGTTCCAAACATTTCCAGCCAGCACCATAAGGTGCAACATCTAATCCTTTAACTCCAGAATAGAGTGTTCCATAGTCCACGCAGTTCTTAATTAACTGTTCGCAAGTGCAAACTGGGTGCTTTGGATCGCCACCTTCCACAGAGCCTCTACAAGTAGAGGTATATGAATACTCTGTGCTTATTGTGAAGCACCCTGTCTCCCATTCGCAGACAGTTGCTCCGTTTGTACCCGTGCATACCTCGGCCCCAGCTTGTGAAACCAATGTTGCCAAAGCGAATAGCGGTAATACTAAGACTTTTTTCATAGAAGCTCCTTTTTGAAATGAATCTAATCTAGATAACTTTAATATACATTATTTTTTGCGGAAAAATAAAAATAATCAGGATTTTTGCAATTTTGTTTACTATATTGCTCTTATGGACGTAGAAAATAAAACTCAAATCAAAGATTTCACCAAAGGTTACACATTTAAAATACTCTTCCTCGTTTTTTTGATATTGGTGCTGCTAATCCCTCTGAATATGGTTAGTCGCCTTATTGAAGAACGCAGCAGAACTGCTGATTCTGCCGAAGAAGATATTATGGATGCTTGGGGGAGCGAGCTTGTAGCGGCAGGTCCAGTGATTATAATTCCTGGCATCAGAAACACAGCAGAACCTTTCACATTGGTAATAACCCCACAGAAACTGAACATCGGAACTAAATTCAAAACGGAAACTAGAAAAAGAGGAATTTTTTCAGTACCGCTGTTTTACGGCGACTTTGCTATTTCAGGTACCTTCGATTTTGAACAAGCGTTCTCTTCACTGCTACCCAACGAAAAAATTTCGCTAGATAAAGCAGAATTGATAATAGCCCTTTCAAACCAAAAAGGAATACGAAAAATTGACCAAGCGGTATGGAATGTCAATAACAATGAAGCCTCTCTTTTCTTTCAACCCGGAAACCGAGGGCAAGAATATATAAGCGAAGTAAAATTGCTCAATTCCAGAAATAAATACATTCGCCGTAGCAGCGGAATTTATGCTGTATTACCAGAGCTTACCACTGATGCCAAAGCAAATTTCAACATTGTGATAACCATTCACGGAGGCAGGATGGTGCGGTTTTTACCCTTAGGTCAAGATACCCACGCAAATATTGTAACTGACTGGCCATCTCCATCTTTTCAAGGTTCTTTCCTTCCTGGAAATTCAAATATCAAAGAAGATGGCTTTGATGCTACATGGGATATCAACTACCTGAGCAGAGACATTCCATTGCTTTGGAGAGCCGACGCAAACAGTAAAGATTATTCCGATGCTTTATTCGGCGTTAATTTTTTCCGTGCCATTGATACTTATTCTCTCAACACAAGAGCCGTGAAATATGGAATTCTCTTTTTAATAATTCCATTTTTAACACTTTTCCTATTTGAAATTTTCACGAAAAAAAGAATTCACCCTGTGCCTTATTTGCTTTCGGGAATTGCCAATATCATTTTTTATCTTTTGCTGTTATCCCTTTCAGAACAAGTACAATTCTACCTTGCCTATATTATTGCTGCCTTAGCTATAATCATAATGTTAACACTTTATTCACGAGCGCTATTGCCATCTTGGAATAGAAGCTGGTATATGGGAGCAATTTTAACTGTTTCTTATGTACTGCTTTATGCTGTGTTAAATTCTGAATCTTATGCTCTGCTTGTGGGTTCTATTTGGGCATTTATTATGGTTGCATTGGTGATGTTCTTTACCCGCAAACTGAACTGGTATGGCTCTGAGGAATGAGCAAAAATTAACTAGCGATTCAGGGACTTGAACCCCGGACCTGCGGATTATGATTCCGTCGCTCTAACCAACTGAGCTAAACCGCCATAATTTTATATTTGCTAGTAATTTAGAAAAGTTTTACCCGAAAGTCAAGGTTTTAAACAAAAATAACGTTAATAAGTTGTTATTTGTTTTGGAAAAAGAGCAAATTACTCAAACAAGTGTTAATAAAAGCCTTATTATTGCAAAACTCTACGAATAAAAATAATCTTGGAATTGTAAACGTAGCAATATCTTATATGATATTTTCAAATTTTATTTGAGTTATTAACAGAGTTCTTTGTCAATTTCTTTTTAAATAAATATAATATATAAGAAGAAGACTTGGATCCAAACAGAATTTGCAACAAGATGGAGAAAACAAAAAACAAAACCGAAAGAACTACAGAATAAGCTATTAAATAGGCCAAATTTGCATTTAGAAGCCAGTTGTAGGCATATCTAGAGACATAAAGCCCAAGTGGTGCCAAAACAGCTAAGACAGCCCCTCCAGCTATAAAATCTTTAATGAATGATTTTGCCCCTTTTACGTTCCAAAATGCCAAAAGCAAAATTAACTGAACAAATGAGCAAATAAAACTAACTACAGGAACAGAATATATCCCTATTATTTTAGCCACTGGCAAATATAAAAATAAACTTGCGGCAAAAGCTGATGTATTGACTATTGTTGGGAGCCACATCCTCTCCATTGAATAAAAAGCCCTTGACAAAAGAGCTTGGGCACAAAGGCTTATGCTCACAGGTAAATAACATAAAAGCAATTCGTTGACTAAAATTGAATTTTGCTGCGTAAAAGCTCCTCTTTCAAATAAAATGCGAACTGCAGGCAAACTAACAACTGTCAATGCACATATAGCTGGAACCAAGATAGCGAAAATTTTTGCCAAATCACCCCAAATTTTTTCGTTTAATTCGGTTGTTTTATTCTCTTTGAATAATCTAACCATATCTGGATATTTAGCTGCTCCAACGCTAAAACCAAAAACAGCAACTAAAGTGTACATAAGGCGATAGCTGTAATTGAGGCTTGAAATTCCGTGGCTCCCAAACATTGAGCCAAAACTGCGTATTGCAAATTCAAGCGCAAACATTGAGCCTGCACCTAAAATCATAGGAAGCAAAAGTTTTACAGTTTTTATCAACTCTGAATTTATTGGATTGAATGTGAAAAAATATTTTACTCCGCCTCTATAAGAACCTATTATCTGCAAAACAAAAAATCCTATAAATGCACCTATGGGAACTCCCCAGGCAAAGCCGCTAACTCCGCTATCTTTGAATAACCAACCGAAAAGCACTATGCTCGCATTGTAAATTATGCCTGTGAGCGATGGAATAAAAAATTGTTTGCGAGCTTGCTGTGCTGCTATTAAAAAACTGCCGGCAAAAAAGAATAGCTGGCCTGGCAAAATTATTCTGCCAAAATAGGTGGCTAGATTTAAAATATTTTCGCTTGGCGATGTTGCCGTTAAAAGTAAAATTAGTTCTCGCATAAATATAAATGCTGGCACAGCTAGTATCAAAAACAACAAGCCGAGAACATTGAAAATATTGCTAAATGAACGCCAACCTTCGTTTTCGTTTTGCTTCAATAAATGCGTTGTAAATAGCGATATAAAAACTATTGACAAAAAACCTGTGCCTATCAGATGATTTAAAATATCTGGAATCATAAATGCCAAATCAAGGGCATTTTTTTGTTCATTAACGCCTGCAATTTTTGCAAGGAGCATTTCGCGCAAAACGCCGAGAACCCTGCTTGCGAGCAGGCTAGCAGCTATAATTAGAGATGCTTTATTCATTTTTTTATTTTTATAACCAAAAAATACGTAAAAACAGCAATTACACTAGCAGCAGAATCCACAGCCAAATCATATAAATCGCTAGAACGCCCCGGAACAAATTTTTGGTGGTATTCATCACTTGCTCCAAAAAGCGTACATAAAACAATGACAATTACGCTATGAACTATAGGTTTTGCAAACCATTTTTTGCTTGGAATCCAAATACAAAATGTTATTCCCAAAACAAAATAAGCTATAAAATGCTCTATTTTGTCGTTGAAATGAAAAGAATTTAAAAGCGGGTCATTGCCTGGCAAAGTTGAGAGCTTAAAAAGCGTTGCCATAACAAGAATTGCTGGAATTTTTCTTAAAATATTTTTCATCTTTTGGTTTCTAATATAGTAAATCAAAAATAATATTCAAAATTCATCAACAATGGGAAAAATGGAAATTGGTAGATTTTCTGTTCTTCAGGCGGGTTTTTGCTGGTATCATAAAATATATAGAATAAATTATCGTGGTCGGTTAGGTTTAAAATTGTAAAGCCGAAATTCCATTTGTCTTTTTTGCCCCAATCAATAACTTTTGCATCCAAGCGGAAATAAGGAGTCCGCATAGTTACGTTTCTATTGCCAAGAGGCGAAATCATATTATGGCCAGGATAATCCTCGTCTATTCTATATGTTGAGAAATAACCCAGATATGGAGTATATGGCATTCCGCTTGCCCATTTTAATTGAAAGGAGGTACGCAAAAAATAATTTTTCTCAAACCAATTAAAAGACAAATCGCTTTTCAAAGCAAAAGGTTGGTGCCAGTTGGGAAAATAGGCTTCGTTTGACCCATCTTTAAAAACAGCCCAGCCCTGATTGAAATTTATGCTGCCGCTTACAAACCCCTCCGGCTTTTGCAGAGAAAGTTCATAACCAAAGGAATAACCCTCGCCGCTGACAATCATATCTCCAAGTGATTCTACTTTTTCTGATGTAGCAGAGTCAAGGTCAGATTCGTTGTAAACCGTTAAATTGTTTTGAGTTTTGTAATAGGCTTCTGCATTAAAGTTGAATATATCCAAAATATTGCTCCTGGAATAACCTATTGCGGATAAAATTGAACTTGAAGGCTTTACCTTTCCATTTATTACGGTTTTGCGAGCAGGATAGTAAAATTCGTTCAATGATTCTTGGTCAGAGAACATAATGCTGTTGAGGTATTGCAAATAATAGCCAGTGTGGAATTCCAATTTTTGATTTTCTGCAAATTCATAAGAGGCGGCAAAGCGGGGTTCCATTCCAAAATGTCTGGAAAGTTCGTGAAAGTTTAACCTTAGGCCATATTGCACATCCCATAAATCAGGTCGCCAGGAATCTTGAGCGTATAAAATATGGTGGCGTGTTTTTGGGCTGTCTTCCAATTTTTGCCCAGTTATTTCAACATCTTGCACAAAGACAACTTTGGAAAATTCCATATCATAGCCAAAGGCATAAGTATGTTTGTCCATTCCAGAATAAATAAGAGATTGGCGACTTGCGAGCGTACTAACCCCGTTTTTCATTCCAAACATATTTTCTATCTTAAAATCTTGATGGAACTCGCTATAAGAAAAACCGCTATTCCATTTCCAATTCTCATCTATTTTCCACCCAAAATTTATGGGAATAACCGTATTTCCCCATTCAACAAAAAGAGGCGAAAAATTGAGAATATCTGCTCCGGTATATATGGCTATGTGCAGGCTTTTATCTTCGCTTAATTGATAGTCAAAAGCACCCTGAATATCGGTAAATTTATAATCTACGGTAAAGTCTGTTGCGCCTACAGCTTGCAAAAAATCTAAAATCTGCTTTATATAAGTGCTTCGCGCTGCCAAAACCCATCTGGCATTTACCTGATGCCCTTCGGTGTGAACTTGGGTGGCAAAAGTGCTTATTTTCACGGAGTTTTTGCTGAACCATTCGTCAAGGCTATCGTTTCCGCCCTTTCTGCTGTTTATAGCAGCAACAGAGCTGAGGCGGTTGCCATACTCTGCCGGAAAGCCGCTTTTGTAAAACTTAACATCGTCCACAGCTTCAACGAGAAATGTGGAAAAAAGCCCAAAGAAATGAGTTGGGGAATAGACAATTCCATTGTCCAGCAAAAATAAGTTCTGGTCGCTTGCCCCGCCTCTAACATATATCTTTGTGCTGAAATCCGAACTGGACACAACACCCGGCAAAGCCTGTATGCTGCGCATAACATCTGCCTCCGCAAGCCCTGGCATTCGCTTTATGTTTTTTGCGCTAACAACAGATTCCCCCAATTTTCGCTTGGGCTTTTTGCGAAGCTGCACCACAACCTTCCTAAGCTCCGTGACCTGCTCCGCAGCCTCCGAGCTAACAGAGGCAGAATCCACAACCGAATTTGCCTCGCTCTCCACTCTGGGTTCTCCACTCTGGGCTCCTAAGTTTGCACCCCCATACCACACCACATTTTCTTTCCCTGAAATTTCCGCAGAAAAAACCGAATCCTTCCCAAAATATTTCAATTCATAACACTTCTCCAATTCCCCGCTTTTGGCGCAAATATTCCACATAGTATCTTGCGGAAGCTCAAGTTTAAATTGTTTGTTAAAAAATGTGTGGGCTATAAATCCGGTTTCTACAACTTCAACTTGCAGAGAGTCTTCTTTTGCAAAATCTTGGTCTGTTACTATGCCTAAAAAGGTGAATAAAAATGGTATCACAATTCCTTGTCGTAAGCGGAAATAGGACCTACCGTTACCGTGTTATAACCCCCGTCAACATACATTATTTCAGAAGTCACGCCAAAAGACAAATCGCTTAAAAGAAAATACGCTGCGCCACCCACGTGCTCTGGGGTTGTGTTCTCGCGAAGGGGGGCAATTTTGCGGTGGATTTTGAGCAAATCGGTAAAATCGCTAATTCCACGTGCCGCAAGCGTGTTCACAGGGCCTGCACTAATGGCATTAACCCTAATTCCTTCGGGACCTAAATCGTAAGCCAAATAGCGAACTATGGCCTCTAAAGCTGCTTTTGCCACTCCCATAACATTGTAGTTTTGAACAACTTTTTCGCTGCCCAAATATGTAAGGGCTAAAACAGAACTTCCTTTTGTCATCAAGGGCTTGAATGCGCGGGTTAAGGAAACAAGGGAATATGCGGAAATGTCCATCGCTTGCAAAAACACGTCTTTTGGAGTTGGCAAAAAAGCCCCTTCCAAGTAGCTTTTATCTGCAAAACCGATGGAATGAACCAAAAAATCGCACTGACCAACCTCGGCTTTGTATTGCTCTGCGACTTTCAAAATATTTTCTTCGGCAGAAACATCGCAATCGTAGAGTTTGCTGCTAGGGTGATTTTGAAGCAATTTATCCAAACTGCGTTTTAGGCGTTCCCCGTTGTAGCTAAAAGCCACTTCTGCGCCCTCTTCCAATAATTTTTTCGCTATGCCCCAGGCTATGGAACGGTCGTTGGCAACGCCAAAAATTATGCCTTTCTTTCCTTTCATCGACATTGGAACTCCTTATCTGTTAATCCATACCCCGGCTCGTGCAAAAACATCTCTGTTAATGGATTCTGGCAAAGCCTTTGTGTGAATCCATTTAAATTCTTCTTTGCCCTGTATTCCGAATTTTCTTATTAAATCATCTTGGGCTTTTTCGTAAGAGGCGGCCATTTTCAGCTTTTCTTCGTTATCTGCCTGAGACATCTGCTCTGCCCATTCTTGCCCCATAACAACAAGGGCTTCGCTTGCTTTATTGAAATTGCGAGCTTTTTTTGGGCTAATTTTTAAATCTGAGGGTTCTTTGAACTGTTCAACAGCTGGTTCAATGTATTCGTTGTCTAGGGCATCTGGGTCTTCAATTGCTATTGGAGCTTCCGCTTCTTGGCAAGAAACAAGGAGCAAAACCATAGCCGACAAAAAATACCGCATAGCTTAAAGATAAAAAATTTTTCAAAGATTATCAAGCTTTTTATGAGAAAATACAGGAAAAAGGGGGTAAAATGCAAGTAACGGCGGCTAAATGTCCCTTATGCAGCGAACATTAGCCCAAGAATTGTCAATATAAAGGCCATCTATATCTCTAATTCCAGATTGCAGAGTAAAAACATGAATATGAGCCGAGCCTGTCATATATCCTTCGGTTGCGCTCCAAAAATCTGCTTGATTTTCTATGCATAAAAAATAACCTTCGTGTTTATAATACCCGCCAGGCAAAGCAGTAAAGCCATATTCATCCGTTCCTTTTCCAGAAATCCAAAAAACATGGTTTGCCATTAATTTAGCATCATCGTTGCCTGTAAAGTTTCTGAGTGTAAACCATTCCGTGTCGTTAGGCAAGTGCCAACCGAGCGGGCAAGCCTTCATTGCAGTATTCCAATCATAAAGAATCCCATAAATTTTGCAATTATCTGGATTGTTGTCGTAGCATTTAGTGTTTGAGGTTTCGTATCGCAAATTTTCTGCCATCCAAGTTTGTGCGCCTATGGTTACATATTTGTATGCTTTGCCATCTCTGCTATCTATAAATTCTTCTTTATTTCCAACACCTTTATTTGTGCAAGACTGAGAAGATGGATTATACCATTCGTTCCCGCATTTTGAGAATAGACTATTATTTTCGCATTTTTGATTAAATGGGTCATAGCTAATTCCGCCGCATTTATCATAAATTTTGGAATTTAGGCAAAATTGTGTGGTTTGGTTGTAATAATTGTTTCCACATTTTGAGAATAAACGATTATTTTCGCATTTTTGATTCAACGGGTCGTATCTAATTCCGCCGCATTTGTCGTAAATCTCGGCATTTTGGCAAAATTGTTCCTCTGGGTCGTAATAATCGTTTCCACATTTTTCTGCCAAAAAGCTTCTAACTTCATCGTAAGAACCGCAGCTTAAAAGTAGGGATGCAAGCAGAGCGAGTGGGATATGAAGCCTTAGCATAAAGGTTAATATAGTAAGAAATTTAAAAATTTTCTAAATTGCAACCGTGCCAACCTTGTACATAATAGCCGGACCCAATGGTAGTGGCAAAACCACTCTTGCAAAAGAGCTTATAGAAGAAGATGGCTTGGATTTTTTAAATGCAGACGAAATTGCAAAGTCCATAAATCCGCAAAATATTTCAAAAGCATATATGCAGGCTGGGAGGGAATTTTTTAAAAGATTAAATGAAATTTTGGTTGAAAAGAAATCGGTTATCGTAGAAACAACTTTATCGGGGAAGTATCATAATAGAGTTATTGAGAATTTTAAGAGAAATGGGTATGAAATAAAGCTATTGTATGTTTTTTTAGAATCTCCGAATTTATGTATTGACAGGATTAGATTTAGAGTGCTTAAAGGTGGGCATAGTGTTCCAAATGAAGATATAATTCGCAGATATGGTAGAAGCATAAATAATTTTTTGAATGTGAAAACCAAAGTTAGCCACTGGATTTTGTATTATAACGGTGGGGAAAAATATATTGAAGTTGCACAGGGATATTGCGATAATGAAATTATTTTGAATGAAGAATTTTATAGTTTATTTACCAGAGGCAATAAAAATGGATAGTAGTTTCTATGAATTTGCAGCAAAAATTACTCGCCTAGGCAATAGGGGAGTAAAAAAGGCGCAAGAGGAAAATCGGCGTTTGGGTTTGCCTAATGTGTATGCTATTGAGGGAAAACCTGTTTTTGTTATGCCAAATGGCGAAATAAGAACGGAGAGGCCAAGTGATTTCCCCTAAAAAATGGCGTAATTCTAAACTCCGACTTTAGATTTACGCCATTTTATATTTCTATCTTATCCAAATGGCTAACGGAAAATACCTAAAACGAACCCTAACCCCAGAAATTTTGCGGGTATCTGGGAGCGATAAAGTTTTGCTTATAAATGGGCCTCGGCAAGTAGGCAAAACAACTCTCTTGAAACACGCCAAAACTGCGGGGCGCAAATATGTGACTATGGACAACAAAGCCGATCTCGCCTTTGCAAAAACCGACCCCAAAGGTTTTTTAGAAACATATTCACCTCCGGTTATTATTGACGAAATTCAATACGCCAAAGAACTATTCCCTTATGTCAAAATGCTTGCCGATGCCTCAGATAAACGCGGACAAGTTTGGATGACTGGCTCACAGCAATACAATATGATGGAGAACATCACCGAATCTCTAGCTGGCAGGGTAGTCATCATTGATATGCTAGGTTTGTCAATTTATGAACGCGAAGGAAAGGGGTTAAATCAAAAGCCATTTTTGCCCTCAGAACATCCACACGCAAAACTTAAAAACCGTAATATACCAAATACATTCAAGATAATATGGCAAGGCTCATACCCTGATGTTATTTATAGAAATGAAAAAAGCCGTAGGGATTTTTATGATTCTTATATTCGCACATATTTGGAACGCGATGTTAAACAGCTTATAAATGTTGGTGACGAAGTTGTTTTTTTAACCTTCCTAAAAGTTGCCGCTGCAAGAACGGGGCAGGAATTGAATATTGCAGATATTGCAAAAGATGTTGGAATTTCGCAGCCTGCGGCAAAAAAATGGTTATCCGTTTTGCAAACTTCTGGAATAATTTACTTTTTGCAACCATATTTTAAAAACATAACCAAAAGGCTAATCAAAAGCCCAAAGATGTATTTTTTAGATACAGGCATAGCCGCATACCTTGCTGGCTGGACTACGCCGCAAGCCTTGGAATCTGGAATATCATCAGGGGCTTTTTTTGAAACATTCGTAGTTAGCGAAATCATAAAATCATACTGGCACAATGGGGAAAAACCGAATTTGTATTTCTTTCGTGACGAAAAGGGGCACGAGATAGATTTGCTCATTTATCAAGACGGAAAATATTACCCTATTGAAATAAAAAAACACGCAACTCCTAGCAGAAGCGATATTTCCTCATTCAAAATTTTCGCTAAATTGGAAAACCTCGGCTACGGCTGCGAAATATGCCTCACTCCAGAACCGCAACCTCTATCTCCAGAAGCTATGGCTATTTCTGTGTGGGATATTTAGAAACTTAAACTTTAAATTTATCCATCGTTTGCCTTAATTGCTCAGTGGTTGCGGCTAGCTCGTGTATGCACTGACCTATGCGCAAAACTTCTTGCGAATATTCTTTTCCAGCCTGAGTCTGGTTTATTTCAAGTTGCCTGTTTATTGAGGACAATTCTTCGGAAACGGTACTCAAATTGTTAACCGCTGTCTTTGCCTCGCTTATGGGGATGCGGAGCGTGGCTATTAATTTGTTGAAATAGCGAGCCAGATCTCCCATTTCACCTTTGAAATTCACGGGAATGCTTTGGCTTAAATCTCCTTCGCCCAGGGTTATGTTTTTAGAAGCTTCAACTATGCTAATCACGGGTTTTGCAATGGATCTCCCAACTATTATGGCAGCGATAACTCCAGCTATGAGGCATATAAAACCTATCAAAACTATAGCTGTGCTTATTGGTGATAATTTATTTTCTATTTCATATTTTTCTATGCTTAAGAAAAGTACCCAATTGAATCCGGGAACCTTTGAAAATGCACCTATGAGGTTTCTGCCATCGTAATTGTATTCTGTTCTTCCACTTCTTTTATTGAATGCCGAGGCTACCATATCCGCAAAAGATTTAAGCGAGGTATCTTTCACAGCTTCTATTACAGGATTGAACTGCTTACTTATTAATTCATGATTTCTATGGGCTATCATGTTTCCTTGTTCGTTTATCAAATAGGCATAGCCGCTTTCGTACGGTGTTTTCAGTTCTGCCACTAGATTAGAAAGGGTCTGCGCTCCATCTTTGCGCGCCAGCAATACACCTACGACAGGCGAACTCATATCTTCGGTTTTTCTGATTGGCACAGCAATTACCGTAACAACTTTGCCAGTGACTCGGCTAACTACCATCTCCACGCTTTTTTCTCCAGCCATAGCCTTGTGAAAGTATGCCCTATCCTTCACGTTAATGGTTGTATCTTTCAGGACATAACGAGCAACCCCATCTGGATCTATCAGAGCCAAATCAAGTGCGCCAATACGAGCGACATCAGCTTTCAAAGCTGGCCGCACAATGCTCCAATCCATGCTTCTAACCCTGATTCTGTTAGCAATTTCCGCAAGCACTTCAGTATGCAAATCCAATTTGGATTTCAAGAAATCCGCATTCTCCTCAGTTTCAACAACTAGAGAATTCAACGCGGATTGTTCTATTGTGCTACGAACTTTAAGCTCTACCACCACAAGCATGGCGACGGTACTCACAAAAACAACTATTCCTAGCAATAAAGGAATTTTAACGCTCAGTTTCATCTTCTAACCTTGAAAAGGGTAATATAGTAAATGCAAGCGAGCCACTAATTGAGGCTGGGTATTTTGGAAATTTCTAAAATGGCGTAATTCTAAACTCCAACTTTATATTTACGCCTTTTTATATTTCTATTTTATTCAAATGGCTAACGGAAAATACCTAAAACGAACCCTAACCCCAGAGAAAACGATATTTCCTCATTCAAAATTTTCGCAAAGCTAGAACAACTCGGCTACGGTTGCGAAATATGCCTAACCCCCGAACCCCAGCCATTATCTCCAGAAGCTATGGCTATTTCTGTGTGGGATATTTAGATCCCACCAACTCAATGCACCTCTGAATCCCGCAAACCATTATATTGTCTGCTACGGGATATTCCTTGCTCACAGGTGCTACTATAAAAGTTTTGGATATGTTCAAATCTTTAATTGCCGTGAGTAAGCCTTTTGGAATATCAGGGGATGAAGATGATTTGCACTCAATGGCAATTAGCTCCTTTCCGTTATCTAAAAGCAAATCTATTTCTTCGCCTTGGTGTGACCTGTAAAAATAGGGCTCAAATTTTCCAGCAATGGAAATATCAGATAGAATTTGCTCTATGGCAAAAGCCTCATAAGAACTTCCGCAGTTCATATTTGAACGCAAATCTTTATAGTTTTTTATACCGAGCAGATTGTGCAAAATTCCGCTGTCTCGGAATAAAATTTTAGGCGATTTAACAAGCCGTTTTTTAATATTCGCCTCATAAGGCGGCAAAACCCTGAGCATAAAAGAATCTGAAAGAATGTCTAAATAGCTGTTTATTGTGTGATGCGAAACTCCAAGTGATTCGCCTAACTTTGAACGATTTAAAATACTTGCATTGGCATTTGAGAGCATTGTCCAAACTCTGCGCATTTTGCTCGCCCCTATGTTAAATCCAAGCTGAGGAATATCTCTTTCTAAAAATGTTTTGATAAAATCGTTTCGCCATTCAAAAGAACTTTCATCGCCATTTGCAAGAAAAGCACGTGGAAAGCCACCTCTGAGCCACAACTTATTATAAAAATTTTCAAAATTAGAAATTTCATTTATTAAAAAGGGCGTGAGTTCAATATAGCGAATACGCCCAGCGAGAGATTCACTTGACTGCCTTATGAGTTGCGGAGATGCGGAACCAAGTACTATAAACCTGCCATTTCTGCGGTTTTTATCCACAGAATATCTCAGAATAGGAAAAAGCTCAGGTTTTCTTTGAATTTCGTCTATGCAGATTGTTTTGTTTGAATAATAATCAAAAAAAGCCGCTGGGTCTTGCAGAGCTTGTATGTCGGCGGGGTTTTCCATATCTAGCAGCAAAAAATCGCTTCTTTTTTTCGCAAGCATTTTTACAACAGTGGTTTTTCCACATTGGCGTGGGCCTAAAATAGCAGTCACAGGCACATCTTTTAGCGATTTCCTGATGTTTTCAAACGCTTTCCTTTCAACAGAACCAACAGACATAGCCCTTCTCTTTGAAATTATGAAAATTGGAAGTGTAACTTCCAATTTTCATAGATTTTATCTAAGTGTAATATAGAAAAAATTTTGTTAATCTATCCATTTAAAACCCATCTTTCTAAGTTCAACAATTCTATTCCTTCATTGTTAAATTCAAATTAGTGCTAGGGAAGCTGGAGCGCAAAATAGGGGGCTTTTGTGCCGCTCAATCGCTGTCGGGGTTAAATTGATTTTCTTCTACCTGCTTGGCTAAATACTTTCCGTGTTTCAGGCAATAAAAGCAGACAAGAGTGGAGCATATAAAAGCCATAAGGCACGAAACAGGGTATCCTAACCCAAAACCAACCGGAGCGCTCATTATATGCTGAGGGCTAATCCAGAACAAATAGAGGAATATCACAAAAGACAAAAACGCAAGAGGTATTAATAAAAAAATCACAGGTTTTTTCTTTGCTCTCATATAGCAAACCGAAATTGCAAGGCATATAACAGCTATGGTTTGGTTTGTCAAGCTAAAATAATTCCACAGAACAGAAAAGCCATCGGTTATGTTGCTCCAAAATACAATCATAGCGCACACGCCTAAAATAGGTATGCAAAGCAAAAAGCGGTCTTCAGAAGATTTTTGCTTTAAATGAAAAATATCCGAAATTAAAATTCTCAAAACGCGAAGTGCAGCATCTGCGGTTGTGACTGCAAGCACTGCAACGCTAATCAAAATAATTTCCGACATAAACTCAACCTTTATTAAGTTGTGAACTATCTCCGACAATATAACAGACCCATTTTCCACTAGCGCAAGATTAGGATAAAGGGAATAACCTATAACCCCAACAGCAGCCCATATCATTGCCAAAAAACCCTCTGCAACCATCATTCCGTAAAAAGTTTGCCTGCCATTTTTTTCATTTGATTCTATGCCCGCCGTAATTGAATTTTGCGAGCCGTGAAAACCGCTTATCATTCCGCAGGCTATTGTGACAAACAGCATTGGCAAAATGGGATATCCAAGAGGATGCTGCGTGAAATTACCCAAAAAATTATGGACATCAAATTCAGGAATATTAGGCAAATGCTCAGATATAAAGAAAATAACAAACCCCACGGAAGCTATTAAAATAAGTCCAAAAATATTGCTCAATTTGGAAACAAAAGAACCTATGGGAAAAAATGTGCTGAATATATAATAAGAGAAAATCAAACATATACAAAGGAGAAATGCCTTGTCCGATGTTTTGCTAAAAATGTGATTCGTGTTGAGAATGCCAGAGCTAACATTCGTAAAAGATGCAGCAAGGGCAAAAAGGGCTATTATCATAAATATGGTGGAGAGAGCCGCAAAGGTCTTGTTCAAAAATTTCTTTGAAACTTCCAAATATGAGCCCGCTCCGTTTCTCAGCGATATCATTCCAAAAAAGTAGTCGTGAACTGCACCGCCAAAAATGTTTCCGAGTGGAATAATCAAAAACACCACCGGACCAAATTTTGCGCCTAGAATAACCCCCACCACTGGCCCAACTCCTGCTATGTGCAGCAAATGAATGAGCATGCACTTCCAATGAGGCAATGCCTGCCTATCTTCAAACAGGGCGGCGTTTTTCACAGCCGGTGTTGGGCGAGATGGATCTGGGCCAAAGAATTTCTCCATCACTCGTCCATAAGTGAAATACCCTGCTGCAAGAATCACAAGACCTATAAAAAAAGTTATCACTTGGGATTTTCCCTTAAATCAGTTTCATTTTGCTGAGCATTTCTTCTAGCAACTTGCGCTCCACAGGTTTTACCAAATAGCCATCGCAATTTTCATAAAATGCTTTGGTTTTGTTTTCCTGTTCTTCTAGCGCAGTAACCATAATTATGCGGCTTCGTTTGCTCGGCGGCGGAGATTGATTTTGCTCCAATGCGTGCATTTCTCGCAAAGTTTCATAACCATCTTTTTCTGGCATCATTATATCAAGGCAAACCAAATCAAAAGGCTCATCGTTTCTCAGAGCTTCTTCAAAAAGCTGAATTGCCGAGATTCCACTCATAGCTATGGAACATTCTCCGTGATCCTTTAATATGGATTGCAGCAACTTGCAATTGAATATATCGTCATCTACAATGAGCGTTTTCATATCAGGCTTGTCCGCCTAAATTATCTAGATAGTGAACCATGCTCAGAACACCAACAGATAAAAATCCAACAGCGTAAAGAGCTAAAAATGGGCCTATAAGGAAAATTCTTGCGTCTATATATTCCAGCAAACCAAACACGCAATAAATGCCGCAACATATTTCAAAAAAGGCAATTGCAGGGAATTTCTGCTTGAATTTTTTTGTGCTAACTGCCCCGCCTTGTTTTGGAGTTCTAATAAAGGAACTTTTTCTCCCAAAAACAGCAGATAAAACAGCGCAGGTATTATTAACGGCAATCCCCACCCCAAGGCTCATAAGCAAAGGAAGGGCAGCCATTCGTTTTCTCCAGCCAACAGAACCCGAAAATTTTTGAGCGATAAAATAAAGCGTGGAGGGAGCCACTGCTGCAAGGGCTATAACGGCAAATAAAAGAGAAAAAAGCCATATAGGCATATAACCAAACCTTGAATGCCCAAAGGCGAGCAAGGGGAATGCGGAAATGGCGGTGAATAACATCAAAGGGTGAATGCTATAATGCGTTGTGTGCAAAAGAGATTGAATTTTGATTTTCAAAGACTCTTTTGAAGAAAAAACTCTTGGCAAATCTTTTATGGCAGTTTGTATTGAACCCTTTGCCCAGCGGTATTGCTGGCTTTTGAAGGCGTTTATATCTGCCGGAAGCTCTGCGGGAACAATAACATCAAAAACAAATTTCATTTTCCAGCCAGCGAGCTGGCTGCGGTAGGATAAATCCATATCTTCGGTTAAGGTGTCGCCTTCCCAGCCACCAGCTTCGTCTATGGCTTTTCTGCGCCAAACGCCTGCGGTGCCGTTGAAGTTCATGAACAAGCCGCCCCAGCTACGGGCAGACTGCTCTATGACAAAATGACCATCTATGCCTATGGATTGGGCAAGGGTTAAACCGGATTCGCCTCTGTTCAAATGCCCCCAACGCCCTTGAACCAAGCCTATGCGCTTGTCCATAACCAAATATGGAACCGTGTGCATTAAAAAATTCTTTTCTGGAACAAAATCGGCATCAAAAATGGCCAAAAATTCGCCTTCGCACTGGGTCATTCCCTCTTTTAGGGCACCAGCTTTGTAGTCCACGCGATTTGTTCTGTGAATAAGGGTTATGTTGTAGCCTTTTTCCTTCATTTCTGCTACTTTTTTGGTGGAAATCTCCAAACAATCGTCTGTGGAATCGTCTAAAACTTGAATTTCGTGCAGATGTTTGGGATATTCCATTGCGCAAACGCTTTCTATGAGCCTTTCAACGCAATTTCCCTCATTGAATACGGGTAATTGGGTGGTAACTTTGGGGAGATTGTTTAAATCTAGGTCTTTCAGAAAATTCTCCAAATCGTCTTTATCCGCTTTGCGGTTTGTTTTATAGTTCTTTAAAAAGAGAAAAACGCTAAAATAGCAATTAAACCCATATAAAACAAGCCCTATGCCAGCAATAATATAAAGGACAAACAATATATCTAAGAGAACGGTTACTATCATCGTTCCCCTAAATATAGAATTTTTTTCCCGATTTGTCTAGATATAAACTGCATTTTTTTCATTTTACTGCCCCAGCAGACCCCAAAACGTTCTTATTTTTTGCCGCATACATCTTTTTAAGCTCGTCTCTGGCTGGCCCAAGGTATTTGCGCGGGTCAAATTCGTCTGGATGCTCTCCGAACACCTTGCGTATAAGGGCGGTCATAGCGAGGCGGCCATCGGAATCTATGTTTATTTTGCAAACTGCGCTTTTTGCGGCTTCGCGGAGCTGTTCTTCGGGTATGCCAACGGAATCTGGGATTTTTCCACCGAATTTTTCAATAATCTGCACATATTCGTGCGGAACGCTGGAAGAACCGTGCAAAACTATGGGGAAACCGGGCAGCTTTTTTTCAATTTCCTTCAAAATATCAAAACGAAGCGGAGGCGGAATCAGCAAGCCATCTTGGTTGCGAGTACACTGCTCCGGCTTGAATTTGCAACGTCCGTGGCTTGTGCCGATTGATATCGCAAGTGAGTCCACGCCTGTTTTGCCAACAAAATCTTGGACTTCTTCGGGCTGGGTATAATGGGAGTGTTCAGAAGAAACATCATCTTCCACACCAGCCAGCACCCCAAGCTCCCCTTCTACGGTCACATCGTATTTATGGGCATATTCAACAACCTTTTTGGTCTCCTCAACGTTCTTTTCGTAAGGGTGGTGGCTTCCGTCTATCATAACTGAGCTAAAGCCGGTATCTATGCAGTCTTTGCAGAGTTCAAAGGTATCTCCGTGGTCAAGGTGCAAAACTATTGGAATGTCGCAGCCAAGCTCGTGCGCATATTCCACCGCGCCTTTAGCCATATTCTTGAGCAAATTCTGGTTTGCGTATTTGCGCGCCCCGCTGGAAACCTGCAAAATAACAGGGCTTTTTGTCTCCACGCAAGCCTGTATTATCGCCTGCATTTGCTCCATATTATTAAAATTGTATGCTGGAACAGCATAGCCTTTTTTAATAGCGTCTGCGAACATAGCTTTGGTATTCACCAATCCAAGCTCTTTGTATGATACTGCCATAGGGACCTCTTTTTAATGTTTATGGGAAATATAGAAAGTCTGAACCAGAATGAGCCTCATTTTGCATACAGTTGTTGACAAAATAGGGGATTTTTACGTTTTTTTTGCATATTTCTGATATTTATAGCTATATTTATATTGTAAAACTTACAATGAGGATATTTATGACAGACCAGGAATTGAAAGATTTAGTTGCCAGCTTTGCAGAAGATAGAAAGGAAATTGCCGCTAGAGATAAAGAAGCCGCCGCTAGAATTAAAGAAATTGACCTCCTAATGAAGGAAAATGCGATTGAACGAAAGGAAACAGATAGGATGATAAAAGAACTATCTAGGCGAATGGGTGGCGTAGATGATAATATCGGCTCTCACGCGGAGCAGTTTTTTCAAAATATATTGAGGGGAAAACTGACTTTTGCAGGGCAGAGATACGACAAAATGATACCTAACTTGGAATGCTGCAAAAATGGCGTTTCGCTTATAGAATTTGACATTGTTTTAGTGAATGGAAAATCCGTTGCTATAATAGAGACAAAACACAGGATACATCCTAAGTTCGTCAAGGAATTAGCAGAAGATAGATTGCCTAAATTTAGGGAGCTTTGGCCAGAATACTCTAAACACAAAGCCTACCTTGGCATAGCGGGTTTCTCATTTAGCAAAAAAGTTTTGGAAGAAGCCGAAAAATATGGGATATGCGTATTGAGGCAGGTAGGTGATAGCATTGAGATAAAGACAAATAAATTGAGGGTTTATTAATTTTTGTCTGAACCAGAATGAACAGAATTTACAGGATTAACAGAATAAACCACATTTATTGGCTTTTCAGTATTTTCCTTCAGAAAATTTCTAAGTTACTCGGTAATGAATAAACTACTTTTCACTTTGCTATTTCTTGCCCTTGCTGCCTATGGGCAAACTCAAGAGCGTATTGCCATCATCAACACTTTGGACGACTACGATTCCATAAGCATTGCCGACTTGACTTATTTAACCGACAGGCTCCGCGAAACGGCGGTCAATGTTTTGCCTGCCGAGCGGTTCGGCGTGATGACTACTGAGAGCATAGTAGCCTTCCTTGGCTCAATGGAGAACACTGTAAGGGTGTGCAAGGAATCCAGCTGCCTTGCGGAGTTGGGCAGAATGGTGAGTGCGGATTATGTAGCTCAGGGGCGAATAGGGCGTTTTGGCGAGAATTTAACCATAAAGGTTGAACTCTACAATGTCAAAACTGGAAACTTGATGGGCTCTTTTACTGGCAATTTCAAAGATATATATAGTGCGCTTGCTCTCATAGACGAAAAGTCGCAGGATTTGTTTAAAAGGATGCTTGCGGAGCCTAAGCCGATAGTTGTTGAGAAACCGGAGGTTGCAAAGTTGGAGCCTGCTCCTGCGAAGCCGGAACTGGAAGTACCAAAGGGTAAGCCTTTCTTCAAAAAAAACAGCTTTTGGGTTGCTGTTGGGTTGGACTTGGTGGGTGTAGGGATGTTTGTTGCGGGATATATGAAAGACAAAGAATTGAAAGATACATTCGCTGATTATGACTATGATGGGTATGATCAGTCCTATTACGATAATGCTTGGGATAATGTAGAAAGCACCAGAACCAAAAGGAATGTGTTTTATATTCTCGGAGGCGTGATTTTAGCCTCAGGAGTAGGAGTTCATATATGGTTCTAAGATTTTTTATGCTTGCTGTTGCCTTTCTTTTGTCTTGCACAGAAGTGGAGCGTGGCAATCCTTATGATGAGGAGAGTAGCACTTTTAAAGTTCCTCAAATTGTTTATGACGAGCCTGTATCTTACGAGGGTGAGACTTACGAAACTGTTGTGATAGGTGAACAAACTTGGATGGCAAAGAATTTGAATTACAATGCAAGTGACAGCAAATGCTATGATGGCAACTCCGCCAACTGCAATAAATACGGAAGATTGTATGACTGGGCAACGGCAATGGCTCTGCCTGCTAGTTGCAATACTGATATTTGCGCTTCTCAAATATCTGAGAAGCATAGGGGAATATGCCCCATCGGTTGGCATATCCCTAGCAGTAACGAATGGCAAGAACTCAGAGATTTTGTTGGCGGATGGGATGTTGTTGGAATGTATTTGAAAACGAAAAATGGATGGAAAAATAACGGCGACTTCTACAAAGGTACCGGTAATGGCACGGATACGTATGGCTTTTCGGCTCTGCCTGGTGGCAAAGGTTACCTCAATGTAATAACTGGCAAATATCAATTCGATGATGTCAACTTCAGTGGATGCTGGTGGGGTGCTAACGAGGATAGAGAGCGGCCATCAGAGGCCAAAGTTTTTTCTGCTGCTGCTTATACCCGTGGTTATGGGAGCGTTTGCAGTGGTAGGAAGGTCGAATTGTATGGTGTTCGTTGTGTGAAAGGCTAGCTCATCAAGGAGTTCAAAATATGACCTTTAATTTAAGACATAAAATCCACCTTGCAGCAATGTTTTGCGCTTCTCTGTTTTTTTCTTGCACAGAAGTGGAGCGAGGAAATCCTTATGATGAGGATAGCAACACTTTTATAGTTCCTCAAATTGTTTATGGCACACCTGTATCTTACGAGGGTGAAACTTATCAAACGGTTGTGATAGGTTCCCAAACTTGGATGGCGAGGAATTTGAACTATAATGCAAGTGGCAGCAAATGTTATGACAACGACCCCGCCAATTGCAATAAATACGGAAGATTGTATGACTGGGCAACGGCAATGGCTCTGCCTGATAGCTGTAACACTAATTTTTGCGATTCTCAAATATCAGAGAAACATAGGGGAATATGTCCTAGTGGCTGGCATATCCCTAAATATTATGAATGGGAAACGTTAGTAGATTTTGTTGGCGGATATGATGTTGCTGGAATGTATTTGAAAGCGAAAAGTGGCTGGGAAAATGACTACTTCTCCGACTACTACAAAGGTACTGGTAATGGCACGGACACGTATGGCTTTTCGGCTCTGCCTGGCGGTAACTACGAATACGCCTTATGGTGGAGTGCCAAGGAGCACGACAATGGTAAATATCAATCCTGGCAATTCAGTATTTCTAGTTATCGCTCAGGCGGCGGCGACATCGACATTCCTTTTAAGACCGCATTGAATAGCGTTCGTTGTGTGAAGGATTATTAGGGGGCGTTTTTTTAGTTGACATTCCTGAAATTTTTTATTATATTATAAGTAGAGCCTTGAATTTCATTTCCGCCTGCAATTAAATTGGTCGATTGGGTTGAAATGAAGTTCTTTATCTCCGCTTCTGAACCAGTTAATCAAATCTGCCACATTATCCTTGGGATACAAGCTTTTTATCGCTGTTCACGCTAATATGCTCTTTCCTACTGTGGGGGTTTGTGTTAGACGTAAGAAAACAGAAAAAAGCCAAAAAAAGTGAATTTTGCATACAGTTGTATGCAAAATATGCGATTTTTACGTTTTTTGAGCATATTTCCGATATTTATAGCTATATTTATATTGTAAAATCACAATGAGGATATTTATGACAGACCAGGAATTAAAAGATTTAGTTGCCAGCTTTGCAGAAGATAGGAAGAAAATTACCGCTATGCAAGAGGAAAATGCTCGGCTAATTAAGGCTATGCAAAGGGAAATTGGCGGTATGGGCAATAGCAATGGGGAGTTCGCTGAGGAATTTTTTTACAATTCGCTGAAAGAAACAATGACTTTCGCAGGTATTCATTTTGAATATATAAGCGACAAATTTGCTCGTCAAAAGAAAATGCCAGATAAAACAGAGGTAAGAGCACAGTTTGATATTGTTTTGCTCAATGGCGATTCCTTGGCTCTGATAGAGGCTAAGTACAAAGCAGATGAAGAAGACGTTAAAGAGATGATAGAAAAGAAAATCCCGAATTTTAAGTTTCTATATCCTGAATACGCAAAACACAAACTTTATTTAGGGATTGGCTCTTTGGTTCTCAAAGACAGGGTTGTACAGGAGGCCAAAAAGCTCGGTATAGGTTTGATGGAACAACGCGGCGATGCCGTTGAATATAAAACTGATTGGGTTAGGGTGTATTGAAATTAATTTTCCTCACCCCTTCTCAATAGCCACTTTATGCACATCGCCGTCTATTTGCTCAATGGAAAGTATTTTGCAACCTTCCCCTTCGCAAGAGCGAGGGACATTTTTTAGCGGCTCGCCTGCTCGCAAAAAAACCTCCAAAACATCGCCTTTTGAAAGGCTGTGCAGAGCTACCTTTGTTTTCACAAAGGTCATAGGGCAGGTTTCACCTGTTATGTCTAACTTATTCATCAAACCCTGAACTTCTCTATAACCGTTCTCAAGCTATCTGCTGTTTTTGACAACTCGTTTGCCGAAGTGTTTACCTGCGAGGCATCTTGGTTGGATTCGTCTGCTACCTTGCTTGCAACTGCCATATTCTCTTTTATATTGTCGGTTCCCCTTACCGCTTCGCTTGCGTTTGCGGCAATATCGCGGCTGCCTTTGGCTACCTCGCTAATGGCAGTCGCCACTCGCTTTGCGCCCGCGCTTGCCTGCGTTACATTGCTCGCTATTTCGTTTGTGCCTTTGGCTACTTCGCCAACGGCAGAAGCCACTCGCTTTGCGCCTGTGCTTGCCTGCGTTACATTGTTTGATATTTCGTTGCTCGCTTTGGTTTGTTGCTCAACGTGGCCTGCTATTGCTTCAACGCTATGGTTTATTTTGGTAATAGTGCTGCTCACTTCGCGTATAACTTCTACTGCCGCAATAGTTTCGCTTTGAACTCCCTCTATGCGGTTAGCTATATCGTCTGCGCTTTGGGCGCTCTGATTTGCGAGTTCTTTTATTTCACTTGCCACTACAGCAAAACCCTTGCCGGCTTCGCCAGCGCCGGCAGCTTGAATGGTGGCGTTTAGTGCCAAAAGATTGGTTTTGTTTGCAATTTTTTTGATAACATTTGTGACTTGCCCAATTTCTTTGGCAGCTACACCAAGTTTGTTCATTGCACTTGTTGCTCCTTCAGATTTTACGGTTGCATCTTTCGCTATGCTTCGAGCCTCAAGAGCATTGTCTGCAATTTGTCTTATGCTCATACTCATTTCTTCAATTGCAGCGGCTATTGTGTTCATATTGGTTGACATTTGCTCTGCCGCGCCAGCTACCTCGCTTGCGTTAAGGCTCGCTTGTTTTGCGCTATTTGCCATTGCATTTATATTTACGGCCATTTGTTCCGTGGTGCTAGCCACTTCGCTTGCGTTAACGCTTGCCTGTTCTGCTCCGCTTGCCATTGCTTTTACGTTTGTTGCCACTTGCTCGGCAGTATTTGCGGAGTTGGTAACCTGCCTAACCGTTTCTTTGGAAGTGTCCGAGAGATGGCTGGAAACCGAAGAAAGTTTTTCTGCCGCCGCCGCCAAATCGCTCACGGTTGTTTTGGTTTCTCTAATGGGGTGCTGAATGGTATCCATCAATTTATTGAAATAACGCACCAAAGTGCCTATCTCGTCTTTGGAGCGAGTATCTATTCTTTTGGTTAAATCGCCTTCGCCTTCAGAAATATTTTTAAGGCTATTCACTATTCTGTTTATAGGTTTAATCACAACTATCTTTATGTTCATTATATTTACTAATATAATCAGCATTAAAAGACCAAATCCAATAACTATGCTTATGCCAGTTTGAACATTGCTCTTGTCTTTTATCATTTGTTTAATGGAATCTATGCCTATGCCTATAAACAAAATGCCTATTACATTTTTTGTGCCTTGCTCAAAAATTGGTTTGTAGAAGGTTATATAGTCTTTGCCAATTATAGAGGCTTCGCCCATATATTTTTCGCCGCTTTGGATAGCTGAATACGCAGCGCCTTTTGAATCTAGCAAAGTACCTACAGCACGTTTCCCATCTTGGAGGGTGATGCTTGTTGCTATGCGGCGAAAATCATTATTTTCCCTTGCAAAAATAGTAGCCACTATGTCCAGTTCAGAAGATATGGTATCCACTAAGTCATTTAGTCCTTCTTCTTTTAAACTCAATTTTCCATATTTCTGCATAACCAAATGTTCAAAAGTGAGCATATCGCCTTTGAGTTTGTTTTCACCCATTGCAATAGCGGTGTGTAATGCTAGTTGTTGCTTGGAATAGAGGCTCAAATATCCAAGCAGCAAAAGCGCAAGAAGAAGAATAAACGAAGAAATCCCGATTGTTTTTAAAAACAGGCCTCTCCCCCCCTTTTTAGTATCATTTGCCATTTTTTTTCTCCATTAGGCTTTGAATTTGTCCATAACTTTTCTCAAGCCATCTGCCGTTTTTGCCAAATCGTTTGCCGAATTGTTCACTTGCGAAGCACCTTGATTTGATTCTTTGGCTACATCGCTTGCAACAGCCATATTCTCTTCAATATTTGTAGTTCCCTTTACCGCTTCAACTGCATTTAGGGCAATAGCTTGGCTGCCTTTGGCTACCTCGTTTATAGAGGCTGCAACACGCTTTGCACCGATATTTGCTTGTTCCACGTTGTTTGCTATTTCGTTGCTCGCCTTGGTTTGCTGCTCAACGTGCCCTGCTATTGCCTCAACGCTTTCGTTTATTTTAACAATAATGCCACCTACATCGCTTATAACTTTCACTGCCGAGCTGGTTTCGTTTTGAATGCCGTCTATGCGGTTAGCAATATCGTCTGCGCTTTGGGCACTCTGATTTGCAAGTTCCTTGATTTCACTAGCCACAACAGCAAAACCTTTGCCAGCTTCGCCAGCAGTGGCGGCTTCAATGGTGGCGTTTAAAGCCAAAAGATTGGTTTTGTCTGCGATTTTTTTGATAACGCTCGTAACATGCCCAATTTCCTTGGCGGCCTCGTTAAGTTTGTTCATTGTTTTTGTTGCATTGTTGGATTTTACGGCTGCATCTTTTGAAATGCTGTGTGCTTCGCTCGCATTGCTTGAAATTTGCCTTATGCTTGCGCTCATCTCTTCAATTGCAGCAGCTACTGTATTCATATTTGCAGACATTTGCTCTGCCGCGCTTGCCACATTATTAATATTGGTGGTTGCTTGTTCCACGCCGTCCGACATAGCTTTTATATTAGCTGCCACTTGCTCGGCGGTGCTCGTTGCATTGCTCACTCGATTCACAGTTTCTTTGGAAGTATCGGAGAGGTGGTTGGAAATTGAAGAAAGCTCATCTGCCGCGCTTGCCAAACCGTCCATAGTTGTTTTGGTTTCTTTAATTGGATATTGAATGGTATCCATCAGTTTATTGAAATAATTTACCAAAGTGCCTATTTCATCGCTAGAACGAATATCTATCCTTTTGGTTAAATCGCCTTCGCCTTCGGAAATATTTTTAAAGTTTTTCACTATATTGTTTATAGGTTTAATTACAACTATTCTCATAGTTATCACATTTACCAATATAATCAGTATTAAAAGAACAACTCCAATGATTAAGCTCACAAAGGTATCGGTTTTGCTCTCTTCTTTTATCATTTGTTCAATGGAATTCATGGCTATGCCTATAAACAAAATGCCTATCACATTTTTTGTGCCTTGCTCAAAAACAGGTTTGTAAAGGGTTATATAGTCATTGCCCATAATAGCAGCTGCGCCTATATATTTTTCGCCGCTTTGAACAGCCGCATAAGCCTTGCCTTTTGTATCTAAAAAAGTATCTATAGCGCGTTTTCCTTCATTGGTGATTATGTTTGTTGCCACGCGGCGATAATTCTCTTTTTCTTTCACAAAAATAGTAGCTACTATGTTCAGTTGAGAAGACACGGTATCCACTAAGTCATATTTATACGAAACAGGATTGCCATCTAAATCTACCAATACTCCGCCTTTTAAACTCAGTCGCCCATATTTTTGTACAATCAAACGTTCAAAAGTTGTTATGTCGCCTTCTAGCTTGCTTTCGGCCATTGCAATAGCGGTTCGCGAGGCGAGTTGCTGCTTGGAATAAAGGCTTAGATAACCAATCAACAAAAGCGAAATAAGCAGTATCAAAGAAGATATCCCAATTATTTTTAAAAATAATCCTTGACCTTTTTTTCCAGTCTGAACACTTGCCATATTTCACCTATTGTTTTAGAATTGCCAATTCAATCGCAAACCATGCTCTACTCTTATATCCGAACCTAGCTGGGCTTTATCTTGGGCAGTGTCAAATGTGTATTCTCCAAATAGAGTTAATTGCAAATTCTTTGTAAACTGCCTAGAACCCAAAAGCGTGAGCGTAAATTCCTCCACGCCATCTTCCATACCGCCAACAAAGCTACCTTTAACCTCTTTGGTAATAGAAGCGGCATTGATTCCAAGTTGCTTTATTGCAGGGTCAATGGCATCTAATTTTTTATTAATACCGCTCTCATCTACATCAATATTCAAGTCTTTCACACTATTTTCACCGCGATGCCGCCAAGTAAAGCCACCTCCCACAGACCAATTGTTATTTATCTCATATAATGTTTTTAAACCTGCTACATAGTCCCAAATACCTTTGGTATCCACGTTGAATTCGTTTGGCAATCCCGAAGCATAAGAACTTGCTATACCTGTTGCCAAAGAATTTGCCATACTTGATGCCACAGAATCCGCAAGCTGTTTCACCGGTTTTAAATTATCATTAACATTTATATTTTCCACACACCAATCAGCATTCAGAGATAAGCCAGCCTCAACAGCTTGCTTACAGGCTTCAGCTACGGCTAGTGGCATAACGCCTGCTTTAGCTTTTGGTTCAGCATTTGCTTTAATCATACCATTAATCCCGTCTTTTGCACTCTTTTCAATTTTTATTTGGTTATTGTTGTTTCCAAATGTCTTTTGGACTTCTCCAAATGCAGATACGGTTACTCTGTCGAAGGTTTTGCCCACCGCTGTTCCAAGCCATATACCCCAGCGACCGTTGGCATAATTGTCATATTTAAAAGATAATGGCATAGAATCTCTGATTTCTTTTAGCTCTGATGTAGATGCAACTAAATTTGCCTTCATTTTGGAAATGCCTCCAAGCCAAGCATCCATATAAAGGTCCCAAACCACAGCTTTTTCAGGTTGATTTATAGCACGGTAACCTAAGCCTAAGCGGGCATTGTGAGGGCCAGAACGCTCTATGCTGAAGTCGTGAGTATAGCCAAATGCTCCGCGAAGGGAGAATCTATCGGTTAAGCCAAAACCAAAGTCTTCATATCCGCGCAAAATGTATTCATTTTGATATTCCCAGTCTTTGGCTTTCATAGCAAGATTAGCATCACTTTGCTTATACATAAAGCTAAAGCCCGTTTTTGAATAAAAACCAAATTGTGCCGGAGCATAAAGCGGGTTTTCCACATTGGCAGCAAAAGCCACTGTTGCAAGCATGGCAACAGCTATAAGGGGTTTTAGAGCCTTTTTCATTTTAGTTCTCCGTTAGAGTGTCAGAGGGAATATAGAAAATATCATCTCCGCCAATGGTTCCATAGTCTTGGGACTAAAGTCAAATTTAATTCCAGCAGTTTTGAATAATTCTGGCAAGGGCTTTGAAGAACCCAAACTCTCCGCTTTAATCAAGTCTTGCACAGCTAGGTCTTTGTTCTTCTTTGCGTTTGCGTAAATTTGCAAAGCACCCAGCTCTGCAATTCCGTATTCCACATAATAAAATGGAACCTCAAAAAGATGCAACTGCTTTTGCCATAAATAGGAACGGGCATCTTCCAAGCCGCTCCAGTCCACCCCGCTATCAAAGCGGTTTTGCAGGGAAAGCCAAATTTCTTTTCTGTCTTTTGCGGTGTGGGTGGGGAATTTGTAGAGTTCGTGTTGAAAGGCATCTATAATAGCAACCCAAGGGAAAAGCGAGATTATATCTTGGAGGGCTTCTATGCGGCTGCGGCGAAAATCATCTTCGTTGTAAAAATCAGATAAATCCTCGGCTCCCAAAAGTTCCATGCTCATGCTGGCAACTTCTGCAAATTCGGAGGGAACATCTTTAAACGCAAAAAGTTCTTGCTTTGCCATCGCAAATTGGTGAAAGGCGTGGCCGCTTTCGTGCAAAAGGGTGTAAACATCCTGATTTGTGCCTGCGGCATTCATAAAAATAAATGGAACATTGGAATCATAAAAGGTTATTTGATAACCACCCGGAGCCTTGCCCAAGCGACTGTCTGCATCTATCAAATTTTCCTTTTGCAAAATTTTATACCACTCATTCCACTTCGGGTTTAAACGGCTGAATAAATTTCCGCATTTTGAAACCAGTTCCGTTCCGGTTTTAAAAGGCTTTAATGCTGCTCTGCCCAGCGGGTCAGAGCTCAAATCCCAAGGGCGCAGTTTGGGGAGCTTCATTTTTTTTGCCCTTTGCTGCAAAATTTCTCTTTGCAAAGGCAAAATTATTTTTTCTATGCTCTCGTGAAAATTTTTGCAATCCTCTGGAGTGTAGTCAAAGCGGTGCTTGGCTTTGAAAATGTAATCTATGTAGTTTTCGTAGCTGGAATTTTTTGCTATTTGAATTCGGAGCGAAAAGAGTTTGTCAAAGGCAGCGTCTAAAGCATCTGCATCTTGCAGGCGGCGTTTGGTTAGCAAACGCCAAGCCTCTTCGCGTTCTTCTCTGTTTGGAACTTGCAAATATGGAACCATCTGCTGCATGGTTTTTGTTTCGCCTTTGTACTCAACGCTCATCGCTCCTGTGATTTTTTGATATTTTTGAATTTCTAAATTCAACTGAGTTTCAAGCGGAATATTTTCTTCTCTGAACAATTCCAAATCTGTGCGCACCGCTCTGAACCAATTTCCAAATTCAGTTTCCAAATCGTTTAAATTTTTATGCTCAATAAGTTTCTTCTGCAACTTTTCATTTTTTTCGCTAATCACTGGGTCTATATTTGAAACAAAAAATTCATAAGCCTCTGCTGCTGGCTTGTTTGTGGTGTCGCAAGTCATTGCAACATAGCGGCGCGCACTCTCTTCTGCTAAAATGGACGAAAGTTTGCTCCAGTCCAAAATCCATTTACGCAAATCCTCTGCATTTGAAATTTCTCTCTGTTCAAGTTTCTCAAACAGATTTTTGGTTTCCTCTGCGGTGAAGCTATGCGACTCATTTTGCATTTGGGTTCTTTTCTCTTAACTTCTTTGCCAAATCGCGCAAATCCATAATTTTGTTTTCTTCTTTGTGTTGCGTTGCAGAGCGCAATGCGGCTTTGTTCTCTATGGCTATTTTTCTGTAAACTTCGTCTCGGTGAACGGTTATATTTTTTGGCGCATCTATGCCTATCTTAACAAAACCTTTGCTATCCATATCGGCAATCAATATTTTCACATTATCGCCTATCTGTATGCTTTCGCCTATTTTGCGGGAGAGTATTAGCATTAGATTCCCTCCGCGAATATGGGTTCAGTATGAGAATACATACCATCGTCTAGCATAAGTTGAACGGCTTTGTATTCATTTATGTTGAACATTATGGGTGATGCTAAATTAGCGGTTGATTCTTCGTAGTTTGCATTTAACGTCACAATAACCAATATGCGCAAATCTTCTTTTTTATGAATATTCAGAGAATTCATGTGCTCTTTTGTGAGCCTGGGTGCATAGTCTGGTCTAAAAAACATCGGATTAACTACTATAAAGCGAACATCTGGGCTTTCCACGCTAACCAGCCATTCCAGCGGCTCAAGAGCTTCGTCTTTCTCCAAACGAAACTTTCGAAGCCCCGGAAAACCCGGAAAACCCGATTCAAAAACAAAACTTCTTTTTTGGTCCATAGTTGGAATGTAGAAAAAACTAATTAAATCTAGGATATAAAATCCTGAAATTCGGGACTTTCTTTATTTGACTTGTAATACGAAATTTTCTATTTTCCTTCTATGAAAAAAGCTCTTATCAAGCTATGGGCTGGCGACAAATGGTATTTAGAGAATGAATGAAGATAGCCTTCCTTTGGAGGCACTCAAGTTTTTGCGAAAGGCAGAAATACTCTCTATTGCAGAAGAATGCTTGCCCTTGCTAAAAGACCCCTTGAAACTATCCGCTAAACTTTCAAAAAAATATAACCAGCAAGAGCGGCGCGCTCTAATTCATTATCTTGAAATTTTGCCAAAGATAAGGAAAAAATTTTGTTTGCAAAATGTGGATTTAATTTGCGACAGACTTGCTTTTGAACAGGCAACTGCAAGGGATATTTCTGAATACAAGGCAAAGATGTGGCAGAGCGGGGCTAAAATTGCAGATTTGTGCTGCGGTATGGGCGGGGATAGTTTTTGGCTGCCTAGCGGCATTGTTGCAAGCGGTGCGGACATTGCGCCGGAAAGAGTTTTGATGTTCAACGAGAATATGGAGCGTTTGAAACTGCCTCACAGGGCGGTTTTGCAAAATGCCTTGGAAGTTAAAAACGGAGATCTTTTTTGCATAGACCCCGCAAGGCGAGAGGGACTGAATCCGAGTTTTGAAAGCGTACTTGAACTTTCTAAAAAATTTCGCGGAGGAATGGTGAAACTGCCTCCCGCATATCCAGAAGATGAACTCCCAAAAGAGAGTGATATTCTCTATCTGGGTGATGCAAAGGATTGCAGAGAATGTCTTATGTTAACCGGTGTGTTTGGAAAAGGAATTATTAGGGCGGTAGCTATTTGCGAGGGAAAAATTTTTGAATGGCAATGTGAAAAAGATGAGCTGCAAAATACAAGTTTGAATATTAGAAAATTGGGTAATTTTATTTTGGAGCCTGTTCCAGTTTTGGTTCGTAGCCATTTGTTTTTAAGCGAGGCAAAGAAATGCGGTTTTTGGCAGATAGATTCCACTCTCGCTTATTTGTCTTGCGAGGAACTTTTGCATGAGCATAAAGGATTTGCAGCGTACAAAGTTATAGACCAAAGCAGTCTTTCTACAAATAATGTAAAAGCTATGTTAAAAAAACATAACATTGGAAAAATCACATTGAAAAAACGGGGTGTTGAGGTTGTTCCAGAGGCGGAAATTCACCGCCTTTCGCCAAAAGGCGAAAAAGAAGGCGTTTTGTTTTACACAAGGGTTTTGGGGGAGAAGAGAGCTATTTTGGCATTTAAGAGCTAATAATCTCTCACGCAACGAACACTGTACATATTATATTTTTCTGTATAATCTTCATCGGCCCAATCGCTGTCATAGGATATATCCCAAAAGTGGGCAGAGTCGTCACCTTCCTGAGTAGCAGTCCACCAATAGCCGATGTCGCCAATATCGTCGTAGGTGTAAACGTTGTCGTACTCGCTATAGTAGCCGTAGCCACCAGGCAGAGCTGAAAAGTCAAACATATCCGTGCCATTGCTAAAATCATGATCTGTATTCCAACCGTTCTTAGCCTTCAAATCTACTGCATCAACAAAGTCCATCAAGGTTTCCCATTCCTTGCTGCTCGGAATATGCCACCCGCTTGGGCAAATGCCTTTAATTCTTACATCGCCTTTGTCCCACAATACGCTATTGTATTTGTTAACTATGCCCATTGCTGCTGACCAAGTGTATAAACGACCGTATTTATTGCAGTTGGCTTGATTGTCATCGTAGCATTTGCTGGAGCTATTGTTAATAGAAAGGCAGTTCAAATTCTTTCCCATCCATACTTGGCTGCCGATTGTAACAAAAGGCTTGTAATTGTTTGCATCGCAATCGCCGAGCGAAGAAACGGAGCTTGAACTGGCAGATGAACTGCTCTGCTGATGGCCGCCACAGGTGGGGTCATTGCCGTAATAATATCCGCCAGACTTATCGCATGTCGCAATCGTTATATATTCGCAATCATCATCGCCATCATTGCTAAGGCAATAGGCCTTCTTCTTTGAATAGTTATCGCAATCGGAGCTATTGCCGTAATCCACTCCGTTATAATTCTTGCAAGACTTACTGTTCATAGAGGAGCAATGAAGGGAACCACCATCGCTATAAAGGCAGTAGATGCGCGAAGAACTTTCCCCATTTATGTCGCAGGTGGCGCATGGCATTTTATCGTCACTGCTGCAACTTAAAATAGCAAATGTTGCAAATGCTGTAAACAATAGCTTTTTCATAGATTTACCCCAAAATTAAAGCCAAGTGTGCGGTTGTAAAAGTCGTAGCCTTTTTTGTCGCTCATATTGGCAAAGCCATAATCGTAAAACACGCCTATATAGAACATATCTATATCAAAACCAAAACCCATGTTCAAACCAATGTCAAAGCCATTGTCAAAAATATCGGCTTTGCTGCTCAAACATAATCCAATATATGGGCCTGCATTGACCCTTATCGGAATGATATTAGATTTGAACGATAGCAAAAAAGGAAATTCAAGATAGTGTGCGGTGAATTTGTCTTTTTCTTCTCTTCCTTTTTGGATATACATAAAGCTTGGCTGAATGTATAACCAATCGCTTACAGCAATATCAAGCACAAAACCGAGTTGCATTCCAAAAATATCGCCGTAGTCTCCGCTACCGCTGCCATAACTACCAATCTTATGGTATTCCGCATAAGTGTGCGATAAGTTGAAACCCGCTCTAATGCCAAAATTCACTGAGCCATTGTCGTTTTCTTTGCTCTCGGAACTAGTTGGGGACACTGCCAAGCTAACAGGCGCAGTTGGAAGCGCATAAGGTGCATCAACCACACATTCATCGGTAGAGAGTTTTTTCACATCGTTCAAAAGTTCTCCTATATTCATATCGGCAATCGCGCTCACGAGTTTCTTGGGGTCAAGCGCGCCGCCAGCACTGGCGGAATTTACAAGACCTTGCACAAAATTCGTTAAGCTGCCAAGTACTTTATCCGTGCCGGGGAAGCCTTCGGGCAATTCCTTTTTTATTCCTTCTATGGGGCACTGTGTCATAAACGATTTAGGCTCCAGCTTTTTCCCAAACGGATTCAGCATATCTTTTGCAAGCGTTGAGGAGCAATCCTTCAACTTATTGGGGAAGCTCTCTTTTATTTTGAAAAGAAGCTCGTTGACGTTGTACGTCTTAGCGCATTGCTTTTGCGCTACCACCAGAGCAGGAACCGGAGCCGTAGTTGGAGCCAAAACTTCGGCAAGGGACAGAGATGGAGGGGGAGGGGGCGGAGGCGGAGGTGGGGGCGTGGTATCTTGCTGCGGTATTGCAAATGCAACAGGAGGTGCCGGCAATATAGGAAGTGCTTGCGCCATAGGAGGCGTGGCTTCCGTATGGGGAGGTGGAGCTTCCGTATGAGGAGGCGAAGCGGCAACAGAAGAGAGGAGTTGGTTGGCAAGTTCATTGGAAACCATCGTCAGGTCTTCCAACGATTTAAGCGAGTGGTCTGTTGAACTGGTTTTGACAATATGAGAACTATCTATTTTTATCAGCCGTGCAACTAAGGAGTGGGTACCGAATACCTCGGTTATATTCACCACGCACACATAATCAGTGCCATATCGCTTGGCTACTTGGATAATATGAGCTAAGTCGCTCTTGCCGCTCTTGGTAAGTTCGTTTTGAAAGGAAGCGGGGTCGCCTATTTCCATATATATGCCGCTCTGCACCATTGCCGCAAGCAATTTGTTGCTTATGGATTTGTTTATGCCGGCATCGCTTGCACCAGACGCATAAACGGCAAGTCTTTCTGGCGATGCCTCTTGAGCAAAGCACAGGGCAAGCCCTAGTGCTACTAGAGTTATGATTTTATTGAATTGTATTTTCATAGTTTTTCCTCCTTCAACCGTTTAAGCAGCTCCCTTTTCTTTTTTTCGGAAGATTTACCAACAAGGGCATTTTGGACAATTAAAAAATCATTGTGGCCGGTTTTGATACTTGCCTTTTTTTCGTATAAGTGCCAGCGCAATTGAAAATTTATATCTTGCTTTGGGTCTGCCGAAACGCAAGCTTGCCACAGTTCATCTGATTCCTGCATCAAATACAATTCAGAAATAACATCCATAAGCAGCAGAACTCTTGTGACGTTGCGCAAAGTTTCTTGCGTGTCCATTGTTCCTTCTAATTTGTGCAGGGCTAAGTTCCGGTTAAAAATCTCTTTGAAATTTTTTCTGTGGCATTCTTCAAAACTCATATACAACATTCTAAAACCGTGCTTTAAGTATCTTATATATTCTTTTGTTATATTCTCTTTTTCATCATCGTGACCCTCTATATATTTTCTGGAATATTTGCCAAAAGTATAGTAGAATTTATGCAGGCTCTTCAAAGACATATTTTCTTCTTTCATCCATCTTCTAAGGCTCGCTTCAACAACGGGCAATAGGGTTAAATATGCGCACACCCAGTCTGTTAGCACAGAAGAAAATACCCCGTATTCCATAACAGTTATAAAAGGCTCAAATATTCTTGTTTTTTTATAGCGAAATTCCATTTGATATGCGCGTTGCCAAGGAGAAAGAATAAGGTTGGTTATGTTATTGACCAGCAATTTCTCATTGTTTTTTTTCTTGTACATTTTTCCAATGAATTCTTCTGTTATGCAATGTTGGTATGGAGGAATGCAAAGAATGCTATTCCTCAACTCGGTGTTGATTTCGCTCATGTCTTGCCAAAGCATAATTTGCTCACTGCCTCAAAATCGCTGAAGAGTATATATTCGGATATTTTATCTATAAACGCTCTGGTCTCTTTTGTCCATTTCATTTTCTTTAAATTTTCAAGGGCTGTTTCAATGCTTTCCACATCGTAAACTTCGCAGGCTACGCTTATTATTTGCAGTTGTTCTTTCAAATATGCTGGATTTTCGTCTGCATCTGCTCCTTGGTCTGCCCCTTCGTCTATCTTTGCTATTATATCTTTTAACTTGGCGAGGAATGCAGGTGTTTCTGCTTCAATTTTATTTTTGTTTTGCTCTTTTCCGGCTTTTTCCAACTCGGCTGCCAAATTTGATGCTTCTTTTTCGTTTATGTTTGCAAGGGCACTTTTCATAGCGTGAACTTTTATTGTGAACCCACGCAAATCTTCGTCTGTTGCTTTGGATATGTTTTCTAAAGTGGATTCAATAGCGGGCAGAAATTTTTTGGTGTCTTTTGCAAAAACGCCCAGCAAATCGGTTTTTGCTTGAGGAATTATATCTTTGTCTGTGCCTTGTTCTTGTTTTGCTTTTTCCACAACTTCTGGAGGTGCTTTATCGCGAATCCAAGTTTTCAATACTTTGTTCAACTGCCTTATATCTATTGGCTTTGAAATAAAATCGTCAAAGCCGTTTTTGAGAAACATATTTGATTGCCCAGCCACTGCATTTGCCGTTAGCGCGATTATGGGTTTTGTATAACCGGTTTCCCTTATCTTTTTTGTTGTTTCAATGCCATCCATTTCTGGCATCATGTGATCCATAAACACAATATCGTAAACATTGCCCTCTTTTATTCTCTCAAGGGCTTCTATTCCGCTTGCAAGGAGTTCAATCTTTAAACCATAAGGTGCCATTAAACCCATTGCCACAGTTAGGTTGGTCTCCACATCGTCAACCACAAGCACGCTGCCATAAGGCATATATTCGCGCACTTTTTGAATTTCCTTGAGCTGAGATTCGCCAGAAAAACGCAAACTTTGCAGATTTTCTGCAAGCTCCTTGCCGAGTTCTTCGCTGCCAGTTAGTGTTTGCGCAACACGCACGGTGAATACAGAACCTTTGCCCGCTTCGCTCTCAACAATGATTTTCCCGTCCATCATTTCCACAAGTCGCTTGGTTATGCTCATTCCAAGCCCCGTGCCTTCTATTGTGCGGTTGAGTTCCATATTAAAGCGGGAATATTCGTCAAACAAATGCTCCACCTGTTCTTTGGTCATGCCCTGGCCTGTGTCGCTTACGGTTATCACGAGGTTCACTGTTTCTTTGTCGCGAAGTGCCAAAGCAAAAGAAACATTTACTTGCCCTTCTTTTGTGTATTTAATGGCATTTGAAAGCAGGTTGTTCAGTATCTGCTTAATGCGAAGTTCGTCTCCGAATAATTTTGCGGGCAAGTTTTCTGCAACTTTAAGCGTAAATTCAATGGGCTTGCTGCCAATTCGCATAAGGTTCAACTGAACTGTGTCGTTGATTAGGCTTGCCGTATCGTAGTTAATGGGGACAATTTCAAATTTTCCGGTTTCAATTTTAGAAAGGTCTAAAATATCGTTGATAATTCCAAGTAGCATATAACCGGAGTTATGTATTTTGCGGAATGTGTTTTTTATTTCTGTTGGAGTTTCTTCTTTTAAAAGCTCAATTTCTGAAAAACCTATTATGGCATTCATGGGTGTGCGTATTTCGTGGCTTATGGTTGCTAAGAATTTTGTTTTAGAGGCATTGGCATTAATTGCATTTATTTTGGCTTTCTCTGCAATGCGCGCTTCGTTGCGGAAACTGATGATGCCGAGCAAGCCGCTTATGAATACGATTATCACCGAGATAATCTGCAAGGTTATGAGTTTGAATACCATCTGTTCGGCGTGAACAATGTGTTTATCTTCTATATCCACGCCTACAATGGCTTTTAAATTGCCTTTTTTATCGTACATCGGAGCATAAGCGGTGGAGAGTCCATCCCAATCCGCTTCGTAATTGCCAAGACCGGTATATAGGGCTTTGCCCTGACTTTTAACATCTTTGAGCAGTGGCAGCTTTTCGTAGCTAATAGGGGGAGTATCTAAACCCACCCGCGTTGAATCGTTGAAATCGTTGTCTATTATATATCGCAAATAATTTTCTTCGGGGCGAATAAAATAAACATAAGCAACATCGGATTCTATTGCAAAGTCTCGCAATTTTTCACGCAAATTTTGGTAAGGCTGTGTTTTCATATCTTTTTCTTCGCGGTATTTGTCCAATTCGTCAACGCTAACCATATCCGCTAAGTGTTTTGCCACGGCAATGGAATGACGTTTTATGTTTTCTTTCATAATGTTCAAAGAAAAATCCACAAATTTGTTTGAAAAAAAGAGTGTTGCGCACACCACGGCAAAAGAGAAGGTAAACAAAAATAGAGTTAATCGTTTCATCACATATCCTTGCTTGTGTTTTTTAATATTTGCGCAAATTCTTCTTTAATTTCACTAAAAACATCAACAATGAGCGGGTCAAAAGCCGTTCCAGAATCTTTGATAATAATCTCTGCTGCTTCATCGCAGGTAATGGCAGGTTTATATGGCCTTTCAGACACAAGCGCATCGTACACGTCTGCAAGTGCCATCACGCGCCCTTGAAGCGGTATCTCTTCTTCTTGCAAGCCTCGCGGATATCCTGTTCCGTCCCATTTTTCGTGATGGGCACCGGCAAAGAGCTTGGCGTGGTATAAAAATAGGGAATCACCTGTTTGGGCTATCATTTGCTCAATAATTTTTTCGCCTTCCGTGGTGTGCCGCTTAATTTCGCTGTATTCTTCGTGAGTTAATTTGCCCTGCTTGTTTAAAATCAATTCCGATACCACAATTTTCCCAACATCGTGCAAATGTGCAGCACTAATTGCTGTGTGCAAATCCCAATCAGCAAGTTCTTCTTGGTAAACATCTTTGGCTATCATGGCTTTCACTAAAACTTTTATGTATTGCGATATGCGAGTTATATGCCCTGCCGAAACTTTGTCGCGGCTTTCCACTATATTTGCAAATGTGAACACAATACTTTTTTGCAGTTGCTCAATGCGCTCGGTTCTGTTTTTCACCAAATCGCCTATGCGCAAATGGTTTTTAATGCGGTTGAGCATAAGCGGCGGGGAAAATGGCTTGGAGATAAAGTCCACCGCGCCAAGGGAAATTCCTTTTGCTTCTTTCTCGGCATTTGCGGAGGATGTTAAAAGCATAACGGGAATTCTTGCCGCGTGTTCGTTTGCCATGAATTTTGCAAGCGTGGCAAAACCGTCCATTTCTGGCATTTCAATATCCAGCAATATTATGTCTGGAGTTGTTTCGGAAAGCAACCAAAACATTTTCTCTGCGGAAGGTATTGTTAAAACCTGATAACTACCGCTCAAGGCTTGCTTCGCTGTTGCCAAGTCCTCTGCGTTGTCATCTACCACAAAAACAGTTTTCATAATATTTGCCTATATTCCTACATTTGATGTTATTTGAATTTAGAAATTTCTATATTACAACCGTTTCATTTAAAGGAGTTTATATAAATGACAGCACAAGTCACTCTTATAGGTATGCTTGTATTAGGGGTAATAGCCCTTGTTTTGGTTTATTTTTTGGCAAGTTTCTTTAGCCTGTGGTTGCAGGCTTTGTTTTCAAAGGCGAGCGTGGGCATTTTTCAGTTGCTCGGAATGAGGCTCAGGAAGGTTAATCCGCGCATGATTGTTGAATCTAGGATTTTGAGCGTTAAAGCTGGTATTCCTGTGGAAACGAATCTGCTAGAGGCGCATTATCTCTCTGGTGGCAATGTGTTGCGTGTTGTGCAGGCTGTTATAGCGGCAAATAAGGCAAATATCAACCTCTCTTTTGCCGAAAGCGCGGCTATAGACCTCGCTGGCAGAAATGTTCTTGAAGCCGTGCAAATGAGCGTTAATCCAAAAGTGATTACCACGCCAAAAGTGAGCGCGGTTGCCTTAGACGGAATTCAGTTGCAAGCGGTTACCAGAATCACCGTGAGAGCCAGCATTCGCAAGCTGGTTGGCGGCGCAGGCGAAGAAACTGTTATTGCCCGCGTAGGCGAGGGCATTGTCAGCTCCATAGGCAGCGCAAAAAATCACAAGGAGGTTTTGGAAAATCCCAATATGATTTCCAAAAAAGTACTTGCCAGCGGCTTGGATGCCGGAACAGCTTTTGAAATTCTCTCCATAGATATTGCAGATGTTGACGTTGGCCACAATATAGGTGCAATTCTGGAAACCGACCGCGCCGAAGCAGATAAAAAAATCGCGCAGGCAAAGGCAGAAGAGAGACGTGCAATGGCTGCTGCAGCCGAGCAGGAAATGAAAGCGAGAGTTGTTGAAATGCAGGCAAAGGTTGTGGAAGCAGAGGCTCAAATTCCGCTTGCAATGGCAGATGCCTTGAAAAACGGGCGCATAGGAGTTATGGATTATTACAATTTGCAGAACATAAAAGCAGATACCCAAATGCGCACACAAATTTCCGGCGTTTCAGAAAAGGATTTGAAGTAAAAAATGGAAACCCTCCTCATATTTATTATTATAGCTGCAATTCAAATGATTGCGGCATATAACAAGCAAAAAAAAGAGGCTGCAAAAAAATACACTCCGCCCCCAGAAGCAACAAAGCCAATATTTGAAGTTGAAGAAACTGAGTATGAATTTGAATCAAAATACGAACCTGAACCAAAACACGAACCAAAACCAGCACTAGAACAAGAACTTGAATCCGATATAAAACCAGTTCGCGAGGTGGCACACCCGCACACTATGATAGCTGCTTCTGCTCCGCCAAAAGAGAAGAAAATCACCAAATATCAATTTGATTTAAAAGACCCTGCGCACGGCATTCTTTGGGCTGCTATTTTGCACGAACCTCGTTACAAGGTTAAATGGAAACAGAGGTGATATGCTCTCCCTTGCCTCTTCACTTACAGACCTTGCTGTAGAAAAAATAGAGCTTTTTATACTCGCACTCATACGCATTGCCACAATAGTTTTTTTGTTGCCAATGTTTTCTCAGAACTCTGTGCCAACAACCGTAAAAGCCGCAATATCTCTTTTGCTCACTATTTTGGTATATCCGCAAATGCCTTTGATAGGTTTTGCCATTGCAAATTCTCCGGTGTTCTTTTTTATGATTGTTCTGGAGCAGGTTTTTATAGGCATAATGATAGGTTTTGCGGCATCTTTTTTGTGGTATTTTGTTGTTATGGGTGGTGAATGGATTGCGCGCGATATTGGGCTTATGCAGGGAACTATGAATCCTTTTACTGAATTTCAAAGCGATATTTTTTCCATAATTTTAACTATAATTTTAATAGTCTTGTTCTTGGCCAGCGGCGGTCATTACTTTTTTATACGGGTGTTGTTTGAATCTTTTCAATATATTCCAATAGGGAATTTTGTTTGGGATACTCGCAATTTTGCCTCCATTTTAATTTTGCTCTCCTGTAGTTCTTTTGTGGTTGCATTTCAGTTTGCGGCACCTGTTATGGGAGCTATTTTTTTGTGCACCGTTTCTCTTGGGCTTATGAATAGGGTTATGCCTCAGCTGCAAGTTTGGATACTCGGTATTCCTGTGAAAGTATTTATAGGGGTAATAGTTTTAATTTATTCTATGCCTCTTATGGTGCAAGTTTTCAATGCGAATTTTGAGCAACTGCAAAGAGCCTTGTTTGCGATTTTACGGGTGGGCAGGGGATAAATGGCAGAAGACGAAGAAAAAACTGAAGACCCCACGTCAAAGAAAAAAATGGATGCTCTTAGAAAAGGGCAAATAGGGCGCTCAATGGATTTATCCAATGCCATTTCCTTAATTGCGGCTTTGATTGGGTTTTATTTTTTTGGGGGTGATTTTGCTACTAAGTGCAAAAACATTATGCGTGAATTTTTCACAGGCTATATAGATTGGGAGCCAACCATAACGAATTTTGCCTCGCTTTCCGTTCATATTCTTTATTTGGTTATGGGTTTGCTTGCCCCAATGCTTTTGTTTTTTTTGGTTGTTGGCATTGTTGGAAATTTGTCTCAGGTGGGTTTGCATTTTACTCTGGAAAAACTGCGCCCAAAGTTATCAAATGTTTTTTCCCTCTCCGGCTTAAAGCAGATGTTTGGGAAAAATGCGTGGATAGAACTTTTAAAGGGCTTGGTTAAAATAACCATAGTTGGGATAATTGCATATACTGTGATAAAAAAGCATTATGAAGATGTTTTATATATGGCGGATATGCAAATAGGGGTTTTCTGCGCTTATATGATAGATATTTTGGTTGAAATGCTTTTGAAAATATTGCTGTTTTTAATAATACTTGGGATTGCAGATTTAATTTATCAAAAAAGAAAAACCTTCAACGATATGAAAATGACCAAGAACGAGGTTAAAGACGAACATAAAAACGCCGAAGGCGACCCAAAAGTTATAGCGGCTCGCAAGCGGGCTATGTATCAAATGCACCAGCGTTTTATGATGAAGGAAGTTCCGAGCGCGACTGTGGTCATCACCAACCCCACTCACTTGGCAATAGCCTTGCGCTACGAGCGCGGCAAAGACCAAATTCCTCTTGTTGTTGCAAAAGGAGCAGACAAAACCGCCGAGCGAATAAAGGAGCTTGCAAAAGAAAACGATGTGCCCATAGTTGAAAACAAGCCGCTTGCCCGCGCTATGTACGATGTTGTGGAAGTTGGCGACCCCTTGCCCAATGAATTTTTCGCAGCGGTTGCTGAAATTTTGGCGGTCATATTCAGGCAAAAAGAGGCAGCGGTGGGTTAGTTTTATGCAAAAAAATCAAAGATTTTCGGCAATTCACAACCGCAAGGCTTCTCATCAATACGAGATTCTGGAATGTTTTGAGGTTGGGATTATGCTCGCCGGCTCAGAGGTAAAATCCATCAGGGAAGGGCGCATAAGCATCAGCGAATCTTGGGTGGACATTTCCGAGAAAGGCGAACTTTGGCTAGTGGGTTCGCACATAAACGAATACACGCAAGCAAACCAATTCAACCACATTCCAGCAAGGCGAAGAAAACTCCTAGCCCACAAACACGAAATAGAAAAAATCCAAAAAGCCATAGAAATAAAGGGCTTAACAATAATCCCCCTAAAACTCTATTTCAAAAACCGCCGCGCCAAACTGGAGATTGCAATCTGCCGCGGTAAAAAGCAACACGATAAGAGGCAAGATTTGATAGAAAAAGATGATGTTAGGAGATTTTCAGACCCGTAGAGCTTCGGGGAGAGGCTTAAACGGGATTTTTTTCAGAATTGTCATTTAATTCTTGCTTTTTCTCTGAAATTTTTGTATATTTATTGGTAGGAACTTCGTGTTCCAAAGCCTCGGTTTTATATTCTCTAGCAATCGCGAAGGGTGATTGGGAGGATATAAAGCGTGAGGCTTTTTCTTTATCCTGCCAAGCGACAAGTTTATTACCGCTTTTGAACCAATTTTTTAATTCTGCGATATTATCTTTTGGATATACGCTTACTATGGAATTTATATCCATGCTGTTTTTCTTGCCTAGGGCATCTTTATACATTTTTATAACTACTACAAAGTTATTCCCATTCTTGTCTTTTAAATCCGTTAGAATTATTTTTGCTCTATCGTTTTTAGTGCTGTTAAATACGGCTATAGGTTCATTTATTGCTTTTGGCAAGTCTTTTATATCTGCAATGTTAAACTGATGTTTGTTTTTGTAATTCTCGCTTGCTTTATGCTCTAGCCTGCCTGCTTTCAGTTCAATAGGTAAATCTGGTATTCCTGCATTTTGTAGAACCTGCCCTGGTTTGCCTAGCTGATAGATATGCCCTCTTGGTAAAGTACCTTCTATATGCTGCTTTAGCTCATAATTAAATTTGTCATTCATGGCCTGTTTGAAGATATAAAAAAAGCCCCCGTGCATTCGCGCTAGCACGGGGGCCTACCCCTACAAGGTTAAATATTATCCTAACAATCCGAGAACGGCTTGCGGTAAGCTATTCGCTTGTGCCAACATGCTCGTGGAAGCCTGCACCATGATTTGATTCCTGGTGAAGTTTGTGGTTTCCGTTGCAAAGTCAGTG
>Ga0268262_10000501_pt1 | contig 51694 bp, 39 predicted proteins | sample TergutNc150P3_FD_190354 | JGI IMG/M metagenome (GOLD analysis project Ga0268262, IMG submission 190354) | Nasutitermes corniger P3 segment gut microbial community from laboratory colony in Florida, USA - Nc150 P3 (SPAdes) (version 2) | ecosystem: Host-associated > Arthropoda: Insects >... | reverse complement strand
TGTGATAGAAGACGGCGATCTTGTTCCGTGCGAAGGAAAGCTTTTCTACAGGGGAATCAATGTTGAAAAACTTGTAGACGGTTTTTTAAAAGAAAAGCGGTTTGGCTTTGAAGAGGCGTGTTTCCTTTTGCTATTCGGTCACCTGCCCACTAGGGGTGAGTTTGATGAATTTACAAATCTGATAGAAGAAAACAGCATGCTGCCCGGCAATTTTGTCCGCGATACAATTATGAGCGTTCCCAGCAAGGATATGATGAACTCTCTTTCCAAAAGCGTTCTGACTCTTTACGCCTATGACGATAATCCCGATGATATTTCCGTTCAGAACGTACTGCGGCAGTCGATTAATCTTATCTCGCAATTTCCCCTGCTTGCCGTTTACGGTTATAAATCTTATCTGCATTATCACGAGGACAAAAGCCTTATGATCCATCCGCCGCTGAAAGGCGCGTCCATTGCGGAAAATATTTTACACATGCTGCGCCCTGACTCAAGCTACACTGATCTTGACGCTAAACTTTTAGACCTTGCCCTTGTGCTTCACGCCGAGCACGGCGGCGGTAACAACTCAACTTTTACAAACCATGTTGTTACATCATCGCATACCGATACATATTCTGCGGTTGTCGCATCGCTTGCGTCATTAAAGGGACCCCGGCATGGCGGCGCTAACATCAAAGTTGTGCAAATGGTTCGCGACATGATGGAAAAAGTTTCGGATTGGAACGACGACGCTGAAATAACCGCGTACCTTGAAAAACTTCTTAACAAAGAAGGGTTTGACAAATCCGGCTTGATTTACGGAATGGGTCACGCAGTATACTCTCTGTCAGACCCGCGCGCTCTTATCTTCCGTCAATTTGTCGAGCAACTTGCGAAAGAAAAAGAGCGGTACGATGAATACAAACTTTATTCAAAGGTGGAAATATTAGCTCCGCAAGTTATCGGCAGAATTCGTAAAATATACAAGGGCGTCAGCGCCAACATTGATTTTTATTCCGGCTTTGTCTACAGCATGCTTGATATCCCTGAAGAACTTTTTACGCCCCTCTTCGCCGTAGCGCGTATCGCCGGCTGGAGCGCTCACAGGCTGGAAGAAATTGTAAGCAACGGAAAAATTATCCGCCCCGCGTACAAGTCCGTAACAAAGCAGCAGCCGTATGTTGCGATGAAAGAGCGGAAGTAAAAAACTAATTCTGTAAAAGCGTTTCAAGGGCGGATATTATTTTAGGCGTATTCCAATTAATTGAGCCGACGATCCTGGCGACTATAAGTCCGCGCTTGTCGATTATGTAGGTTGCGGGGATAGCCTGAACATTGTAATAAGAGCCCGTTACGCTTTTTTCATCCAGAACTGCCGGAAAACTCAATTTATTTTCGTTCATAAAGGCGGATACTTTGCTTTTTGAATCGCCAAGATTTACCGCAAGAATTTCCAATCCTTTATCTTTTAACTTTTGATAAACAGCTTCCATTGAAGGCATCTCTGAACGGCATGGCCCGCACCATGTCGCCCAAAAATTAAGAAAAACCACTTTACCTTTAAACTGAGAAAGAGATATTTTTGTTCCGTCAAGCAGAGGTAAATTAAACTCTATTGGATTAATACCTTCAGATACAACTTGAATTTTGGTTCCTTCAAAAGCCTTTATTACCGCATCAGGAACTTTTTTATTTTGACCGAATACGCTAACAGCCATAATACAAGTCATTATCAAAATAAATATACTCTTTTTCATTAATTCTCCTGTAAACATATTATATCAAATAAAACGCTAATTTTCATTAGTTATCGTTTTTTCTGTTTCTTCTTCAGTCTGAATAAACTCGCCGTTATCTGTATCATAAACAGTTGATTCCGCATAAGGAGTTTTGCCGGAAATTTTTGACTGCCATTTTGAGGCTAACATATTAAATGTTTTGTAATCGCCTTTAATAATCAAAATACCAATGACAATGAGCAATACTCCGCTGATACGCTGTATTAACGGAAGATGGGTTCTTAGTTTTGCTGAAACTTTAACAAATGAATTAAAAAAGAATGAAGCCAATAAAAACGGAAGCCCCAAACCTGCGGAATAAAAAACAAGATAAACAACGGCAAGCGGTATACTGCCTTTATTTGTAGCTAACAGCAAAATGCCTGTCAGCGCCGATCCCACACAAGGAGTCCATCCCGCTCCAAACGCTCCGCCCGCTAAGAAAGCGCCGATAATACCTTTAGGTTTGTTTTTTAGGTGAAATCTTTTTTCATAATTTAATAAAGAAAGAAAATCGAAAATGATATTTAGTCCAAGTACAATAACAACAATACCGGAAATCAGGTTAATATAATTAAAGACTCCGCCAATCAATATTATTGTTGAAGAAAAAATAACGCTTAAAACAACAAAAACAACTGTGAAGCCTAAAATAAAACCTATCGTTCTTGCAATAGGTCTGGGTCTGTTATCGTCGTTACCGGTCATTGGAGAGCCGCCGATAATGCAAAGATATGACGGGATTAACGGCAAAACGCAGGGAGACAAGAAGGAAAGTACCCCGGCGCCAAAAGCTATAAATATTGATATGTTTTCAGAAACCATAATTTTATTTAAACCTATTCTTTTTTTATTCGGCTTATCCTGGTGTTATTTCCCAATAAAAAATATCATAAAATCAATCTTATCAAATGTCAGCCTTTACGGACAAGGTGTTTTAAAGAACAAAGATATTTGGATTTAGTACAAATTTCATAAAAGGTATTTTAGGTTTTAATAGGACTTTTGCGCAATTTTAACGTATAAAAAGAGTAAGTTTACCTTGTTGAAAATCTCAATATCTGTTATATTACTTATTAGGGAGAAACTTATGCCGACAAAAACACCTGTAAAAAAGACAAAAAAAACCGCAAAAAAACCTGTCCAAAAAACGCCCAAAAAGATTACATTGGACGATTTAATAAAATCCCAAGACTTGGCATGGGCAGCTATACGAGAAACCCAAAAAAACGTCGGTGGACTTAACAACACATTAGGCTCTATGGTTGAACATATTTTAACCCCCAATCTCCCACAAAAATTCAAAAAATTCGGCTATTCCTTTACCCGTTTAGCCAGTTATAGTTATACCGCAGGGGTTTGGGCGCAAATTGACGGCATGCTTGAAAACGGCACACAGGCAATGGCAGTTGAAGTTAAAATGGCACTTAGGCAAATAGATATTGACGACCACATTGCACGCATGGAAAAGATACGCAAATACGCCGATGAACACGGCGACAATAGAAAATTCATAGGTGCGATAGCCGCCATAATCACAGACGAGTCTACCAAAAATTACGCCTTAAAAAAAGGACTTTTTGTTATAGAACCAAGCGGCGAAGATGTCAAAGTTACAAAACCTGAAACAGAACCAAGAGTTTGGTGAGTAAAAATGTTAAATGATGCGGTTTATTCGTTTTTTAATTTTTCCTGATACTCTAAAGCCATGCTGATTTATTTTACTACCGATTTTGCAAAATATGGAAACATAAAAATACCCGGCTTTCCTTTCAAAATTGATCATAAAAGCCGGGGAAAGTAGAAAGAAACAACGAATTAATATCGCAAGTTATAAGATAAACGTATCGCCCGTATGCCGTTATTATCGGGTATCATAGTAATGTTGATGTTATCCATAGGGTTAGATGATGCGTAATATGTACCGTTCTTTTTTGCGAGAGCAGTATCGTAAGTGAATGGACGGACAAAACCGAAAATCACACTGCTTATGTTTATAACTAAACCACCATAAAAATATTCATAAGGATTTATTGAAAAGATATATTTATATTAATTAATCAGTTTTTTTATATCATACATCATATCTTTGCTTGATATGTTAATTTCTTTGTTTGACGTGTTAATTTGATTTAGCAATGATTTACTTTCATTAATATTAGAGCTAATATTACTTAAATAACTATCCATTTGTCTGTTTATTGTATCCTGATGTTTAGTAATAACACCTTTTAAATTATTTATTGATGATGCAAAACCATATCCCAGTTTGCTAATATTTTCTGCAATACTATTAGATAAATATTCTCCTAATGCAGTAATAGTAGATTTCATTTCATTATGTCTGTTTTTATTATCAGTAAAAAATAATGATTCTTTTATATTATCAGATCTTCCGGTTTCAAGACAAAAAATAACATAATCAACGTGTTCCCAATCTCTTTTATCTATTATAGATCCAAATTCGTTTTCTAATTCCTTATTAATTTTTGCGGATTCTGACAAAATTATATCACATATGTTTTTTAGCTTATTGATTTTTTGTTTTAATATATCTATATTACTAAGTATTTTTTCTTGCTCTATAAGGCGAAAATAATATTCTTTTACGCATTTTCTATAATATGTTTCTGAAAAATAGTAATCTTCTAACTTTTTTATTTCTTTTTTTAATTTTGATATATTTTTCCATTTACTAAATTGAATTCCAATACTTTTAAAAATAGCGGAAATATTAACAAGTATACAAATAATCGCTATTATCATCAAGATAAATAAAAAAGTTTTAAATTTTTTTGAAATTAAATTTGAAATATTCCATATAATAAAAGGAGGTAATACTATTAATATATTCAAAAAAACATGGCTTTTTATTTTTTTATAGTCTAATATCTTTTTGTTTATTATGTCTAATTCATTTGAGTAATCTATTACAATTTTCTTTTTGGGTTCTATTAAGAGCCTTCCATTGTTATACTGTTTTTCTATCCAAGCAGATAATTCTTTATCTAAATTACTTATTTGTTCGCAGATTAGGTTATGTTTTTTTATGTTGCCGTAAATTAATGAAAGTCCGGCTCTTAATGAATATAGTTTGCTTAATATTTCTTCTTTGTCCATAGTTATTGTTATATAAAATTATATATTTTTGTCAATACGAAAATTATGCATTGGTTTTATATAAGGAAATACAGAAATAGATATTAATTGGTAAAAATTATTAAAATTTAACCGTTTTTGTCATAAAACCCTTGACAATTATTTTTTAATCCTCTTATAGAGGAAGTGTGAAAGATATTTCCGCCGCTATACTGCAATATGACGGCGGTTTTTGCGCTAATGGCGCATTAGCGCAGATGAAAGCGGTTAAAATAGCGTAATTGGAAATATTCTAATTTCCCGTTCGCACCCATATTTCTCCGTTACTCGAAAAAGATTCGTTAGAATCAATTTTATAAATAAATGTATAAGCGTCTATAACGATTGTCAAAGTATTTCCATTTATTCTGTAAACTCCGTTATTCACGCTGTTATTTCTTATGTTTGCGTAACTTACAGAACCTGAATTTGAATTCCCCGTAAATTTCATAGAGCTTGTGTTACCCGATAATCTGTATGTTCCTCTCTTAAAATCCGTTACCCGATTATCCAACACATTTGCAATGCCGTTGTTTTGCGAAGGCGGGGAGATATTGTTTCTTGCTTCGACTGCTCCATGTTCCGTTAAATAAGAAGAAATCGCATTATTCCCATTTTCTTGAACGATTGATAACGCCGTGCTGCCGTCCGCCGCTCTTGTGTTTACATTTGCGCCGTTTTCTACAAGCATTTTTATCAGTTCTGAATTGTTCCATTTGCAAGCATATAAAAGCGGCGTCATTCCGTCCGAATAACTTTTTCCCGGCGGATACTGATAATTAACATTCACGCCCGCTAAAACAAATTGTTTTGCCAGATCAAATCTTTGTTTCTCCGTTGCCAACAGCAATATTTCGCCGTTAGGCTTCGCTCCTTTTTGCATTAATAATTGAATAACATTATTCGATTGATTTCTGTTTATCGCAGTGTATAAATCAAAACTGTTCGGAAGAATATTGTAACCTGCCAATAAATCAACCGTTCTTAAAGTTGTTTCCCCCGAAGAATAAGTTAGCGTAAAATTCATAACAAGCCGTTTTTCCGCCGCCGGCATTGATTTTATATTATCTTTAATTATAACCTCAATTTTTTGATAATCATTATTAGCCAGCGCATTGACTAAATCCCATTTATAATCGTCCGCATAAATTATTGCGGCGTGAAGAATTAAAAGTACGGCTATGGCAATTTTTTTCATAGTTTATTATATCATGATAATTTGTTTATTATCAAATATATTTAATACTGTTCCCAAAAAGCAACGTCGCGTGGGAGAACCGTACTCCAGTAAGGATTTAGATTGTGATCCGCATTAGTGTAAACTTCGTAACGTAAAAGTATTTTCCCAATCCCCGCTTTTTCGCGGCGAAGATTTTCTTCCGTTATCGCTTTCGACAATGCGTCGTTCCATTCTTTTGGCACGCCTTTGTCTTTATCGCCCTGTTCAAGAAGTATGGGAGTGTTTGGCGCGATTTTATCAAGATATGTAAAATACGAAAAGTCTTTTGCGGGGTATTCTCTTTTAAAACTTTCCGCCCACTCTGGGTTTCTCCCGTAATGAGCGGCGCTTTCGGGGAAACTTAGGCTGACGGGAGCCCAAAGTACCGTTGTAACGGGTTTTTGAATGACCGTTAAAAAGTGCAAAGCTACCTGCCCGCCGTTGCTGTGCCCCCATGTTACAATTTTTTTAAAACTCGTCGGAAGAGAAACCCTGTCCGTTTGAGGAACAGCGGAACTAAAAACAAATAAATTTTGCGCGCTGGCTTCAAGACTTTTGTACAATTCCACCGCGTTTATCGTACAATAAAATTGATGTAAAGTTGATGGCGGCGGAGTTTGCGAAGAAGAACCGTACCCGAAAAAATCCGGCGCGATAACCGCCCAGCCTCTTTGCAGATAACTCTTGGCGGGATGTTCCGTCCCCTTTCCCGTGTAGTAGTTTCCCGGAAACTGATGACCGCGAAGCATAATCACTATCCCCTTGATATCTTCCTGCTTGATGTTGGGAACGCTCAGCCGCGCGCTTACAGTCAAATTCATCGATGTATATGTTACAGTGTACGCGTATTGGAGAATGTCCTTAAACACCAGCCTTTGTATGGTAATAGGACTTGTTTTATATTTATACGTTTGAAGGCTTTTTAAAGAAAAATCCGTAATTTTATTCTGCGCGAAGATATTCGAGGCGATTATAAAAAATAACAGAAAAAGTGTTTTTTTCATTTAAACCTTGTAGTATTGTAACTTTTTTTTATTTGACTAATCAAGATAAAAAAGTGATTAAAAAGGTGCATTTTTTGTTCTTTAAATTGTTATATTAATATGAGTTATGAAAATAGACATTGAGGATTGCTACAAAAAATACGCGCCTATGGTCTTTCGCAGGTGTTCATTTTTACTGAAAAATGAAGAAGAAGCGCTGGACGCGGCTCAGGATGTATTTGTGAATCTGATTCGCAGTCAGGAACATCTTCATGGTCAGTTTCTGTCCAGTTTGCTGTACACCATTGCCACAAATATATGCTTGAACCGGCTGAAACAGCGAAAGCGAAATGGCGGGTCAGTTGACGATTTGTCATCTTCGCAGACTTTTCCGCTTTTAGCGGAGAATGATTCCGGGCTTGAGAGGGTAGAGGATAGTATGCTTATGGACGCGATTTTACAGGACGAATCCGAGTCAACAAGAGCGATTTGTTTTATGTATCACGGAGACGGCATGACTCTGCGGGAAATAGGAGATGTAATGGATATGTCGGTTTCCGGAGTGCGGAAAAGGATTATTTCATTTAACGACCGCGTAAAACTTAAATTGAAAGGAGACAGGTTATGAATAAGGCGAGTATTTCATCTTTTCTTCTTGAACGCTACCGTATCGGCGAAGTAACCGCTAAAGAAAAAAAATATGTCGAGGATATTCTGGCGAAAGACGAACAGGCGGCTTCGGCTCTCGCAAAACTGGACAGCGCCGATGACGATTTTAAACGGCGGTTCCCTTTGGAAAAGTTTTTTCCGGCGGAACAAAAAGAGGGTATTAATTCAGGGTTGCAGCGTATGAACATACCGCGTTTTGGGTTTCGCAGGCTTAGGAAAGTTCCGGCTCTTGTTTGGAGTATTTGCGCCGCGGCGTTAATTGTAGTTATCGCGCTTCCGTTAATCATTCTTAAAAACCCGCGTCAAACGGAATTCGGCGACAGAATTAAAGGCGCGTCTGCGGAAAATAGCTCCATAGAACTAAACGTGTACATAAAAGAAAAATCTTCAGGCGAAGGCGTTAAACTGACAAATCAGGCGAATGTTCGGGAAGGGAATACTGTGCAATTAGCCTACCAAGTATCAGGCGGCGCGTCAGCCGAAAAATACGGAGTTATTTTTTCGATAGACGGAAGATCATCGGTAACAATGCATTTTCCTTACGCGGCTTGGCAGAGTACCTTGCTGGTAAGCGGAAAGCCTGTCCCGTTAGACGAAGCCTACACGCTGGACGACGCGCCGAATTACGAGATATTCTTTTTTGTTACGGGAGAAAAACCTTTGGACATTGGCAAGGTAATGGATACGGCAAAACAACTTGCCGTGCGGATAGAGAAAAATCCCGATTTGGCGGAAAGTTACGGAATTGCCGCGTTTAATAAGAATGAAATAACAATGTTTACGTTAATTAAGGAATAAGGAGACAAATCATGAAAAGGAACGTTATTTTTGGAATATTATTTTTTGTAATGATAATGACGGCTTTCGGCAGTCAGTCTGATAACGCTACGCGCCGTTTTGGTATTTTTATCGGTTCCAATAACGGCGGAAAAGATCGCGTTACACTGCGTTACGCGGTGTCCGATGCGCGTTCCATAGCGAATGTTTTTTCGCAGATGGGAGGAATCGCGAACGAGGATTCCGTTCTTCTTGTAGACCCGAATATCAGAGAAATAAACAGGCGTATAGACGCCATGCACGAACAGGTGCTTAATACGCTAAAAACCAACAGGCGCACCGAAATTGTTTTTTACTATTCGGGGCACTCCGACGATGAAGGTTTGTTATTAAACCGCGAAAAATATTATTACCGTGATTTACGGGAAAAAATAAACAGTATCCCTTCCGATATGCGTATTGTAATCCTTGACTCCTGCGCGTCGGGAGCGTTTACAAGAATCAAAGGCGGTGAAAAAACTCTTCCCTTTTTACTTGACAGTTCCTCTACCGCCGAAGGATACGCGTTTTTAACGTCAAGCTCCGCCAATGAATCTTCGCAGGAGTCGGACAGAATAGCTTCCTCATACTTTACCCATTCGCTTGTCGCGGGACTTCGCGGAGCTGCGGATAGCGTCGGCGACGGACAGGTAACATTGAATGAACTATACCGTTATGCGTACGCGGAAACTATGGCGCGTACCGAAACTTCGCTTTATGGCACACAACACCCCAGCTACGATATACAAATAAACGGTTCGGGAGACTTGGTGCTGACAGATGTTAAACAAACTTCCGCCGGAATAGTAATTGATGAAAAAGTGACAGGTCGGCTTACAATACGGGATAATCAGGATCGCCTTATTGTGGAAATAAATAAAACCGCGCGTGTTCTGGAATTGGGGCTGGAACCGGGACTTTATAATATTACCCTGCAGCAAGGCGGCGATTTGTTCCGCGCCGAAGTAACGCTTATTCAGGGGCAGCGTACTTTGGTTTCAATGAAAGATTTTAACCGTATTGGAACAGACCCTGCGCGCCGGAGAGGAGACGATGAAAAAGAAAATGTATCGGGAATAAATTTATATACTTTCTTTTTTAACGTAATTTACGAACCTTTTCCGTATCCATTGATAGGTTTTGTAAATATTGCGTTTGGAAATCATAAATTTTTTCAGGCAGGCTATGTTAATTGGAGTTCGGAAAATTTCAGCGGTTTTCAAGCCGGTTTTACGAATACGGTAGGAGGAGATTTTAAAGGTTTCCAGGCGGGATTTGTTAATGTTAATAAGGGTGAAACAAAGGGAATGCAGACAGGTTTTTCTAATCTTTCTGTAAGAAAAATGGAAGGCATACAGATTGGATTAGTAAACATTGCGGCGCGGGACATGAAAGGACTTCAACTTGGTTTAGTTAACTACGCTGAAAGTATAAACGGAGCGCCGATAGGATTAATTTCCATAGTAAAGAACGGCGGTTATATGGCGGTTGAATATTTTAATTCCGAATATCACAATTACAATTTAAGTTTTAAAACAGGAATAGAAAAGTTATATACTTCAATTGTTGTTTCTTATAATAAAACTTATGAAAACACATGGAATAATTTCACTTCGGGAATGGGAATTGGTTCCATCCTTCCTATAGGTAATATATTTTATTTTAATCCCGAATTAACTTCTCTATCGCCTTTCATAAGTATTGTTAGTTATGAGAGTTTTGTCCCTTATTTTGGAGTTAACATGAAAAAATTCAGTATTGCGGCGGGACCTGTTATAACATGGGTAAGAAGAAATAATAAAAATAATGTTGATGAATCGGATCAGCAGCCGGCATTGGTAGGAATATATGTAAGAAACTTTAATGATAATAAAGATAAGGCATTGCCAAAACCAAATTACAGTTTGTATTATCACGAAATAAACGATAACAACAGTATTTCAATCGGTTTTAGAGCGGCGGCAAGATTGAGGTTTTAAGTTTTTTACAAAAACTATTCGGAAACTTCGGCGATAACTTCGACTTCAACCAAAACGCCGCGCGGCAGGGCGGATACTGCTACGCAGGAACGGGCGGGTTTTCCGGTAAAATACTTTGCGTAAACTTCGTTGAACGCGGCAAAATTATCCATGCTGGTTAAAAAACACGTCGATTTTACCACTTTTGTAAAATCGCTCCCCGCCGCCTTAAGCACCGCCGCGATATTTTGCATAACTTGTTCCGCCTGCTCTTTTATGCCGCCCGATACCACATCGCCTGTTTCCGGCGACAATGGAATTTGCCCCGACGCAAAGAGCAGTCCGTCCGTTACGATAGCCTGAGAATATGGTCCTATTGCCTTAGGCGCTGAATCGGTAGATATTACTTTCATGTTTTCTCCTATATTTCCTGATAACCTTAATTTCGCACAGCCGAATAGCTGTGCATTATAATCGAACAGGAAATTATATTTCCTGATACGTCCCCAAAAAATCAAACATATCGGTCTCCTGTTCCAGTTCCGCCAGTACCAGCTTCAATTCTTCCGTAATGACCGGCGTGTCGATGTCGAAGTAAAACATAAACTCAAAAGCTTGACCTAAAATGGGGCGGCTTTCCAATTTGTTCATGTTGATTCCGTGCGCGTAAAATTTCGCGAGTACGCTGTACAGAGAGCCGGGTTTGTGCTTTAAGGCGAGTATAAGGCTGGTTTTTTGCGCGCCCGGATATATTTCCGGTTTTTTGGAAATACAGATAAAACGCGTGTAATTGTTGTCGGTGTTTTGAATGTTAAACGAAAGCGCGTGTAAGCCGTACAATTCGGCGCAATCGCGCGAAGAAATAACCGCAGCGTCCGTCCGCCCCGAGCTTGCCGCCTGTTTTGCCGCCAACGCCGTGTTCGCGCACTCGGTTATTTTTACGCCGTTCCATGATTTTAAAAATTTACTGCATTGGCGGATAGCCTGTTCGTGCGAAAAAACTTCCTTTATGTCGTCTAACTTCGCGCCGGGAGCCGCCAACAGCGTATGCGCTATAGGCAGTTTTACGCTGCGGATAATGTAAAAACGGTAACGGTTCATAAGATCGTAAACTTCGTTAACGGAACCGGCTGTGCTGTTTTCCAGCGGCACTACGCCGTAACGGCACAAGCCGCCTTCCACTGCCTGAAAAACTCCCTCAAAACTGGTAAAGTAAGTGATGTCCGCCGGAGAGAACAATTTGTCGCAGGCGGCTTGAGAGTATGCGCCTTCAACACCTTGACACGCAACCGTTGCGCGCGAAGGAAAGGCTTCAAGTTTTTGCGCGACCGCGTCGTTAATCAGTTTTATTACGGAAGAATCGTAGTGGCTGCTGAGTGTTTTTTGATGGCTTCTGGCAATCTCAAACAAAGACGAAAACAAAACTTTGACATACCCTGACAATTCCGGCTTTGCCTTTTCGCAAAGACGGTACAGAATTTTACGCTCGCGTTCCGTATCCATTGCGGGCAGTGAAAGTTCTTCCTTGCTTTGCCCTATTTTTTGCGAAAGTTCCATGCGTTGTTCAAACAGTTTCAGTATCTGGTCGTCAATGCCGTCTGCTTCCTGATTCAGTTTATCAATATCCATGATTTTCCTCGCTTTATTTCTTCTTGTTTACAACTTCTAAAACTTTCATAACGTCGCCCGCCAAAGAGGCGAAAGCGTCCGGCGTGATCGACTGCGGTCCGTCGCATAACGCGTGGGCGGGGTCGTTGTGTACTTCAATAATTAATCCGTCAGCGCCCGCCGCCGCCGCCGCCATGGAAAGAGGATACACAAGAGCAGCGTCTCCTGCGGCGTGGCTTGGGTCGATGATGACGGGCAGATGGGTCAGCCGTTTAAGCATCGGTATTGCGGAAATGTCGAGAGTGTTGCGCGTCGCGGTTTCAAATGTGCGGATACCGCGCTCGCATAAAATGATATGCTCGTTTCCGCCCGACATGATATATTCCGCGCTCATTAAAAGTTCCTCAAGAGTATTTGCAAGTCCGCGCTTTAGCAGAATTGGTTTGTTAGTTGTTCCCAATTCTTTTAAAAGTTCAAAGTTCTGCATATTGCGCGCGCCGACTTGAATTACATCGATCTTCTCGAACATGGGCAGATGATTGGCGTTCATTATCTCGCTGACAATCGGCATGCCCGTTTGTTCTTTCGCCTGCAGTAAATATTCGATGCCTTCGTCGCGCAGTCCCTGAAACGAGTAGGGGGAGGTGCGGGGCTTAAACGCTCCGCCGCGAAGAAGATTCGCTCCCGCCTGTTTTACCTGCTTCGCGATTCCGCATATTTGTTCGTTTGATTCTACGGAGCAGGGACCGGCGATAAACTGAAAATTGCCGCCGCCTATTTTATAACCGCCCATGTCCACAACGGTATCGTCTATGTGAAACTTACGGTTGGCTTTTTTGTACGGCTCGCTGATCCGTTGTACGCGCTCTACAATGTCCATGCCGCCGACAAGTTCCGCGTTAAGGCTGTGCGTGTCGCCGATTAATCCAAGAACAGTTTGAAACATTCCTCGGTTTACATTGACGCGCAGTCCCTGATTTTCCAGCCATGAGATAAGATTTTCTACGCTCTTTTCGTTTGCGTCTTTTTTAATAACAACAATCATAATAACCCTTTAACTAATTATAGTTTATTATACCTGAAAAAAATAATCATTCCCATTCTATCGTAGCCGGAGGTTTCGACGTAATATCGTAAACAATGCGGCTTGCGGACGGTATCTCGCTTGTAATTCGCGATGAAATACGGCTTAGAATCTTGTGGGGCAGGGGAGCGTATTCGCATGTCATAAAATCGTCGGTCTTTACGGCTCTTAGGGCGATTACATAGTCGTATGTCCTGTCGTCCCCCTTAACGCCTACCGAATGTGTGTTGGTAAGTACGCAGAAATATTGATCGGGTCTGCGTTTCAGTTTGTCCAATTCTTCGCGCAGGATTGCGTCGGCTTTTCGCAGAACGTCAAGCTTTTCTTCTGTAATCTCGCCCATGACGCGGATAGCAAGTCCCGGTCCGGGAAACGGCTGACGGTTTACAAGCGACGAAGGCAGCCCCAGTTTTTTGCCAAGTACGCGAACCTCGTCCTTAAAAAGCCCGGACAGCGGTTCCACAACGTCGATAAAATTGAGTCCCTTAGGCAGTCCGCCGACATTGTGATGGCTCTTGATAACCGCGCCGTGCTTGCCGCCGGATTCCACTACGTCGGGGTAGATTGTTCCCTGCGCTAAAAATGGAATGTCGCCTAACTTTGCGGACTCATCTTCAAACACGCGGATAAATTCTTCGCCGATTATTTTACGTTTTGCCTCAGGCTCCGACACGCCCTTTAATTTTGAAAGAAAGCGTTCTTTCGCGTTGACGCGGATAAAGCGAAGTTTCCTTTTGGAAAAAACTTTTTCTATCTCGTCGCCTTCGTTTAATCGCATAAGACCGTGATCCACAAAGATACAGGTTAGCTGTCCCGGTATCGCCTTGGATAAAAGACTTGCGCAAACGGAAGAATCTACGCCGCCGGACAGAGCTAGCAAAACTTTTTTTTCGCCGACTTTTTTCCGCACTTTTTTTGCCTGAGTATCAATATAATTATCCAGTCTGTAATCGCCTTTAGCGCCGCATATATCGAATAAAAACCGGCTGATAATTTTTTTTCCGCCTTTGGTATGTTTTGTCTCGGGGTGGAATTGCGTATTGTAAAGTTTTTTCGCGGGATTTTCGCAGGCGGCAATGCAGGAAGAAGTTTTTGCCGTTATGTAAAAACCTTCCGGCATTCGCGTGACGGAGTCTCCGTGACTCATAAGCGCGGTAAACGGTTTTTTTACGTCGTTTAACAACTTTGATTTTCTAACCGGAGTTACCGGAACCCGTCCGTATTCGCCAACATCGCCCGATTCAACTTTGCCGCCGAGCGTATAGCACATTAAGTGCATTCCGTAGCAAATGCCAAGAATGGGAATTCCTAATGAAAATATTCCGGGATCGCATTTTGGAGAGTCCGCTTTGTATACGCTGCTGGGTCCGCCTGTTAAAATAATGCCTATGGGGTCTAATGATTTTATCTCGGCGGCTTTTATACTGCCGGGTTTAATCTCGGAATAAACCGATAATTTCCTGACAGAACCCGCGATAAGCTCTTTATATTGACCGCCGAAATCCAGCACCAGCACAAGCTCGCTCATTGATAAACTCCTGATTCTACTATATCACCTGTAAAAAACAATGTTAAGGGGATAAAAAAGGACGAACCCGGCGGCTCGTCCTTTTAATAAGCGCGGTTAATTGCCGCTGTCGTTCTTAATTAAGGTCTTGTACTGCTCTCGCTGAACACAATTGCGAAAGTGCCGGTATCACTGTCGGTATATGTATAGACCTCAAGTATTACCTTGTCGTTCGAAGTTGCAGTGATAAGTTTCGGTGTATCCCAAGCTGAACCTGCAGATACACAGTCGTCGAAAGACGCTTTAACCCCAATATCTAATGTTTTGATGTTATCACCGCTGTTTTTATCATTCCACCAGATATAGTATGTAGTTCCAGCGGTAACATCAAATGAATACCAAACTTTTTTGGAATTGGTAGTTGAAGTAATGATACCGTCAGCCCATGTGTTTGCGGTTAATTGGAACGGGCTTGCTTCGGTTCCCTCGCCGGTAAGGTCGCTAATCCATACAGCTTTCATGGTAATATCGTTGTCAACAGTATAAAAATCGTCTGCTTTGTAATAGGTTACGGTATCGGATGCGGCGGCGCTCCAACCGGCGAAAGTATAGCCGCTTTTTGAAAGTTCGCCTCCATCAGGCAGTTTTGTGGAAGTACCGCCGGGGTTTACAGTTATTGAAGCAGGAGGGGTTCCGGTTCCGCCATTACTGTCAAAATAAACGGTGCAAGGAAGTTTTGGTATTGTATTACTGTTTCTGTACACAATGGCGAAAGTGCCGGTATCACCGCTGTTCTTCGGATAGACTCTCAATTTCATACTTTTGGCGGTTGCGTATGAAGTGAACCTCATGTTATAAGTCCATCCATTATCTTGGGAACGCTCAAATGAAATGTTGTTACTGCCATCGTAATCGTAATACGCATCAACCATAACATCTAATGTTTTGCTGCCGTCGCCGTTTACGGAATCATTCCACCAGATAAAGTAACCGTCGCTATTATAATTATAGGGTGTTCTAAACGAGTACCAAATTTCTTTGTCAGGATTTTCGGAAGTAATTTCGCCGTCAGTCCATTTGTTTCGGTCAAGAGGGATCGGGTTTTTCTCTGCCTCTTTAAGAGGTAATGTTGTTGCTAAAGCAGAAAAAGTCCGTATAGTTTCCTTGTTACTCTTATTTGCAGATATTAAAAAATAATAAAGAGTGCCTGGAAATAATTCTTTGACAGTATAATATTCGCTGTCTGTATCAATAGTTTTTTCCCAAGGAGGACCGGACTGGTTTTTACTATAAGACACTGAATACTTTTCGGCAGAAGGTACAGAAGGCCATCTTAAATCAATAGTGTGCGCCTTTGTTGCTTCGGCAGTTGCATATGAGGGAGGAGGAACGATAGGAATTGGCGCTCCGCCGTCATGGTCGCCTCCGCCGCTAAAACCTCCTCCTCCTCCGGATTGGTCAATCATTCCGGGATCTATAAATGAACCGCTGCACGCTGTCGCAATCAGCAGAACAACTGTTGTTAAAATAAAAAACAGTTTTCTCTTCATATAACCTCCAGTTACGCCGCGCGAGCGGCGATTTATCACCATTCTTTAATTAGAATATAAATCCAATGCGCAGTCCGCCGTTCCAGCCCTTCGGCGTTGGAACATCAGGAAAACCGACGCCGCCAAATAACGCTCCCAACTGAGAAAGTCCGGAAGATTTTGACAGGACATAGGCAAGAGAAGGTTCTATATACATATTTTCAGAGATTATCAATTTATATCCCACCTTGAGCGAAGTGGTTAAGCCGAAAAAGCCGCCGTACTTCGGTTTTGTTTCTCCGTCTATCGACAATAAATTAAATCCAAGCGTTGTGCCAAGGAAGAACTTATCATAATTAGCGTAGGGATAATAACGTCCCTCTCCGGCAAGACCAAAATATAAGCCTTTGGTTCCGTCAAAATCTAAAATATAAACATCAAAATCGGCTCCGACGGTAAAGTGAGGGGCGATAAAATTTTCATAACCGCCTGAAATAATTATACAAATAAAGTCATTGTCAGTATCGGATGCGATGAACCCTTTGAACAGTTGGAATGCATCCAATCCAAAAGCGCTTGTAATCTCTTCCGCTTCATCAGATTTCGCAGGAGCCGGAGCTGCGGGCGGTGTGGCTGGTTTTGCGGGAGCCGGAGCTGCGGGCGGCGGTGTGGCTGGTTTTGCGGGAGCCGGAGCCGCAGGAGCCGGAGCGGGCGCTGGTGTTGTCGGTCTTTGGGCGAAAGCCGCGCCTAAAACAAAACAAGCAAATACAAGAACACACAAAATCTTTTTCATTGTTATCTCCTATGTAAGTATTTTTGTATTTTTAAAAGAATTTGTCAAGCGTTATTATACATATTTACTTAAATTAAGAAGAAATTACAAAAGAACCGCTATATCTCCACCACGCCTTCAAAAACTTTTATGCAGTTACCTGTCATGTAGACAGCTTCGTCGGTGTAGTGAACAAATAAATCGCCGCCGGGCAGGCGCACTTTAATGTCGGTGTTTTTATCGCAAAAATTATTCAGTACTGCGGCTATTGCGCCGGCGCAGGCGGCGGTTCCGCTTGCCTGTGTCTCGCCGCTTCCGCGTTCCCATATGCGAAGTTTTAAATAGTTCTTGTCCATCACTTTTACAAACTCAACGTTTACGCGGTCGGGAAACAGCGGATCGTTTTCAAACAGGGGACCTAGTTTGCTCAAATTAAGAGCGTCAATTTTATCGCAGAAAAGCACAACGTGAGGATTGCCTATAGAAACGCAGGTAATTTCGTATTCTTCGCCGCCAATGGTTACTTTTCTTTTTATTACGCTTTCTCCCGTTAAGTTTACGGGGATTTTTCCCGGTCGCAATTCAGCGCGTCCCATATCGACTTTTACGGACGATACAACGCCGTTACGCGTAGAAAGATAAAGTTTTTTTACGCCGCTCTTTGTCTCAATTTTCATATCGTGTTTTTTTACGATATTGTTATCGAACAAATATTTTGCGACGCAGCGAATAGCGTTTCCGCTTATACTGCCCTCGCTGCCGTCAACGTTGAACATACGCATTTTCGCGTCCGCAATATCGGACGGTAACATCAGCACAATGCCGTCGCCGCCGACTCCGGCGTGCCTGTCGGACAAAAACACGGAAAGCGATTCAGGCGACTCTATTTCCGTCTCAAAACAGTTAAAGTAAATAAAATCATTGCCGCAAGTGTGCATTTTTGTAAAGCTGAGTTTAATGCGCTCCTCTCTAAGGCGGTTAATGTCGATTAACTCCGTGCTTATTTCGCTGTAACCGGAAAGCAAACCGTCCGCAAGCGCGTTAGCCGTATCTATCGACGTTAAGCACGGCACGCCGAGTGAGCAGGCTTTTCTGCGAAGTTTTACGTCGTCTAACGCGGGATCTCTGCCCTTTTCCGACGTAGAGATGATATAACTTATTTTCCCGCCCGCCAAAAGAGTTTCAGTGTTAACTTCCTTGTTATCTGTAATTTTATCAATAGGTTGAACGTCCAAACCCTTTTCGTTAAGGTAGCGGGCTGTTCCCCGCGTTGCGTGAAGCGAGAATCCGCACTGCGCGAATTTCTTCGCCACGTCGGTAATTTCCGCCTTGTCGCCGTCGCGAACGGTTATAAGCACGCCGCCCTTTCTTTTCATTTTGTAGCCTGCGGCGACAAGTCCCTTGTAAAGAGATTCTTCAAAGTTTTTTCCGATGCCTAAAACTTCTCCTGTGGATTTCATTTCGGGTCCCAAATGCGTGTCCACTCCGGCAAGTTTTTCAAAGGAGAAGACGGGCACTTTTACCGCGATATAGGGCGGTATTCTTCCAAAGCCGGATGTATATCCTAAAGATGAAAGCGTCTGCCCCGCGCTTATTTTTGTGGCAAGCTCGCACATGGGAATTCCGGTAACCTTGCTGAGGTACGGAACAGTACGGGACGCGCGGGGATTTACTTCGATAACATAAATATCGTTCTCATAAAAAACATATTGAATATTGACAAGCCCTTTAACTTTTAACGCCATGCACAATTTTTGCGTAACGTCAAATATTTTTCCAGCTAACGCGTCGTCTATGTTTAGCGACGGATACACTGCGATACTGTCCCCGGAGTGTATTCCCGTGCGCTCGATATGTTCCATTATGCCGGGGATAAATACGTCCGCTCCGTCGCAGAGAGCGTCGACTTCTATTTCCATTCCTTCAAGGTACTTGTCTATCAGCACCGGGTTTTCCTGTTTTGAGCGCAGGATGATTTCCATGTACTCGCGGATATCGTCCGGCGAGAACGCGATTATCATATTTTGTCCGCCCAGCACATAGGACGGGCGCATAAGCACGGGAAAGCCTAATTTTTCGGCGGCGTCAAGCGCTTCCGCTTCCGTCATAATGCCAAAGCCTTTGGGGCGTTTAATTTGCAGTTGTTCAAGAAGTACGTCAAACCGCTGTCTGTCCTCGCAGATGTCTATGCTGTCCGCCGAAGTGCCAATGATATTTACGCCGCGCTCATGCAGTTTTTTTGTAAGTTTAATCGCCGTACCGCCGCCAAACGCCACGATGACGCCTAACGGCTTTTCAATGTCGATTATGCTCATTACGTCTTCAATGCAAAGCGGCTCAAAATAGAGTCTGTCGGCGGTGTCAAAGTCGGTGGATACGGTTTCGGGGTTATTGTTAATTACGATGACCTCGTACCCCATGCTTTTAAGCGTCCACACGCAATGAACGCAGGCGTAGTCGAATTCGATACCCTGCCCAATGCGGATTGGTCCCGATCCAAGCACAACAATTCTTTGCTTACTGCTTTTTTGAATGAACGGCAGGGCTTCGTTTTCCGTCCCGTTCTGGATAGAGTAGAAGTACGGCGTTTTTGCTTCAAATTCGCCGCCGCAGGTGTCTACCATTTTATAAACAAAGGGTTTTAATTGCTCTTTGTTATTCAAAATATTTACCAGCCCGTGCAGGAACCAGCGATCTACTTTTGTGATGTTGTATAACTCGTCTACGCTGACGCCGCGCTTTAGCGCCTCGTACAGAATAAACAACCGCTCGTCGGTTACCGTGTTTAAAAGGGCGCGGATTTCTTCGTCTGATTTTGCGGACAGTCGGGGCAGGTTAAGACTGTTAAGCCCTATCTCCGCGCCGCGCACCGCTTTTACTAAAGCTTCCTCAAAAGTGTCGGCAATCGCCATTACCTCGCCTGTCGCTTTCATCTGAGTGCCAAGCTCTTTTTGCGCGTATACAAATTTGTCAAATGGCCATTTTGGAAATTTTACCGCAACGTAGTCAAGGGTTGGCTCAAAGGCGGCGAAGGTATTTCCCGTAACGGCGTTTACAATTTCGTCCAGAGTGTAGCCGATGGCGATTTTTGTCGCGACTTTTGCGATAGGGTAGCCTGTCGCCTTGCTTGCTAGAGCCGAAGAACGCGAAACGCGCGGGTTTACTTCGATAACCGCATATTCAAAGCTGTCGGGGTGAAGGGCGAATTGGACGTTACAGCCGCCTTCAACGCCGAGCGCGCAGATGATATTCAACGCGGCGGAGCGCAGCATTTGGTACTCTTTGTCAGCTAACGTGACGCAGGGAGCGATAACTATGCTGTCGCCTGTGTGTATGCCGACAGGATCAAAGTTTTCCATTGAACAAACGGTGATTACGTTTCCGGCGCGGTCGCGCATTACTTCAAATTCTATTTCCTTCCAGCCCGCGATGGATTTTTCCACTAAAATCTGGTTTATCGGCGACAAGGAAATTCCGTTAGAGGCAATTTCTTTAAGCTGCGCCTCGTTAGACGCAATGCCGCCGCCTGAGCCGCCTAACGTAAAGGCGGGGCGTACAATCACAGGGTAGCCGAGTTCATCGGCGAACTTAACGGCGGTTTTTACGTCTGTGGCGATTACCGAAGGAATTACAGGCTGACCGTTGCTTTGCATGGTTTCCTTAAACATCTTTCTGTCCTCAGCCTTGTCAATTGTTTCGGGCGAGGAGCCTAAAAGGCGCACGTTCATTTTTTCAAGGAAACCGTCGCGGGCTAACTGCATGCAGAGAGTGAGTCCCGTCTGCCCGCCGAGACCGGATAAAATGCTGTCGGGGCGTTCTTTTTCGATAATACGCTTGACGGTGGTAAGCGTCAGCGGCTCAATGTATATTTTGTCGGCGATGTTGCTGTCTGTCATTATGGTAGCGGGGTTGGAGTTTACAAGGACAATTTCAATTCCGTCCTGCCTTAAAACTCGGCAAGCCTGCGTCCCCGCGTAGTCAAATTCCGCCGCCTGCCCGATTACAATCGGGCCTGAGCCTATGACCATCGTCTTTTTTATGTTTTTATCAAGCGGCATATTTTTCCTTTCCGTAATTATACTATATCTTTATCCCAATAAATAAGCAGTTTTTGGTTTGTAATATCCGAATGCAGTATCAAACCGGGCGTTTGGGCTATATGTATCACGGATTCCCATTTTTTTTCTTCCGGCAAAAGCTCCGCAAACAGGTTTTCTTTGGTTAAAATTTGATCGGGACAGAATATTATGCCCGGTTCCCCGTCAAAAACCGCCGCGTAGAAAATATCGGACTCTACGATGTCCTGAAAAAAGTGGCTGCCGAAAGACAGTTCCGGCACTATTCCGGCTTTCAAGTACGATACTTCGCACAGAGCCGCCATGTTGCATAACTCGCTGAAGTGGACGGGCACGCCTAGCGACGGCGTTGTCGTTCCCCAGCGACCCGGACCCATCAATAAAACAGTTTTGTCTTTTAATTTTTGATTGATAAAACCGACAGTCCGCGCCGCCTGATATTTGTCCTGATCGGCTAGATCAAGGTATTCGGTGGCTTTTACAAAAACAACATAATCAAAATACAGCCTTACATTGCCGCCCATAAAGTCGCCCGTAGACGAGAAGAAAATATGCTCCTGTCTTGGCTGCGGGGCTTCCATGACTCTGCCGATTCCTTTTGTTTGCAGCGGGCGGCATTGCAAAAGATTGAATCTGAATTCTCCGTCCGGAGTAAAGTTGGCGGTAAATTCAATATCGACAGGGTAGTTGTAAGCCGTGCGTAATGTTGAAAGCGCGGAACGGACAAATTCGGGAAAGCCTGTTTCGTTTAACAATTTGTTAAAGTCGGGGATTCTTGGAGTTGACGCGGAATTAATTCTTAGCTCGCGCATACGGTTTATTGCCGCTGTGTCCAAAGTGAAAAAAATGTCTTTATCGGTTTTTAAATCCCCGTCGGCGAGTTTTTCAAGAGGCGCGTCTGTTAATTTGTTGTTAGCCAGATCAAGCACGTCGGCTTTATGCTGGGAAAACTTTTTTTCATCGCCGTAGCTTACGGGCGGTCCCTTGTTCGGACAATCCAACGGAACAATTTTCGCGTAATCGCCGGAAACGCGATCCACAGCGCGTGTACCGAGACCGAACACAAGTCTTAACATACCGGCTTCCGGATTCATGGACTTATCCCACACATACAAATTGGTTGAGTTGCCGACGCCCGCAATGTGCGGAAAAAATAATTCGTCGTAGTGGTTGCCCGATACGCGCTGTACAAGAATCGCCATTTGTTCGTCCTGATTTGTAAGTCCGCGTCTTTGGCGGTACGCAAGAGCGTCGTCGTTCATGGTGCTGGCGTAGACCGTGCGTACCGCCTGTTCAAAAGCAGAGTATCGCTCATCCGGCGTCCCCTGATTGGCGCAGAAGACGCTCTCGTATTTTCCCGCAAATGCGTTGCCGAAGTTGTCTTCGCGCAAGGAGCTTGAGCGGACGATAATCGGAGCTTGACCGTAATGCTCCAGCATTTGTATAAATTGCTCCCTGATGTTATCCGGGAATTTGCCTTGCAGCATTTTTTCCTGCAATTCTTTGGCGACAGTAAAATATCCTTCCGTTGTTTTTTGCTTTATTCGCAAGTCCCACAATCCGTTGTGTACGATGAACGTGTAAAAAATATCCGAACCCAGATAATAGGAGTCATGCGGCTCCCAGTGGTTGCGTATAATGTCTCCCGCGTCTTTTTCCAGAATTTTCCGCGCAAGGAGCATACCTACGCTTTTTCCGCCGATAAATCCCGTTCCTATTTCGCGCTCCGCAATGTCAAGAATGTCCCTAAGCGTAAAATACTTCATAACCAAACTTGTTATGCGCAATTCCTTGCCGATAATCCAGCCGGCAAGGAGTTTTTTCATGTCTTCCTGAGACTTTTCATCGCGGGTTAAAAAAGAACGGGCGTGATCAAAAGTGATATGCCAGTGATCCCTTGGATGTCCGCCCCGGCTGACGCGCGAAAACAATGTCGCGGCGTCCGCGCTTGAGGTGATAGAGATAGCCTTATCGCCGTCGATTAAGTGCGGAAAAAACATAGTGGGCGAATAGCGCTCCCATACTTTGAGCGGGTGGATATAAAATTTATCATCGACATTGTATACGTCAAGTAATAGCTGGGTGGTTTCGCGTATGCGCGCGATTGTGTCGTGGGTGTGCGCGCCGCGGATAAGGGCGAAGTAGGCGATAGTGTCAAGTATGAACAAGAAGGGACATGTTATGCGAAAGAAATTGCCTACCATCATGTCGGAACACCAGCTTTCAAGCAGGTCGCTAAGGCAGTCAAAGACATAAAAAGCTTTTAAACCTTCTTTGGCGATAATGTCGTGGACTTTAAGCGCGAATAGCTCAAAGCCTTCGGAAGTGTCAAAATTGTAAGTAATAGAAGGTTCGCTGTCCGTCATTAACGGCGCGTGGTTGCCGAACCTAAAGTAGACAAGCCTGCGCTCGTCTTTTTTTGCCTGCCGGATATACGGACGCAAAACTTTTAAGTAATCGTCAATGGACTGAACCTGCCAAACCACATTGTCGCCTAACCGCAGAAGGTCTATAGCCTGGTCAAGTCCGGGCATTCCGGTGCTTACTCTCCTATCCAGAGACATTATAAGTTATCCTTTCCGGTTCTTTTATAATGTCCGCCAGTAAAAACACGTCGTCGTTTATCGCGTAACAATAGGTGCATATTTTTTCTTTTGTGGTAAAATCGCGGTACGGGTTTGTAAGACAGCTTTTTCTGCCTCGTATAAAAGCTTTTATTATTTCATGAAAATATCCGCGCCACGCCCAATTTTTATTTTGAAAATCCCTGCATACAACTTTATCGTCTTGTTTTTCAATGTTGTTTGAAAGCTGCATACCCTTTCTGTTGCATAAATAAATGCGTATCACTTCCGGCAGCGCGCGGAAAATTTTGGTAAGATATTCTTTGTTATTTATCTTTTCGTAACTAAAAGTGTTTTCTTTAAAGAAACGCTCAACCAAAACGTCAATGGAATTTTTTTGGTTTTCCGCGTCGGCTACTGTGGCTTGTATCATGGAATAAGAAGTTGCAATTAACGCGGAAAAAACAAACTTGTTAACGTTAGGGTCTGTCATGGACGGCTGAGGGCGGGCGAGTAAAAACCCCTGATAAAATCTTCCCTTTGCCGAAATACAAACGTCAAGCTGGCGTTCCGTCTCCACGCCCTCGTGCAGAACCTCGATGCCTACGGAATCGGCGAAGGCGGCGATGGAGCGCAAATATTCGCGGTAGTGATAAGACGTTTCGCAGTTGTGAATATAATCGATATTTATTTTTATGATGTCGGGCTGAAGTTTCGCCAGCCTGTCAATATTGCTTGCTTCTTTTCCGTAATCGTCTAACGCTATTCTGCAGCCCGCTCTTTTGTAGTGGACTATGGCGCGAATGTATTCTTCGCTCGCGTTAAAATCTTCTTCCGTAATTTCTATAACAAGTTTTTCATTGGGAATACCGAACTCTTTCGCTAATTGTAAAGTTCTCATTTCTTCCGGATTTGCAACATACGGCAGTAACCACGCCAGTCTTATATTGATAAAAAGATACTCGGTTCTTTTTTCTTCCGCGTATTTTTTCATGGCGTATCTTCTTACAATTCTGTCCACCCTTAACGCTTCATCGTGTGAAATTTCGTGGTTATTAAAGAAAGGTCCTAAAGATTTTATCTCTCCGTTTTCGTCGGTATAGCGCCCTAAAACTTCAAAGGCGTATACATCGTTTGAGTCTGCGGAAAGAATCGGTTGAAAATAAGCGATAACATTGTCTTCTGATAAATTCATTTGCCCATCCTTTCGATAAATCTGTCAAAGAGAAAAGAAGTGTCCAAAGGACCGCCGCACGCTTCGGGGTGAAATTGCACGGAGAACGATTTTCCGTAATCAAGTCCTTCGCAAGTGCCGTCGTTTACGTTGATAAACGAACCGTTATCCGTGACAACGGCGTACCCGTGATTTTGGCTGGTGATATACACGCGCCCTGTCGGCGTTTCCTTAACAGGCTGATTAGCTCCGCGATGACCGAACTTTAATTTTTTTGTTGAATAGCCGTTAGCGAGGGCGAGCAGTTGGTGTCCCAGACATATACCGAATATTGTCGTATTGCTCTTTTGCAAAGAGATAAGAGTCTTAATAATTCCGTCGTTGGCTTTTTCCGCCGGGTCTCCGGGACCGTTGCTGAGCATTATTCCGTCCGGGTTCATTTTCAGTATCTCCTGAGCGCTTGTGTCGTGCGGAAAAGTCCACACCTCGCATCCGCGCGCCGCGAGCGCGTTCGCTATTCCTCGTTTTGCGCCGAAGTCCATTAACGCCACTCTTTTTTTTACCTGCGAATTTTTCGGCGGGGTTTTTGTAACGTCGTGCGACGACACGGCGGAGACGGCGTTGATAATTGAATACGCTTTTATTTGTTTGATGTCGGCGGGAGCGGGAGGGTTCGCCGTAATTTTACCGTTCATTACGCCGTTTTCGCGGATAATTCTTGTAAGAGCCCTTGTATCAATTCCGTATAGTCCTATTATATTGCGTTCTTTTAAGAAGGCGTCCAAAGTTCCTTCGCTGCGGAAGTTGGACGGATTTTCGCAGGGGTGTTTTACGATGTACGCTCTTGCCCCTACATTGGCGCTTTCAAAATCGGGGGGGATGACGCCGTAATTTCCGATTAACGGGAAGGTTTGCAGGACAATTTGCCCATAGTAACTTTGGTCGGTAAGGGTTTCCAGATAGCCGGTCATACCGGTAGCGAAGACAACTTCCCCGATAATTTCGCCCTGAGCGCCAAAATATTCGCCTTTTAGTACTGTTCCGTTTTCCAACGCTAAATATGCGATCATTCCCTGTCCTTATTCAATTTAATATGCCATTTTAAGACATATTTTACAAGAGACAGGCAATGTTAATATTTTTATGCCTCTTCGGGTTTGGGTTTGCCGCATTCGGCGCAGAATTTACCGGAGTTTTCTTTGCAGCCGCAGGAGCAGTCCCACAATACGGGCTTGGGCTTCCCGCACTCGGCGCAGAATTTACTTGAGTTTCCTTTACAGCCGCAGGGGCAGTCCCACAATACGGGCTTGGGGCTGCCGCAGTCGGCGCAAAAGTTGCCGGAGTTTCCTTTGCGTCCGCAGGAGCAGTCCCAAAGAGCGGGCTGCGGCTTCCCGCAGCCGGCGCAGAATTTGCCTGTGTTGCCTCTGTTGCCGCATGAACAATCCCAGCCAGCCGGAGCCGGAGCCGCGTTTTGCGGAGCGCCGCCCATCGGGCTTCCCATAGGATTAACTCCCATAGGAGCGCCCATTGGGCTTCCCATAGGATTATGTCCTATGGGATTAACCGCTTTGTTTAACGCCGTGTTTATTACGCCCGAAGCGAGCGTATTCAAAATATTCGCCATATTCTTTAACTCTGAACAATGTCCCCGTCGTCAAAGGGATCGCCGCAGTCGGGGCAGAACTTGGGCAGTTTTGACATGTCCTTCGGCTCCCAGCCGCACTTGTCGCACTTGTACTGAGGCACTCCTGCGGGCTTCGGCTTGCCGCAGTCGGCGCAGAATTTGCCCTTGTTCACCGTGCCGCATGCGCACTTCCAGCCGTCGCCTGAAACTTCTGTATTTGACGCGGCGGTTTCGCCTGTTACGGCGGGAGCGGAAGCTTTTTTCTCTTTTCCCTTTTTCACAAGGAAGACTATTCCAACGACGGCGGCAGCCAATAACGGAATGCCGATAAGCGGACGGTAGAACAGCCACGCGAGTGAAATTACCACAAATGACCATACAAAACCGCCGACAGAGCATACCAGTCCTACGCCCGCGCCGACTATTGTCGCAAGAGGCGGCAATACCTTAAACAACGTCGGGAAAATCTTGAATATCATTTTGAACGCCGCGACTACCAAAAGAATACCGATTATGCGAAGCAGCCATGTAATCATGCTGTTTGCTTTTTTCGCGCTTTCAAACATAACTTCGGCGGTTACCGTTCCCATTGCAACAGCTTTAAAAGTTCTTCCGTTGGGAGCTTGGTATCTGTCAAAGGTGTTGCCGATTACCGTCGCGATAATCGAAATATCCTGTGGTATTATTTTCGCCAGCGTTATGCGAATGTCGCCGATTTGCGGGGACGAGGGCGATTTGCCCAAGTAAACGATATTACCGTTAACATGCAGCAGAGTCGTCGCGCCGTCGTATTTATATCCAACCTGTTTTGCCTTTATAACCTCGCGTACATTCCATACCAGAAGATCATCGTCGCTTATTTGCGCGTTTACAGGCACGCTTCCCTCAATACTCTCGATAATAAAGGCGGGCAGTTTATACGCGCCGAACGAAACGTTTTTTGCGTACAGAAGCTGTGATTTAACTTCGCTGTCCAATACGATATTTGATTTTTTATATTCAGGGTCGTTAAAGTTTGCCGAATTAATAGGCGTGTTAACCCATTTTTTTTCGTAAGTGTAAGTAGTCGTCTTTTCTTCCGAACCGCCTAATTTATCCTTTGTTTCTGTTTTTGAATATTCCTGATACTGATAATATTCCACATAACGGATAAGGGCGATTGCAGTTTCGCTGATTCCGAACGGTTCGTCGGAAAGCGTGTCCTGAGTATCGGCGAATGCGTGGGCGTGGATAAGTTTCCCGTCTAATGCAGGATTCAATGTCGATACGTCGCTTACTTTTATAAGCTCTTTTTGGGCGCTGCGAATAGCTTTGTCCTGTTTAACATAGCTGCCTTCGTTTGCGCAAAGCATGATGGTTCCGATAAAAAGGAAGATGAACCCCGTGCCGACTCCCTTTAACGCTCCAAGCAGCCTGTTTCCGTAATTTGTTGTTGTTTTTACCTGATAAGCCATAAATCCTCCGAATAAGTATTTGATAGAGAATTTCTACCACGAACCGCACGAACACTCACGAACTTATACTCCGAAATCTTGTCGTTGTTCGTATTGGTTCGTGCGGTTCGCGGTTAAATTCTTTTTCCTTTTTTCTCCATGCGCTGCGTACAGGCATGGAGAATATGTGTTTTTATTTGTATTCCATAAATTGAGAAAATGGAATGGTCGAACTGCCTTCAGTAAGCGCAAACGGCAAAGGAACCAGAGAACCTTGCGAATAAACATAAGTAATGTCGTCTGAGTCTGATGATGTTTCTCCGTCAAAAATCATTAAGATGTAAAAATTACCGGTTCCGGTAAATTGCACATTTGTGACAGCGGAAATTAACGGCACTGTAATATTTGCGCCGTAAGGCACTTTACTGAAAGCATGGATAACGCCTTTCGGGTTTTTCTTATCCGGCGCATCGCAAATGCCTACCGTAATAGCGCCGGATCCTTTATCAATGCCGGTAATAACCAGAGATTTTGGCACGCCGTCGTCGCCGGGATCTTCTTCGCAAGCCGCAAAAGAAAACATGACTACGGTAACAAGGGCTATAATTCCGAATAATTTATAAATGTTCTTCATGGAAAAACTCCTTTTTGTGATCCCGTCTTCTTTGGCGGTTTATCACTTTAATTTTAAATATTCTTACGAATATTTTGCTAAAAAAAAACCACAGGGAATTGCGGAGAATTAATTTTTATTAACTCTCCGCGTTCTCGCCTGTGGCTTATAGGAAAAGATTATTGTATTTTTCCGGCATCAGTAAGCGAACTAGTAATACTAGGTAAATCAGTAGTTAAGTATTTCCCAAGTTTGAATTTTGCCTTGTTAGTGGAGTTAGCGCCTTGCAATACGTCTGTGCCTGAGGGCCAATTCGATGCTGCTCCGCCCAGATTAATCGTAATCTGTCCGGTAGGACCGGTGAAGCCGTTTTCTAAAGTAATTTTGGCATTTGGAGTACCTTGTCCAAGACCAATCTCTCCAACCTTAGCAGTGCCATTAAGAGAAATAATTGTTGCAGAGAATGTAGAATAAATATCAGCGGTTCCTTTGGCATTAGTATTGTCAGATATATCGCAGTTGCCTACAAGATAAATAGTAGCTTTGGATTCACCATAAATACCGCCGGCGCTGGTTAGCGCAGAGCCTGTTTGATTTCCTGTTCCTTTAACACTGTCCAAAGAGTTAGTATTTCCATAAATTTTTGCGCCGTTTACGACGAGAGAGGCTCCGTCAACATGAACGCCTGCTACACCATAACCGTGGTTATTTGTCCATCCAACATAGCCATTGCCATTAGATGTGTTTCCGGTAAGTGATGAAAAGGGTCCCATCGAGAAAACCGCAGTGTTCTGAACAAGTACCAATGCAGTATTGTTGGTAGCAACGCCTTTAAGTTCGATGTTTTTACCTAAGGTTAAAACAGTTTTAGGAGTACTTCCTGTTCCACCTATTGTGAAGAGTCTTCCTGTTGTTCCTTTAAGCTGTATAGTTCTTTTTCCTGTTTCCGTATTATCAGAATTACTGCTAATTGTTAATTGAGCAGCGGAACCAGTTAATGATACGGGAGGACACTCATCGTTTGCATCCAAGATAAGCCAATATGCATCGTTTTTGTTATTAACGTATGTTATGGCTTTTTCAACTACAGAAGTGCTGCCTGCAGGTGAAGTAGCTTCGGAGATTACGTTAGCCGGAGCTGTCCACTTGGCTGTCAGGGTAAGGTTACTCTTTACCGGTTTGGAAAAGTCGTAATCGCTTCCGCCGCTTTGCCATGTTAATACATAATAAGCTGACCAAAGTCCGACTGTTCCGGGTTGATAATCTCTGGTAGCAATTTGCTTTGCAACAGTAGCGCCGTCAGTTACGACAACAGTTTTTGTTGAGTTATCATCGCTAAATTTACCCTCACCTGCGTTAAATGTTACGTTAAAAGAGCCTGCAGGAGCCGGCGGTACATCCGGGTCTTCTTCATCAGGATCATGGCACGCGACAAATGACATTGTCATTAACGCCGCGATAAGGGCTACGCCCAAGAATTTCTTAAAATTTTTCATAATAAAACGTCCTTTTTATTAAGTTTCCTCCGCTCTCAAGAGCGGGGTTTCCTCTTTTTGGGGATTTTCCCCTTAGAGGGTTACTTCTTTAACTAAGAAGTAATAATAAAGATATTGATTAAGGAAAAAACCCATAGGTTATGTTCTTTAACCAACCGAAGCGGTATTCTGTCTCTTATGGAAGAATTACCGCACAACAATTATTAATTCTATTAAATCTCCTCCCGATAAAAATGTATTCCTTTTCCCATACGGGAACAAGTTTTTCGATCTTAAGATTTTTTGTCAAAAGAACGAAAACAGTGTTTTTACGCTAAATATAAAATGCACCCATTTTCAGCCTTTATTATAACTCAAATTAAAAATTTTTCAACTAAAATTCAACTATATTTTAATAAAATTATAATAATTGTTAAAACACATACCCTCCAAAAATCAGTCAATTTTCGGTTAATTTAGTCAAAAAACCGTTAAATTTACCACATTTTTACTAAAACTCCTTACAAAACCCCCAAAAATGTAAAAAAGAAAACAACATTCCCCCCTCCTGCCCCCCTTTTTGCAAAGTGAGGACGAGTTCTCACTGAGGGGAACTCTTCCTGACAAACCAAAAAATCACCACAGCCGCCGCCGCAACCCCCGCGTAAACAGCAAAGAGCAAACGATACCCAATCGACTCCGCCAAAACCCCGCCTGTTATATTACCCAAAAGAGCCGGAAGCCCCGATCCAAGCGCCAAATACATAGGCATTCCTATCCCGCGTTTTTTGGCGGGAAAAACCGACGAAATAAATTGCACCGCCGCAGGATGATATGTTCCAAAGCACAGCGAATGAAGAAGCTGCGCCGCAATAATCACAGGCTTGTAAGGAAAAAGCGCCCACAGCAAAAGCCGCAAAGCGATACCTCCCGCTGAAACCGCAAGAAGCGGCAGCGCGCCGAAACGCTTAAGCAGTTTTACGGAGATAAACATAAACGGAACTTCCGACGCCGAAGACAAAGCGAACATAATCCCCACCGCGTCCCAGCGCAAAGACTCGGTTAAGTACAACGGAAAATATGTGTAAACCGACGACATTGCAAAACGGCAAAGGAAAATAATCGCAAAGCCCCCCAGAAAATAAATCGATATTAGCGGTATACCTTTTTCATTACCGTCGTTTTTATCATGTTCATGTTCGATAGTAACAAAAAGAGAGCGGGGAAGAACAAGCAGATAGATAATAACCGCAAACGAAGTTGCAACAATCCAGAAAGCGATATGTTTTGCGTTGTCGGGTTTTAAAAAAGGAGTCCACTGGAGAAAAAGCACAAAAATAATAAAACTGATAGATCCGTATGCGCGTATTTTTCCATAGTCGCCGCTTTTCCCGATTCTGATAGTAGTTATCGCGTCCAGCAAAGACGCCGTTGAACGAAACCCGAACGCCAGCGCCGCGAGCAAAAGAGCGCTTATAACGGGGTGAATAAACCGCACAAGCGGAATTGCGGCGAGAGCCGGCAGCACGCAGGAAACAAAAATCGGGGCGCGGTAATTCCCCGCTTTATCCGCCCAATAGCCGAATAAAAAAGGACCCGCAATCGCGGAGCCCTCAAAGATACCCAGCAGAATCCCAACCCAAAGCGGACTATACCCCAAATCCCTTACCATAATCGCAAGGTACGGCGTAACGACCGCAAAAACCGTAAAAGTCAGCGCATAAGAAGGAATAAAACTGCGTCCGGTGATAGGTTTCATTATTTAATTTTTATACTATGCAAATTACAATTTTAAGTCAACGCTATGGCATAACAGCGCTAATAGTGGTAATCTGTATGTATATTGAAACGGATAATTTTAAGACAGGGGGAGGAGGATCGTATCCTGCTCGGACACCCTTGGGTCTACGGCAATGAAATTGACAGCGTGCTGGAAGGCAAGGAAAAGTCGCAGCTTGTTCCCGGCGAATGCGCCGATGTGGAAAGCGTCCGCAAAAAATATCTTGGCAGAGCGATTGTAAACCCCAATTCAAAAATTACCGCGCGCCTGTACAGTCCTTCCAAAGAAGGGCTTGATAAAGGTTTTTTTAAACGCCGTATACGCGAAGCCGTCCTTAAACGCAAATTTTTCCGTAACCTCTCCGTTGAATCCGCGCGGCTTGTTTTCGCCGAAGCGGATTTTTTACCCGGTTTAATAATCGACTGTTTCGCAGGCTGGTCGTTAGCTGAAATTGAATCCGCCGTAACTCAGCGCCCCCTAACCTTTGACCTTGTGCAATCCGCGCTTGGAGCTCCGCGCTTCTGGCTCTCCGCGCAATTCCTCGTCTGGGGAATGGACAGCCGCCGCGGCATGATAATTGAAGCGTTACAGGAAGTGATAACAATCGCTAAAACTGCGGATACGGAAGATAGCGCGGTATATCCCGCGGCGTTTATTCCGGAAGGCTCTCTTTGCGGCATTATCGAAAAATCCGCCGCGCATGTCCGCGAGTTGGAAGGGCTTCCCCTGCGCGAGGGCGTACTGCAGGGTTCCTTCCCCGAAAGCGGTATTGTAATTTTTGAAGGAGATCTGCCTTTTATCGTGGATTGCGCGCAGGGACAAAAGACAGGATTTTTTTTGGATCAAAGAGACAATCATATTCTCTGCGGCAAATACGCGGCAATGCTGCAAAAAGAATCGGGTAAAGAATTGCGTATCCTTGACGCCTGCTCGTACACAGGCGGTTTTGGTCTTCACGCGCTTACAGTTCCCGGAAAACTTACCTTGCTTGACTCCTCCGCGCCGGCTCTTGAAACGGCGCGAAAAAACGCCGCGCTCTCCGGTGCGGCGGATCGCATAACAACAATAGAAGCCAATGTTTTTGACGAATTGCGTAATTTGGTAAAGCGCAAAGAACAATTTGATATGGTGATACTTGCCCCGCCGGCGTTTGCGAAGTCGCGCGGCTCTCTTGAAGAAGCATTGCGCGGCTACAAGGAAATAAATCTGCGGGCGATACGGCTTGTCCGTCCCGGCGGCGTTCTTATAACTTGTTCATGCAGTCAAGCGGCGGACGAAATAATTTTTAAACAGATGATTAAAGACGCGGCGGCAGACGCAGAACGCCGCCTGATACAGCTTGATTTTCGCTTTCAAGCGCAGGATCACCCCGCGCTTATCGGTTACGATGAATCGTTGTACCTAAAGTGCGGGGTTTATAGGGTGGGTTAGTTTATTCTATCCTTACGATTTTAGTTTGACCTAACGACAGAAGTACCGGTTCAATCAATTGTTTTGGCAGTAAGGAGACAACAGTATACATTCCGTCTTCAGTAAAGGGAAATGGCTGTGTAGCTCCCGCCGCTATTAATGTTCCGCCGCCGGTGCCAAGCGTAGCAAGCGCACCTGTATAATCTGTTCCTTTAACAACAAGAACATAGGTTATATTAGTTGTAGCGTTGACTACATTAATAGTTCCGCCTTTTTTTATAATCTCATCTTCACCGCACGAGCTCATGACCAGCAGAAATGACGCTGCCAAGACCACACCTAATAATTTAAACAATTTCTTCATAAATTTATCCTCCAAAAACAATATACCTCAAAAACAGAAAAAAATCAATATAAAAAATAATATTAAAACGTTAATTTTTTATTATTTTTCGCTCTAAAATCACTCAAATACGTCTTTTTTCGAGCGAACAAAATCGCCGTTCCCCGTAAAACAGGCGGTGCAGAAGGGCAGAGCGCATTTATCGCACGCCTTTTTTAAGCCCTCTATGCTGATGTACCCAAGACTGTCCGCGCCTATTTTTTGGCATATTTCGTCCAGACTGATTTTATTTGCGATCAGGTTTTCCTCGTTATCAATGTCGGTTCCGTAATGGCAGCTATGGCGGAAGGGCGGCGAGGAAATCCTTACGTGCACTTCCTGCGCTCCTGCGGTTTTAAGATTCTTTACTATTTTTTCGCTCGTTGTTCCGCGCACAATGGAGTCGTCTACAAGGACAATCTTTTTTCCGCGAATAATGGCGGACAGCGGATTGAGTTTTAACCTTACCGCGCTGTCGCGCTGCGTCTGAGTGGGGTAAATAAAACTGCGTCCAATGTACCTGTTTTTTACGAATCCCGAAATCAGCGGAATACCGCTTGCGGCGCTGTAGCCGTACGCGGCTTCAAGTCCTGAGTCGGGAACGCCGCAGACAACGTCGGCTTGCACCGGATACTCCTGCGCCAGAGCGAGTCCCATGTTATAACGCGCGTTGTAAACGCTTAACCCGTCAATTACGGAATCGGGACGCGCGAAATAGACATACTCAAAAATACAAAGCCCTTGCTCGTTTTCTTTTTTTTCCAGTTTTACGCCTTCCTGCGTTATCTCGCCCCTTTCCATAACTACAACTTCGCCGGGCAGAACATCGCGCACAAATTCAAAGCCGCAGGCGTCAATAGCGCAGGACTCGGAGGCGACAACGCACCCCGTTGAATTTTTCCCGATGCAAAGGGGACGGAACCCGTTTGGATCGCGGACGGCTATCAATTTATTTTTGCTTGTCGCTATAAGGAGGGAAAACGCGCCCTTTAGATGACCTGCGGCGGCGGTAACTCCGGCGACAGAACTTTTTTCCTTTGTTATAAAATACGCAATTAAAGAGGAGACAACCTCGCTGTCGCTTGTCGCGCCGAAATGAAGTCCAAGATTTGTCAGTTCTTTGCGAATTTCGGAAGCGTTTGTAACATTGCCGTTATGCGCCGTCGCAATTCTGCCCGTTAAATATTCGGTAACAAAAGGACCTACGTTTTCTTTTGTGTTATGTCCGGTTGTCGAATAACGCGTATGCCCTACGGCGACATTCCCCTTAGGCAGTTTTATAAATTCTTCGCCTGAAAAAACTTCGTTTACCAAACCTATGTCTTTATGGCATACAATACTGCGGTTAAATGACACGGCGATACCCGCGCCCTCTTGTCCCCTATGTTGAAGCGAAAGCAAGCCGTTATATGTAATACCGGCGGCTTCGTCAGTTTTTAAACTTACCCCGAAGACAGCGCATTCCTCATTCAGCTTTCTAAAAGTTTTCATATCTTTTTAATATCCCCTCCGCGACGCTCTTCTTTGATAATCGCATATCCATAGCCTGTTTTTCAATATACCTGTGAGATTCCTGCTCGCTCATTTTCATGCAGGAAATTAACAAGCATTTTGCGCGGTCAATTACACGGATATCCTCAATCTTTTGCTTTAACTGCGCGTTTTCTTCCTGTATCCGTTTTACTCTGCTTTGAACGGCTTTTATAATAGACAACGCCGTTCTAAAACCAATTTTATCAATTGGTTTGGAAATTGTCAAAATGCCGTCTTTCTCATATTCCGCGAATACATAATCCAAAGATTCTTCCTTTACAATAAGAATAACCTGAGATATTCCTTTTCCGGCAATATACCGCGAAAAACTTTCTCCCGGTTCATCCGAAAGAGGAGGATCGATAATTACTAAATCAAAATTTTGTTTTAAAATAAGTTTATTGGCGCTCTCGCATGACTGTACGCTTTTAATTACGGAAATTTCAGCTTCATTTAACAACGCGGAAAAAAGAGATGCGTCTTTTTCCGAAGTTGATACTATTAAAGCGCTCTCCATTTTGCCGCCTCTTGTTATTCAACAGTGACGCTTTTCGCAAGGTTTCGCGGTTTGTCAATATCAAGCCCTTTGTTCGCCGCGACATAATACGCGAAAAGTTGTAAAACAATAACCGATAGGGAAGGGGAGAATAAATCGGAACACTTTGGAAGATCGATTATATAAAGTTTATCCTCAAAATTTTTGTCCGCTTTTAAATTGTCATCCGGACAACTGCCGATAAGCATCACCTTTGCGCCCCGGCTGATAACCTGTTCCACATTGCTCATAATTTTTCCGTAGAGCGAATCGCAGTTTGAAAGCGCGACAACAAGCGTATCCTCTTCTATGAGCGAGATAGTGCCGTGCTTTAATTCGCCGCCCGCGTACGCTTCCGAGTGAATATAGGAAATTTCTTTAAGTTTAAGAGAGCCTTCAAGCGAGATTGCGTAATCAATGTTTCTTCCGATAAAGAAAATGCTTTTGTAAACGACAGCCGTAGAAGCGTACATTTGAATTGAATCGACCTGCTTGAGTATACGCTCCGTTTTTTCAGGCAGGGCGTTAATCTCCGCCGTTAATTTTTGTTCTTCTTCTTTAGATAATTTTCCCAGCTTAACGGCGAACCATATCGCCAGAGCATACAGCAAAACAAGCTGAGCGGAAAACGCTTTTGTCGTCGCCACGGCGATTTCCGGTCCCGCCGACGTAAACATGCAGTAATCCGCTTCTTTTGCGATTGTACTGCCGACAACATTGACGATCGAAAGCGTTACCGCTCCCTTTGATTTCGCCTCGCGCATAGCCGCGATAGTATCCGCCGTTTCGCCGGACTGGCTTATCAAAATGACAAGCGTTTTATCGTTAATTACAGCGTCCCTGTAACGGAACTCGCTCGCAAGCTCTGTTTCCACAGACGGGAATCTGCACAAACGCTCAAAGACATATTTAGCGGTAACTCCGGCGTTATACGCGGAGCCGCAGGCGGTTATTATAATTTTGGTAAATTTTGAAACGTCAAGTTTATCAATAACGCTCTTATAATTATTTAACGCCGAATTAATTGTTTCGCGTAAAACTTTCGGCTGTTCCATAATTTCTTTGAGCATAAAATGCGGGTAGCCGCCTTTTTCCGCGCTGTCAAGATTCCATGTTATTGTTTCCGCTGTTTTTTCAATCGGCTCTTTGTCGATGTTATAAAATTGTATGCTGTTTTTACGCAGTACCGCGATTTCTTTATCGTTAAGATAGTAAACCTTGTTTGTATGTTTTAACACGGCGGGCACGTCGGACGCGATAAAGTTTCCGTTGTCTGACGCTCCTATAATAAGCGGGTTGTCTTTTTTTATGGCGATAAGAATATCCGGCTCGTCAACGCACATGACCCCGAGCGCGTAAGAGCCTTCCATGGCGTTTGCGGTATGGATTACCGTATCCAGCAAATCGCCGTTGTAATGATGTTCCGCGTATTGCGCGATTACTTCGCTGTCTGTTTGCGAGGCGAATTTTACTCCGCTGTGTTCAAGGTGTTCTTTTACAAGTTTATAATTTTCTATTATACCGTTATGAACAACGGCTATCTTATTTTTGCTCCCGATGTGCGGGTGGGAGTTTATATCCGACGGCTCCCCGTGCGTCGCCCACCTCGTATGACCGATTCCCAGATGTCCAGAAAGCGGACGTTCCGAAAGCCTTGATTCCAGCGCGGTAAGGCGTCCTTTTTGTTTTATTACGTCAAAGCCGCCGCTTCCGTAAACCGCTATACCGGCGGAGTCATATCCCCGATACTCAAGTTTTTTAAGACCTTCAACAATAATGGGAACAGCGTCTTCTTTCCCTACATAACCGATAATTCCGCAAATGGTATCACCCTCCGGTAATTAATTCAATGTATTAAATATTAACTTGAATGTCAAGATAAGGAATAAAAGGGGTAGGTTTAGTAGTTATGTTCAATAACCAGTTTGCCCATGATTCTCAGTTTTTCTGCGATCCGGCGGATTACATGTTTGCGGATTTTTACGCCGGACTGCTTAAAGATTAAATCGTCGTGCGCGGAATTTGCCGCGTTTCCAATCATCAAATTAATAATATCCGCAGTGTGCAGCATAAAGCAGAGGCGTTCCGCTACGGAATTATCGGACAACCGTTCTACAGGTTCGTCCAAAATGTTATTAACTTGATTCAGCGTAATTGCGCCTTCCGAAACTAAATCAATTCCTTCAATCCGATATTCCGGCAGTTGTCCGTAAGATTTACCCATAGATACGGTTTCTACTTTTAGTCCTAATTCTTCCGCCACAATATCCGTAGTTGTTGAACCGCATATAGCTTTCTTGCCTGACATATTCATAAAATTAAGCGCGTAAGTATGATTCATAGCTCTATTTGAAGGCGGTCCTGTCAGTAATGTTAATTCTTTCGCTTCGCGGCAGTGGAGCAGCGCAAGGGTAGTATCATCTTCGCAATTTCCGCCCGATACGGTTTTGCACATCTCTGCAATTCGCCATGGGAGATTGCTGATAATATCGTTTGTTTTGTAATTAAGGTTTATAAAAGATGAAACTCCGTCTGATCCTATACCCATGCCGTGCCCGTGTCCCAGTCCGGCTTGGCTTACGCCGTCGGAAAACATTAAAAGAGAATCTCCCATATTAAGCATACCGGTAGATTCGCCGATTACTTCAAAGCCGGTTGTGTAAAAACGCGGAGTAAGAACCGTCGCGTGGTTGTTTTTTAATAAAATCGGGTTTGGCGATTCATATGAGTAAACAGTATATTGACCGTCGGGTGAAATTGAAACCGCCGAGAAAGCGGCGAACGGGATGTCTTCTTTTCGCGCGCGGTGCATTGACGCCGCCACCATTTCGCAGGTCATTCTGATAGACATTCCGCAGCGGATCAGTTCCAGAATACGGTTGGCGCAGGTGATAGCTGAAATATTTGCGTAAATTCCGGAGCCGACTCCGTCGCATAACACATAAACCATGCCGGCGGCTGTCCGTTCGTAAAGACAGTAGTCTCCGCAAACATCATAATTTTTTTTATTTTTTTGACAAAGAAAATCATCAAAGAATTTCATGCTGTTTCACCTTAGCAATTCGGCTACGCCGAACCGCCGTCTTCTTCGTAAAGTCCAATCAGACGTTTTGCGATTTCTTCGCTTTGGGCTGTGCTTTTGCCCAGATAATGCGCCATCTCCTGCGCAAAACGCACCTGATGATCCAAGAATTCCCGCGCGTGCATTAAGGTTTGCGTTTTTATCGTATCCAACTGCCCGGCGTCGTATTTGATTCTTGAAATATCCGAATAAATACCGACATACTGGTTTTCTTCACGTAACGCGTAAAGAATCTCATGGTATTTAATACCGTACTTTGTTTGAATAGATTCGCATTTTTCAGCGGAGCCGGAATGCAAGGTTTCAAAACCGTCCGCGTTCACAAGATAAGAAATGCGTCTTCCCAAAATACCGTTGTTACACGTAAACATTTTTTGAAAAGCCGGATTCATTTTTACTATGCACAATTCGCTGTCTAAAACCACAACCCCGTTAGGCGTCGTGTCTATAACCCTGTCGGTGCGCTGCTGCGCGAGGCGGCGCATGTAGGGAATGCACATCTCAGGTTCAGCCATGCCGCGAACAACAGCGGCGGCGTTTTCAAGACAGGTTTTATAACCGCATGCGCCGCAGTTAAGCTGAAGCTCAGGATCTATTTTTCCCGTAAGTTCCAATACTTTGTGGATTTGATTTTCAGTAACTTCAGTCTGTTTCTGATCATCCGGCGCAAAAGCGGGTTGATAATTAATTTTTCGCGGAGGAAATTTTTTGTCGTTTTTACCCGCCGCTTCGGCGTAACGTATCACGCTTTCCCGTCTTGTAAAAAGATTCTGAGCGGCGGGTTTTTCTTCGTTACCGTAGCAAGGTCCGCCGATACAGCCGCCTTTGCAAAATAACGGCTCAATCAATTTGCCGTCTAATTCGATATTGCCGGAAAATAATTCTAAAATGTCTTCCGCGCCGCTTAAGTGTATTACGTTCGCCTGCGTTCCGTCGCTTTGAATACTGCCGGTTTTTAACATTCCGCCCTGAATTGGGAACAGCCGCGCGTCGCCGGTTTCATAAAATTGATCAAAACTGCTTTCGGAACAATTTTCTATTTGAATGTTTTCCGATGAAAGCCACTGTAAAAGTTCCGTAAAAGTTATAACAACGTCTATCGCGCCTGCATTTTCCGGTCTTAGAATCTCCTGCTTTTTTGCCGCGCATGGACCGATAAAAATCACAGCGCAGTTAGGCTGTTGTTCTTTAATTATTCTGCCGTGGGCTATCATGGGAGAGACAACGGGAATTAACGCGTCCAAATATTCGTTGTGGTATTTTTCGATAAGGTTAACAACAGCGGGACAGGCTGTGCAAATGCTTCCTTTCTGCGGCGCCGCGAAAGATTGTTCCGTAACATACTTCGCGCCTTCGGCGGTTTCGCTGACATATTTAAAACCTAATTGGCGTAACGCGGAAGGAATGCGTCTGCTTAGAGCGCCGGAAAACATGGCGGCAAACGAGGGCGCTACGCTGGCGGCGGCAATTCTGCCTCCGCCAAGCAGCGCTTTCGCTTCTTCCAAATCAAAGCGGACGGTTTTTGCGTGCTGGGGGCATTCCCGCACGCAAGTTCCGCATTTGATGCATAAACCGTCTTCAACATGCGCTTGTCCGTTGTTGATGCTTATCGCTTTTACCGGACATTCGCGCACACAGCGATAACAATCCTGACAGTTAGCCGTAATGGTGTAAATTGTCTGCTGCTGCATAACAATACTTACCTTTTCAGTACGGTCTTTATCTCAGCCTTTGCGTTATCAAGAGTACAGCGTTCCAGAGTTTTTCCGTTCACGTTTAGTACAGGTCCCTTTTTGCAGTGTTTTCCGCAGAAAGTAGCCTTAAACTCAATCGAGTCCTCAAGTTTATTTTCTCTGATATAAGTCATAAGGTCTTTGTAGAGATCCTGCGCGCCGCGTAAGAAACAACTGGTTCCGAAGCAGATTTCCAAAGTAACGTCTTTTTTGCCTGAGGATGCTTCTCCAAGCATGAAATCTTCCTGCGTGATTCTCTTGCGGTTTTCAAATGTTGTATGCAATAACTCGTGCGCTTTCTCGTGATTCAATCCTTCGGCGTAAATTTGCTGTAAGTAGGGGTTCTCGGATGAAATATGGAATTGCATCTGTTTATCGTTTTCAAAAAGTCCTTTTGCGCGTTTTGGAACCGCAGTCCTGTCGTCTGTAATCGGCTGACCTCCGCCGTTGACGCAGCCGCCGCAGCAAGCCATGACTTCAACTAAGTCGTAGTGGACTTCGCCCTTGCGGATACGATCGATTAAGTTTCTAGCATTTGAAAGACCGCTGACAACCGCCAGCTGCAGTTTTTGTCCGCCGACAGCGATTTCGGAAGTTTTAATTCCGTCTTCGCCGCGTAACTGTTTGAATTCTTTTGCGGAACCTTTTTCCAGTACATCGCCCGCGAATCTAAGCACCGCTTCGCTAACTCCGCCTGAGGAGCCGAAAATAACGGCTCCGCCTGTGGAATAACCGAACGGCATATCAAAGGAGCCAAGTTCCATTTTGTCAAATTCGACGCCGTTTTCTTTCATCATCTGCGCGAGCTCGTTGCTGGTGATTACAAAATCAACATCCGGGTTTCCGTTCTTTTTGAATTCGTCGCGGTTAGCTTCGAATTTTTTCGCGGTACAGGGCATTACGGACACTACCACCAAATTTTCACGGGTAATGTTTAATTCCTTGCAAAGATATTCTTTGCAAAGAGAACCGAACATCTGCTGAGGCGAGCGGCAGGTGGACAAGTTGTTCAGGAAATCGGGATAATACTGCTCCGCGAATTTAACCCACGCCGGACAGCATGATGTGAACATCGGCAGATTTTCGCCGGATTTCTTGCGTTCCAGGAATTCTTTTCCTTCTTCCGTTACGGTGAAGTCCGCGCCGAAACAAGTGTCATAAACGCGATCAAAACCCATGCGGCGCATGGCGGTAATGATTCTTCCCATGTGGAGAGAGCCCGGATCTTTTCCGAAGTATTCGCCTAAAGCGACGCGCACCGCAGGGGCGACCTGCACCACAACGGTTTTGGTTTTATCGTTAATAGCGTCCCAAACTTCGCTGATTTGATGTTTGGGAGTAAGGGCTCCGACAGGGCAAACCTTCGCGCACTGACCGCAGCCTACGCATTCAATTTCGCCGAGTCCTTTGTTAAAACAAGTTACAACATGCGCTCTAGCTCCGCGATATGCGAAACCTAACGCGCCTACGGATTGAATTTCTTCGCATACGCGCACGCAGTCGCCGCAGAGTATACATTTGCCCGGATCGCGCAATATGGAGAGCGAAGAATAATCTATCGGGTCTTCATGCGGCATTTTTTTGAAACGCACATGGTTTATGTCCAACTGCTTTGCGATGGCTTGAAGTCTGCAATCACCGCTTTTCGGGCAGGTGGTACAATCCTGATCATGGCTCGCAAGCATTAATTCGATGATCATTTTGCGTATGTTTCTGACTTGTTTTGTGTTGGTATGTATCACCATGCCGTCTTCCGCTTTTGTGGAGCAGGCGGGGAGTATTCCCTTTCCGTCTACTTCTACCATACACATACGGCACGCGCCATAGACGCTTATTTCCGAATGATAACAGAAAGTAGGAAGGTCAATACCCGCCTTGCGGCAAAGTTCCAGCAAATTGCGCTCTCCCTCTACGGGAACTGTCGCGTTGTCAATTATTACAGTTTGATTTTTCATAACTCACCTATCCTTTTACTATGGCTTCGAACTTGCAGTTCTGCTTGCATACGCCGCATTTGATACATTTTTTGGGGTCAATGGTAAACGGCTTCTTTAATTCTCCGGTAATTGCCTGCACCGGACACTTCTTCGCGCAAAGAGAACAACCTTTACATTTGTCGGGAAGAATTTTAAAGTCCGCAAGCGCTTCGCAGTTTCCTGTCGGACAGCGTTTGTCAAATACGTGGGCGTTATACTCATCCCTGAAATATTTTAAAGTTGACAATACCGGGTTAGGCGCTGATTTACCAAGCGCGCACAAAGAACCGGTTTGAACCACCTGCGCTAAATCTTCAAGCAGAGTGATGGTATCCGCTGTGGCTTTGCCTTCGATAATGTCGTCCAACAGCAATAGCATCTGGCGCGTACCTTCGCGGCATACTACGCATTTTCCGCACGATTCGTTTTGCGTAAACTGCATAAAGTATCTTGCTATTTTTACCATACAGTTGCCTTGATTCATTACGACAAGACCGCCTGAGCCTACCATCGCTCCGACTTTTTTAAGGTTATCATAATCCAAAGGCATATCCAGATGTTCTTGTGTTAAACAACCGCCTGACGGTCCGCCAATCTGCACCGCTTTAAAATCACAGCCGCAGAGGGTTCCGTCGTCGTTTGTTACGCCGCCGCCGATTTCGCCGATAATTTCGCGCAGTGTCGCGCCGAACGGCACTTCAATCAATCCGGTATTTGCGACCTGACCTGTGAGAGCGAATGTTTTTGTTCCTTTCGCCGTCTCCGTTCCAAGCTTGGCGTAATTGTCCGCTCCCATTTGAAGAATGAGCGGAATTGTCGCCAAAGTTTCTACGTTGTTGACGGCGGTAGGTTTGCCGAACAAACCTTTTTGAGCGGGGAAAGGCGGCTTTATTGTCGGCATACCGCGATGTCCCTCGATAGAGGCGATAAGAGCGGACTCTTCGCCGCAGACAAACGCGCCTGCGCCTTCTTTTATGGCAATGTTAAATTTTTTGCCTGTGCCGAAAACATCATCGCCTAAAATACCGGCTTCCTGCGCCTGTTTGATAGCCTCTTTCAATCTTTTTACGGCGAGAGGATATTCCATGCGGACATAAATGTATCCGAATGTGGCGTGTATCGCGTGCGCCGCGATCATCATTCCTTCAAGAACCGCGTGGGGGTTTCCTTCCATTACACAACGATCCATAAACGCGCCCGGGTCTCCCTCGTCGCCGTTACAGATAACGTATTTTATATCGCTTTCATTAACGCGGGTTAAATCCCATTTGCGTCCTGTGGGGAATCCCGCGCCGCCGCGTCCTCTAAGACCGGAAGCTAAAACAAGATCGCAAATTTCTTTGTCTCCCATTCCCGTTATCGCTTTACGCGCCATGAAATAACCGCCGTGGTAAATGTACTCGTCTAAATTCTTTACGTCGATATTTCCGCACAATCCAAGCGTTAGTCTGTGTTGACGCGCGTAAAATGGAATTTTACTCATGTCCTTCACCGGCGCGCCGTGGTCGGGGCTGGTGTAGAGCAGGCGTTCGACATACTCGCCGCCTATCAAAGATTTTTCCACGATTTCAGCTACATCGTCTGGGGAAACCTTAACGTAGAGAATGCCTTTCGGCTTCAGCGTTACAAGCGGTCCCATCTGGCAGAAACCCTGACAGCCGCTTTCCGCGATTGAATAATCGCCTTGCTCTGATTCCAATTCAACGGGAATTTTCAAATTCCGCTTAGCCAACTCTTCTTTAAAATGCTCGTAAATTTTCAATGAGCCGCCGGCTACGCAGCCTGTTCCGGCGCAAATAATAATGCGCGGTTTCTTACAGGCAACGGATTTTTCAAACCGTTCTTTTCTTTGTTCTAATGTTATTTTTTCAGGCATTTACGGTTTCCTCCTTTCTGATTTTTTCAATGAGCTCTTTTGTTTTCGCGGTATTCATTGAGCCGTGAACTTCTTCGCCGATCACGACTACGGGGGCGATACCGCACGCTCCTAAGCATGCCACTGTTTCCAGAGTAAAAAGCATGTCGTTTGTAGTTTTCTTAATCTTGTTAAGACCAAGCTCTTTCTCCAGATAGTCGATAATGTCCGCCGATTTTTTAACATGGCAGGCAGTTCCGTCGCACACCCTGATAATGTATTTACCTTTTGGATCCAGCGTGAAGTGCGAATAAAAAGTAGCTACGCCGAAGACAGTGCCGGGCGAGATTTCCAGAGCCGTGGCGACATAAGTCATTATGTCCTCCGGCAGATAGGAATACGCTTCCTGAATCTCCTGCAAAATAGCGATCAGGTTACTTGGGCTGCGTTCATGGCGATCCAGAATGTCGCAGACCATCTCGAATTTTGTTGCGAATTCATTTTTCATACAATTTTAACTCCTTTCTCCATAGTATGCTTTGCGATAAATCTCTACTAAATCAGTAATTAACGGATATCTTGGATTGGCTGTCGTGCATTGATCCTCAAACGCGTGTTCAGCCAATACATCAATTTTGCTAAAGAATTCTTTTTCATCAATGCCGCAGGCTTTTATGCTTGTGGGAACATTCAATGTTTCCATTAATTTCCATACGGAATTGATCAAGGCGGCAATTTCCTCTTTCTGCGAACCGCCGCCTAAACGCAGTTGATTCGCTATTTGCGCATAACGATAATCGGCTTTAAACTCGCTGTACTTCGGGAATATTGGGAATTTTTCCGGTTTTTGCGCGTTGTAGGCAATCGTATGCGGCAGCAGAACGGCGTTTGCCCTTCCGTGCGGAACATGGAATTCGCCGCCGAGTTTGTGCGCCAGCGAATGGTTAATGCCCAGGAAAGCGTTTGTAAACGCCATACCCGCGATACAGGAAGCGTTATGCATTTTTTCGCGCGCTATTTCGTCATTTTCATTGGCGTAACTGCGCGGGAGATATTTAAAAACCAGCGCGCAGGCTTTCATTGCAAGCCCGCTTGTAAAATCGGATGCAAGCACAGATACATACGCTTCTATCGCGTGGGTAAGTACGTCCATGCCTGTATCGGCTACGATGGATTTCGGCATGGTAGTGACAAACTGCGGGTCGATAATCGCCACATCGGGAGTAAGCTCGTAATCGGCGAGAGGGTATTTAATGTTGCCGTGCTCTTTGTCTGTGATAACCGAGAAAGACGTCACTTCGCTGCCTGTGCCGGAAGTTGTCGGGACAGCCACCATCTGCGCTTTTTTACCCAGATTGGGGAAGTGGAAAGCGCGTTTACGGATATCAAGGAATTTTAAACGGAGCCCGTCAAAGTCCGTGTCGGGATTTTCGTAGAACAGCCACATACCTTTTGCCGCGTCAATGGCGGAACCGCCGCCGATGCCGATAATCACGTCCGGGGCGAACAAATTCATGGCGCTTACGCCGCGGCGAATTGTTTCAACTGACGGATCTGGCTCTACATCGGCAAATACTTCGCAATGCACTCTGTCGCTTCGTTTTCGTAAATAGTATAACGCTTTGTCCACATAACCCAATTTAACCATAACAGGATCGGTAACGATAAACGCGCGTTTAATGTTCGGCATTTTTTCTAAATATTGAATCGACCCTTTTTCAAAATAAATACGAGGCGGTATTTTAAACCATTGCATATTATTCCTCCGTTGGGCGATTCGTTTTTTATTAAATAAATTGACGCTGGATACATTTGATGTTGTGGAATTGTGCCCGAAGGAACCGCATCCCAATGTCAAAGAAGGAGTGTTTGTATTGTAAATATCTCCGATAGCTCCCTGAGAAGAAGGAGAGTTGATAATCACGCGCCCGACTTTCATTTCCTGTCCGTAACGCACGCATAGCTCTTTGTTGTCGCTGTGAATTACCGCCGAATGTCCCAAGCCGCCAAGCTCAAGCATTTTTTTCGCGTAAGCAAAACCCTGTTCTTCGTCCTTAACAACAAAGTATGCCAGTACAGGCATTAATGTCTCTATCGACAACGGATATTTAAACGAAGGCTCAGGCAGTTTAGCGAGCAGAATTTTTGTTTTCGGCGGAACTTTAATCCCTGATTGTTCCGCTATCCAATCGGCGCTTTGCCCTACGGCGGCGGGATTGGAGTTCATTTTTTCGCGGTTTATTACAAAGTCCGTAACTTTTTTTATTTCATTCTCGTTTAAGAAGTAACAATTATTTTCGGTTAAAATGCGTTCAAATTCCTGCGAGATCTCCTCGTCGACAATTACCGCTTGCTCTGAAGCGCAGATCATTCCGTGATCAAAAGTTTTGGAAATCATCAGGTCGGTACAAGCGCGGGTAACATGAACATTTTTGTTGATGTAACACGGCACGTTTCCCGGTCCTACGCCTAACGCCGGCTTTCCCGCGCTGTAAGCTGATTTAACCATTCCCGCGCCGCCTGTCGCCAAAATTAAAGAAACGCCCGGATGATTCATAAGAAGCGTAGTCGCTTCCATAGAAGGATTTTCTACCCACTGTATGCAGTGCTTCGGCGCTCCGTGGGCAATGGCGGCGTCTTTGACAACCCGCGCGGCTTCTATCGAACATTTTTGCGCGGACGGGTGGAACGCGAATACTACAGGGTTGCGGGCTTTTGTACAAATTAGCGATTTAAACAAAGTGGTGGAAGTCGGGTTTGTTACGGGAGTAACGCCCGCAACGATACCGACAGGCTCGGCTACTTCGATATAGCCTTCCAGTTCGTTTTCCTCAACTACGCCGACGGATTTTAAGTTTTTTATACTATGCCAGATGTATTCTGTAGCAAAAAGATTTTTAATTACCTTATCTTCGACAATACCGCGTTTAGTTTCTTCTACGGCAAGTTTGGCTAACTGCATGTGGTTAGCAAGTCCCGCCAGCGTCATGGCATGAACAATTTCATCAATTTGTTCTTGGTTCATTCCCATGTACTCCGCCAGAGCTGTTTGGGCTTTGGCGACCAGCGCGTCTACCTCTTCGGCAGGAGTAAGGACTGTACTTTGTTTTTGTTCCATTGTTTTCTATATTATATATGCCTATATATAATTATACTAACTGTAATCATTATACAAAAATTTGTCAAGAGTGAAAAACAGCGGTTCCGAAGGGTCCTAAAATCGCCGAAAATCGGAAATCCAATGTTTTTTCGTTCGAAATCAGCAATTTTGAGCCGATAAACCGTTCCGGCAAGGGGAATATCTTATCCTTTGGTGAAAAGTTACAAACGACTAGCAATCCTTCACTTTGGTAATTTCGGGTATAAACATATAAATCAGGGTCGTCGGGCAGTAATAACTCATAATTGCCATAGGTGATAATATCGAGTTGTTTGCGCAGTTGAATAAGCGTTTGATAATACGTAAAAATCGAATCTTTGCGCCGCATCTGTTTTTCGGCATTGATCTCGATATAATTGGGGTTTACCATAATCCACGGTTTCCCCGATGAAAATCCGGCGTTGGCGCTGGTGTTCCACTGCATAGGCGTGCGGGAGTTGTCCCTGCTTCTGTTCCGCAAAAAGCGGAGCATGTCTTCTTTGGGAATAAGCTTTTTTTGCACAACAAGCTCGTTGTACGCGTTTAAGCTTTCAAGATCGCGGTAGTCGCTGATGTCATTAAAGGGGGCGTTGGTCATGCCGATTTCCTCGCCCTGGTAAACGAACGGAGTACCCTGCAAAAAGTGCAGATATGTAGCGATCATTTTTGCCGATTTTTCGCGGTGCTTTTTGTCGTTTCCAAGCCGCGAAACAACGCGGGGCTGGTCGTGGTTGCTCCAGTACAAGGTGTTCCACGCGCGGTTATACAGCCTTGTCTGCCAGCGGGAAAACAGTTCTTTTAATTCTACCAGATTGATTTTGCGATCATTCCATTTAAATGTTTCTCCACCGTCTAATTCTATTTGTTCAAATTGAATTACCATGTCAAGCTCTGTGCCTTCGGCGTTAGCGTATTTTATCGCCTCGTAAATAGTTACTCCGCCTGTTTCGCCTACTGTCATAGTGTCATACTTTGATAATACCTCGCGCCTCATCTCCTGCATAAATTCATGTACGCGCGGACCATTGGGAATTATTTTTCTTATATCGCCGTCAATAAATTCCTTGGGTTTGGAAATAAGACTGATTGCGTCCATGCGAAAGCCGTCAATGCCCTTGTCCAGCCACCAGCGCATTACATCGTGAATGGCGGAGCGTACAGCGGGATTTTCCCAGTTTAAGTCGGGCTGATATGGCGAAAAAAGGTGAAGAAAATATTGACCTGTTGCTTCGTCTAACGTCCACGCCGGACCGCCGAACCATGCCTGCCAGTTATTGGGCGGTCTGCCGTCCTTGCCGTCCCGCCAAATGTAATAATCGCGTTTGGGGTTATTTTTACCGCTACGGCTTTCGAGAAACCACGGGTGTTGAGCGGAAGTGTGGTTAACTACCAAGTCCATTAAAAGTTTTAAACCGAGATTGTGCGCTTCTTTTAGGAGTCTGTCAAAATCCGCCATCGTTCCGAACTCGGGATTGATGTCTTTGTAATCGCTTATGTCGTAACCGTTGTCGAACATGGGGCTTTTATAAACAGGAGAAAGCCAGATTACATCGGCTCCCAGTTTTTTTATGTAATCAAGTTTAAAAGTAATGCCGTTTATATCGCCGATGCCGTCGCCGTTGGAGTCGCAGAAACTACGAGGATAAATTTGGTATACAACCGATTTCTTCCACCACTGAGACCCCATTTTTCCTCCGAGTTTTATTTTAAAAAAGCTGTCAACTATGTCCAAAGAATACTGTGCGCTTTATGAAGAATTTTATTTAAAATATTGCTTTATATTTTAACATTTTTTTTTCTAATGTCAATAGAAAAAATTATATATTTTTATACTAATTGACAGCTAATTTGCCGTATAAAGCTGTTTATAAGGGTTTTTCGCGTTAGGTTTCAACACATAAAAACGATCTTTTAAAAGTTTTTTAGCGTCCATATTAAAATGTCCCGCAAATTCGGTAACATAAGGGACAATTTCTTTCAATTCTTCGTTATCCGCAACTTTTTCGGTAACCTGCGCCGGCAGCCCTGAAAGTTCATGATCTGTCCTGACGAAAATTTTCCCGCCGTGCATGCCTGTTCCGGTAAAATACCACACCGGAATTTCCTGGCAGCCGATGCCTAGCACTATAATCAGTCCGCCCGCAAGGTATTCGCCCAAAAAACTTCCCGCCTTGCCGCCGATGACAATTACAGGTTTTTTTTCTTTGTACTCTTTCATGTGGATACCCGTTCTGTATCCGGTATCGCCCTTAATAAAAATACAGCCTCCGCGCATGGCATAGCCGAGCGCGTCTCCGGCGTTTCCGTGAACGATAATTTTTCCGTCGTTCATTGTGTCGCCTACCGCGTCTTGAGCGTTGCCGTGAACTTCGATGATTCCGCCGTCAAGATACGCTCCAAGCGCGTTGCCCGGCGTTCCTTTTATCGTTATATGTTTACCGTTCATGCCGCTGCCGATATACCTCTGCCCGTAACAATCTTCTATATAATAGATTGTTTCCTTTGCGGTTTTTATTCGTCTGTTTAATTCTCTAAAGTGAAAATTCTGCGCTGAAATCATGATGCCATTCCTCCTAGTTTTACCATTCGCTCTTCTTTTGTAAACGCCATAAGTCCCGGCTTTTCACATACAAGCTTAAAGTCGATTTTATCAAGCGGCGTGCGTTCGCGGATAAGAGAAGTATAAATCCCCGCTTTTTCTACATTGCCGATTAATATATAGCCGTTTAATTTATTGCCGCTGTAGAACAATTTTTTAAAATTGCCGCTGCTGTTCTGTGTGTAAACATCGCCCGTGTAATTTCCCGCAGTGATGACGTGCAGTCCGAAGAATCCAATCGCATTCATGGGAATTGCCTTGTTAAAACTAGCGCCGTCGGTGCTGCCAGCCATATTGATTCCCGCGCACTCGCCCTGCATGTAAGCGTTAGGTAAAAGCGCCATAATTTTATTCTGTCCGCTTGATATGTCGTTTGTCTGCGTACAATCGCCTGCGGCGTAAATGTCCTTAACCGAAGTCTCGGATTTTTCATTTACAATAATACCGCGCTCAATCTTCGCGATTCCGTCAAGGAGGGCGGTATTGGGACGCACGCCGACGGCAAGAACCAGAACGTCAAATTCCGCCGACTCGCCGTTTTCAAAAACAGCTTTTTTATTTTCAAATTTTTTCACGCTTGCGGCAAGTTTAAACTCAACGCCCTTGCTTTCCAGATGATTCTGAATAATTTTCGCGCCGTCATCGTCAAGAATACTCGACAAAATGCGCGAGGCAAGGTCAACTACCGTTATGTGCTTTACGCGATCCTGAATACCCTCGGCGCACTTTAAGCCGATAAGACCCGCGCCTATAATCAGTACGCGTTTATCTTTTCCAAGCATGGTCTCCAGTTTTTTCGCGTCGTCAAGGCTCATAAATGTGCATTTGTCCTTTACGGAATCAAGCCCGTCAAAAGGCGGCACAAACGCGGAGGAACCCGTCGCGACAAGCAGTTTGTCATAATCAACTTTTTTGTTATCTGATAAAACAACTTTTTTCGCCGCCGCGTCAATTTTTGTTGCGGAGACATTGGAGAGCAGAGCGCATTTATTGTCAGTGTAAAAATTTCCGCCGCGATACTTCATTTTCTCTTCGGTGGTTTTACCAAGCAGAAGGTAAGAAATCAGCGGGCGCGAATAGGTATGGTACGGCTCATTTGTGATAATTGTAATTTCACCGGTTTTATCTATTTGACGGATTCCCTCGACCGCGCCAACACCTGCGGCGGAATTACCTATGATAACATACTTCATGATCACCCTCTTTCCTCAAAAACAATAGCGTTATTCGGGCAGCCCTTTACGCACGCCGGAGTGCCGGAAGCCGTTTTAACGCACAACTCGCATTTCTGCACCGCGCCTTCGTCCGACGGAGAAACCGCGCCGTAGGGGCAGCTTAATATACAGGTAAAACAGCTGACGCACCTGTCGCTGTCAATCGTGATTACGCCGTCCGTAATGGTCAAAGCGCCGGTAATGCAACCCTTAACGCATAACGGCTCCTTGCAATGACGGCAGGAGACGGCAAAACTAATCCCGTCTTTTTCCTCTATGCGAATTTTCGGGTTAATTTTGATGCCTTTTAGCGCGCGAGCCATATCGCTTTCGTTTGTTCCCGCGAAAGCGCAATAATATTCGCACAAGTGGCAGCCCAGACACCATTTTTCGTTTACATATACTCTTTTCACGATTTTACCTCAACTCCAAGTAGTCGTCGCGTCCGGCTCCG
>Ga0268262_10000500_pt1 | contig 51728 bp, 41 predicted proteins | sample TergutNc150P3_FD_190354 | JGI IMG/M metagenome (GOLD analysis project Ga0268262, IMG submission 190354) | Nasutitermes corniger P3 segment gut microbial community from laboratory colony in Florida, USA - Nc150 P3 (SPAdes) (version 2) | ecosystem: Host-associated > Arthropoda: Insects >... | reverse complement strand
CAATCATTTCCCGCATAAAAGAAAACCCTGCCGCCAAAGCAATGACAAGACGGCAGGATCGCGAATGTAAGAAATGTGCCTTTGTAAGGCCGAAAAATGGAGAATTTAAAATTGAAGATTTAAAATTTAAAAAATCGTAATTTTTAATTCGTAATTCGTAATTAAAAAAAGTTGGGGTACTATTGTAAGTAACTGAAAAGGTATATACTACGCGCGCGCACTTACATACTATATATGACGTGTGTGTGTGTGTGTGTGTGTGTGTGTGTGTGTGTGTGTGTGTGTGTGTGTGTGTGTGTGTGTGTGTGTGTGTGTTTACACAAATATTTGACAAAATCAAGTTATTTGGGAAAAAGTTATCAACAAAACACATTTGCAAACTGTACATTAATTACACTTTTTTTAGAGTATTTTTATAAAATTGTTGGCAAAAATAATCTTTATTAGATACATTCGGAAAAAAAATTACTTTTTTTATCAAATTCAACTACAAATGTGACGAATAACGAGCGTTGCAGGCATAACGGGTGATTGGTGATTAAAAATTTAATCACAAAATAAATAGAATGCTTGTCTATTTCAAAAAAAATTCTATTTTCGCCGCCCTAATTAAAAAACCAACAATAATGAAAAAAGAGATCCACCCAAAAGAGTATAGAACTGTAGTATTCAAAGATATGTCGAATGAATACGCATTCCTGAGCAAATCCACAGTGAATACAAAAGACACCATTGTATGGGAAGACGGAAAGGAATATCCGCTTATAAAACTTGAAATCTCAAACACCTCGCATCCTTTCTTCACCGGAAAGATGAAATTGGTGGACACTGCCGGACGTGTGGACAAATTCCGCAGCAAATATGCAAAACATTTAGACAAGAAAAACTAAAACTTGTGAAATAACGTTTAAATTGAGACTTTTCAAAAAGAAAGTCTCAATTTTTATTTTATAAAGTTATGAATGTTATTTTATTCGACAACCAAACCCGAACACATCTGCTTCCTTTTACATTCACCCGCCCCGTAGCGGAAATCAGGATAGGCATCACTACCATTCGCGAAAAATGGGAGCACGCGTTTAAAACCGTCTGTTCTTTCTTTACTCAGGATTATTTATCGGAACTTTACCCGATTGCTATTACAGATGATAATCTTTTTATTGCAGGAAACCTTTTGCCCATCCCTGAACTTGTGCAGGCAATAAACACATTGCAAAAAGGCGAGGTTTTGAAAGATACTCAAAATGGTGTGCTGGCTTTGCGCGCAGGAAGTTTCGAGGATTTTACCGATTTGGAAAATTTTAAAACCATTGTTTATAATCATAAAATTATTGCAATTAATTGTAAACATGATATTTTTGCATTAAACCATGAAGCGCTTATTACAGATTTTAATGCGATTAAAGGACGTAGAAAGAGTTGTATTTTAAGTGTTTCTAATAAGTTGATCGGCGATATTAAAGATATCTTCATAGAAGAGGGGGCAACTATTGAGGGGGCTATTATTAATTGCGAAACGGGACCGGTTTATATTGGGAAGAACGCACAAATTATGGAAGGCGCCTGTATTCGAGGACCTTTTGCGTTATTGGATGAGGCTGTTGTGAAAATGGGCGCTAAAATCTACGGAGCAACCACCATTGGACCTCATTGCAGAGCAGGCGGCGAAATCAATAATGTAGTGATGTTCGGCTACTCCAATAAGGCACACGACGGTTTTCTCGGCAACGCCGTAATTGGCGAATGGTGCAACATCGGCGCAGGTAGCGACGCCTCAAATTTGAAAAACAATTATGAAGAAGTAGCGCAGTGGGATTATGCCACACAAACCTACCAAGATACAGGACTACAGTTTTGCGGACTAATGCTGGGCGACCATTCCAAGTGCGGCATCGGCAGTATGTTTAACACCGGAACTGTGGTCGGCGTAGGCTGCAATCTGTTCGGAGCAGATTTTCATCGCAGTTTTATCCCCTCATTTTCAATGGGAAATCGCACTAAGGGGTATCTCCAAAATGCGATAGAAAAGGTATTGGAAGCGGAACAGGCAATGTTTTTGCGCAGAGGAATTGAGATGAGCGAGGCTTATAGTAAGATGCTGGTTTATTTGAGTGGTTTGATTTAACCTAAAAATGCCAAATCACCCCTGCCGCAACCGGATAGACTTCCGGTCCACGATCTTTTCTAAATAGTTCTATCAAACCGTAACGGACGTAGAGCGCAAAATCGTCAAACCCTATTTCTGCTTTTACATCTACTGTTAATGGATTAACATTCATTCCTTTACCTAAGGTTTGACGTATTTTTTTATCTCTATCATCTCTAAACACTACACTTGATTTGCTGGATAGTTTTAATCCCAATTCAACTCCGCCTTGTACAAAAAACACAGAACCTCTGGGTGAAACTACTTGATATTCCAGCATAACAGGTGCGTGAAGGTACCATTGTACTAATCTGCTTCTTTTATACAATCTCTCCAAATCAGGATGTTTTTGAATGGTAATATTATTCTCTTCAACAAAGGCATAGTTTTGATCGGCATTGTACTGTTGTACCTTAAATCCTAAACCCGCAAAAAAGAGCCATCCATATTTTCTTGATAATTGTGCATCTAAGCCAACCATAGTTAATCCTACTTCAAAAGAAGAGAATTTTAATCGTGCATCTTCCGCAGTACCAATATCCGTGAGATCCCAAGTGGCTAAATTTGAAAATCCCGCAAATAAACCGCTACCGTGTATCCAAAAATTTCTCGGGTTGTTGTAACTAAATTGTGAAAAACAAAAAACGGGATTGATCCTCGCTTCATACTCACCAGAATATGATTTACATTTTTGCATACTCTTTACTTCATACTCGCCTCGAAATAGCTTTTCCTCAGCACTTAAACTATCCGACTTGATAGAAATTTGCATCTCCCCATCCCGTTCGAAAATCTTGATTTGGTTGTTTTTGTAATAAAATGTAGTGTCGTTTTGACAAAAGGCATTCACTGCGAACACCATAAAAATTGATAAAATAACTGTTTTTTTCATATTTTAAAATTTATTTTGGTTTAAAGGTGGATAGGTGTAAGGGTTTAAGGTTTAAGGTTTAAGGTTTAAAGTTTAAAGTTCAATCATTAATCATTGTTCATTGTTCATTGTTCATTGTTCATTATTCATTATTCATTATTCATTACTTCAGCAGTTCTACTAATTCTTCCGGCGTTAATTCTCCTTCTACATAAATCAGCGTGGTTTTGTTTTCTTTTCCTACCTTAAATATTAGATAACGATTTAGTTTTTCTTTTTCGGAGAGCAGTTGATAGTAGCCGCTCATTAACAAACCATCTTTGGTAGATTCTTTGATATTCAGTGCGCCCTCTTTATCTATATTGATGACTTTGCGGATTTCGGGGAGTGCTTTGGCGCCCTCATCAAAAATGATGCTTTTAAAAGTTTTTATTTTATACTCTTTCATCAGTTCCCGCGAAGCCTCTAACATGGTAACCCCTTGTTCATTACCATATTTCTTAAAAATAGTGAGTACGGCTTGCGCATGAGCACTAAAACTCATACAGAACAAAGTAAGCGTTAACAAGAAAATGACAGGAAATTTGGGTTTCATATTTTTCATAACATTTAATTTTTAATTTAATAAATCATTATCAAAACCATCGAATATTTGTTTTACATCTAATTTTACGTTTTCAAGAGAATGATTTAAAACCAATTCAATATGTTTTTTATCCGTGTATTTTTTCCCGTTTATCACTACAAAATCGTTGTTTTTGTGCAACAATGGGAAAAGCAGAAGCAGTAGCGCAAAAGATGCTGCTACTGCCATTGCCATTCCAAAACGTTTAATATAATAGGTATGATTTGTTAAAGAGGGCGTAAAATCTTCATACGCTTCTTTTGAAATTATGTTTTTGGATCGGTTTTTTAAATCTGCCAAACCCCGAAAATAGTTTTGGTATTGAATTAGTTCCGGATCAATCTCTTTTGAAGAGAAATATTGCAGAATTTCTATTTCTTCCGCTTTGGTGGTTTCGCCGGAAAAGTACTTTTCGATAGTTTGAGTATTCATTTTGTATATTGTTTATTTTTTAGCACAGAGACACGGAGGGCACAGAGTTTCACAGAGTATTATCACATCATCTCATCATCACATCTCGTATTCGTTTTCTTGCGCGGCACAAATTCATTCGCACGGCTTCGGGGGTAGTGTTGGTAATTTGCGCTATCTCTTCAACTTCGTGTCCTTCAATATCTTTTAGACGCATAATGAGTTGTTGCAGTGGGGGCAGTTGTTCTATTAACTTCCAGATAAATTGTCCTAAATCTTTACCTTCCACGTACTGGTGCGGCGTCTCGGTATCTGCTTCAAAAGGTTGTTCTTCTATGGGTTCCATTGCTTTAGTTTTACGATAGCGGTCTATTAAACAATGTTTAAGAATATTTAATGCTAACGGTTTGCAATTATGATGGGTTTCCCATTTTTCGCGGATGAGCCACAAACGCATCAATACTTCCTGCACCAAATCTTCCGCATCTTCCTTAACACTGAGTTTTTTGCGTGCTAACCGTTCCAATTCGGGGCGAACTAAGGATACTCTTTGAAGAAAAATTTCAGTGTTCATAATTAACAATACGCACAAAAATAGAAAATGTAACATCAAAATTGCATTTTTTATGAAAATGGTTAATTTTTATAGGGCAAGTAAAAAAGAACTATTTTTGCCAAAATCTTACCAAACAAACTAAAATGACTGACTTTTTTACCCAAAACGCCGCGTGGCACGAAAAAATAGGAAAAATCTACGCCCTGTTAGAACGTGTAAAACTATCCGAAGAACAATGTGCTGATATACTGCACTTGCGAAAGACAAGCCGTATTCTCAGTATTGGCAGTACGACCGCCATTGAGGGCAATCGCCTTTCGCTTTCGCAGGTGCGCGATATCATTAATGGAAAGCCTGTTTGGGGTCCGCCAAAAGATATAAAAGAGGTGCAGAATGCGTATTCCGCCTACGAACTTATTTCGCAGTTAAACCCTTATACTGTTGATGATTTTCTGACCGCACACCGGTATATCACAAACGAATTGATTAACGAAACAGGGCAATTTCGTACCGTAAGTGTATTTGTCGTAAACGGAAAAGGCGAAATTCTTCATTCGGGGGCAGATTTTAACGAAGTCCCGAACTTAATATCTGAACTGTTTGAGTGGGGTAAAAACAGCGATATACACCCACTCATAAAATCTTCCGCAATGCACTTTATGATAGAGCATATTCATCCTTTCCGCGACGGAAACGGCAGAATTGGGCGGTTGTGGCAAACGCTTGTGCTTACAAAATGGAACGCCCTCTTTGAGTGGATGCCTGTGGAAACCATTATTTACAACAATCAAGCGAAATATTATGAAGCCTTGCAACGTTCCCACAACAAAACAGGTAGAGTAGATTGTACCCTTTTCATTGATTTTATGCTTGATGTACTTGAAAACACAATGTATAAATATATTGATACGGCAACAACAACGGTAGCAGTTGAAAAAAACGGCAATGTCGGGATAAATGTCGGGATAAATGTCGGGATAAAAGAAAAAATTTTAGATTATATTGCCAAATATCCGCAAATAACCATTCCCAAATTGGCACAATTTTTAAATGTAAATACGAGAACAATAGAAAGATACATAAAAGAATTGCGAGAAGAGAGAAAAATTGTAAGGGAAGGCAGTAATAAATCGGGACAATGGAAAATAATTGAGAATAAATAAAATTCAATTCCATGCAGCATTTTTACGATTTTTGCGTTTTATTAATGTAAAACAGCTGGAAAATGCCATTTGAATTAATCATAGCCCAATGTAAAAAACTGCAACCGCAGGCGCAAATGGCATTTTACAGAATGTTCTACAAACAAGTGTTTCAAAGAAGTTATGCTCTGTTGAAAAATGTTGAACACGCCGAAGAGATTATGCAAGATACTCTGTTAAAAATGCTCCAAAATATCAATTCTTTTAAGGGAGATGAAAAAGCAATGCAAAATCTGCTTAATAAAATTGCTGTAAATCAGTCGATTGATGCGATGAGGAGAAGAAAAAACATTATATTTGTGGATAATGAGGTATTTCCCGAAATTACAGAAGAAGTAGAGGATTTTGAAGATAATGAAAAAACGATAGAAACAGTTTTACAACATTTAGATACGCTTCCCGATGGGTACAGAATGGTAATAGCGCTGCGCATTTTTGAAGCAACGTCTTTTGAAGAGATTGGAAAAAAACTGAATATCAGTGCCTCAACCGCACGCTCGCAATATGTAAGGGGGATAAAGAAATTAAAAGATGTGATGATTAGGTGATTAGATGATTAGGTGATTAGATGATGTGGTGATTAGATGATGTGATGATTAGATGATGTGGTGATTAGGTGATTAGATGATGTGATGATTAGATGATGCTCTGTGAAACTCTGTGAATTCTGTGCCTCTGTGCTGAAAAAAAATTAAAAAATAACATACAAAATATGAATATCGAACAAATTAAAATTTCAACAAACCACGAAGAACGTTTTTTGAATAAACTTACGCTTCAAAACAAAAAAATAAAACGCAGCAAACAAATCCGTTATATTTCTGTTGCTGCTTCGTTGGCGTTGCTCATTGCATTACCGTTTTATTTCTATTTCGGTCAAAACAAAGATTATGTAGCCGAATCTCCGTTTACGGAAGAAGTACAGGAAGTTATTAAATCCTACCAGGCAAAATTAGACGCCGAAATTGCAGAGATAAAAACTATGGCGTGTTACACACAAATGCAAAATGAGATTGCAGAAATTCAAAAAAACAACATTCCCGAAAACGAACTCGCCCTGTTACCCATAGAAAAACAACTCTATTACATCGAACAAATATATAACATTAAAATTGAGGCAGTGCAATATATGCAGACGGTTTGCAAGAGTTAGTGATTAGTGATTAACTCTGTGGGGCTCTGTGAACTCTGTGCCTCTGTGCTAAAAAACTCAACACAGAGACACAAAGAACACAGAGGTACACAGAAAAAAAACAAAAACAAATAATTAAACAATTAAAATATGAAAACGTTATTTAAAATTTTTACAAACAACAATCTTCACATCATCTCATCATCTCATTACCTCATCATCACATCGTTACTGCTTTCTGCATTTTACATGCTGCCTTTTAATTCGGCTGCCCAAAAACCAAGTTCCGGCTATCAAACCAAAGTGTTTACCAAAAACTTTACGGTAAGCGCAAAAGACCAATTAGAGGTAAATACACGTTTTACCGATGTTGTTTTTCAAGAATGGGATAAAAATGAGATTGAATTTAACACAACAGTTACTTTTAAAAAGGCTACGGAAAATGATTTGGAAAACGTATTAGATGATATTAAAATAACGAATAAACAATCAGGAAAAAAGGTCTCTTATACTTTAACTTACAATAAAAGTAATACAAAAGGGAACGACATTTCCAATAAGTTGAAAATAAGTCTTTTAATAAAAATTCCTAAAGATATTTTTTTGAATATAACCTCCTCTTTCGGTAATTTTGAGTTGGAAAATGTTTTTAATAATTTTAATGCAGAAATTACTTTTGGAAATTTAACGGTTGAAAATTTTGCAGGAGAAAAAAATACCGTAAATATTTCGCATGGAAATTTAAAAGTGGGGCAAGCCAATCAACTTACGCTCAATGTGCAATTTTCCGATGAAAGCACTATAACCGAAATCAATACGCTTAAATTAAAATCAGATTTCAGTACAATAAAAATGGATAAAGCCAAAGTCATTGACGTACAATCTTCTCATGGTAATATTTCCATTCTGAACAGTATAGATAAAATAGAGGGCACAATGAGTTTTGGAACGCTTAAAATCAATACTTTAAAAAATTCATGCATTTTTACAAACTTTTCGTTTTCCAATATAAAAATTCACGAAGTCTTACCCTCTTTTACCCATATTACTGTGGTATCGTCTCACAGCACAGTTGTGCTTAATGTTCCTCAAAATCAATCTTTTGCTTTTGATTATTCCGGAAGTTTTACCAATTTTAAAGACCAAAACATCAAATTGAATGACGCTACTTTTAAAGCAGCGAACAAGAACTCGGTACAAATGAAAGGTATCTACGGAAAAAACCCCAACCCCGACAAATCAGTAAAAATACAAGCGAGTTTCGGGACGGTATCGTTGTTTGGGAAGTAATACAAATTTTAATACGTTTGCTCTGCGAACAAGAGAAAAATTTTGAATAAAAAATATATTTTTGCCGCCTACTCTTGCCCAGGTGGTGGAATTGGTAGACACGCTACTTTGAGGGGGTAGTGGGAGGACTCCCGTGCAAGTTCGACTCTTGTCCTGGGCACAAATTAAGGTGTGCGGTATGCGGTGTAAGGTATGCGATACTCACCGTTCACCGCTCACCGCTCACCGCTCACCGCTTATGCTTTTCAAAAACCTCCTTGTTTCGTCCGCTCTGAAATCCCAACTTATCGCTTTGGTAAAAGAAAACCGCATTAGCCACGCACAACTTTTCCTATCTCAGGCAGGAACACATAGTTTTGCTTTGGCAGTGGCATACGCGCAATATATTTGCTGTCAGGACAGAAAAGAAGACGATTCGTGCGGCGTTTGCCCTTCCTGTGCAAAATTTGAAAAATTAGCACACCCCGACCTGCACCTCATCTTTCCTAACTGCATTACCAAAAAAGTAAAAAAAGATCCTGATTCAAAGCAATTTGCACAAGATTTTCGGGATTTTGTGTTTGCTAAAAACTATCATATTGATATGGAAGACTGGCTCTCTGAACTGGGCGGCGAGAACAAACAGGCTTCCATTAACATTCGCGATTGTTCCAATATCATTCAACAAAACAGCATTCAATCGTATGAAGGCGGATACAAAATTTTTATCTTTTGGGGTTTAGACAAACTATATCACGCGGCTGCTCCAAAACTGCTTAAAACCTTAGAGGAACCGGAACAAAATACGCTGTTTATTTTACTTACCGAAAATCAAGATAAAATATTATCTACCATTTTGTCACGTACCCAGTTAGTGAAAATCCCGCCATTGAGTAGCGAAACCATTGCTCAACAGTTGATTAAGGATTTTGGAATCACTTCCCAAAAAGCAACGGATATTGCCGAAATTAGTGAAGGCAGTTATATAAAAGCGATTAAACTGCACGAAAACAGTAACGAATTGCGCGATATGCTCAAAAAGTTTGAAACCCTCTTTTCCAGTATGTCTGCATTAAAAAATTATGGAACAGCACAACAAATCAACTATCTAATGATTCAGGATATTCTTGCTTCCATTGTAGATTCAGGCAGAGAGGAGCAAAAAAACTTCTTACGATTTATTGCAAGAATGCTTCGCAACATATTAATGTTAGGTTCAAATAACGAAAATATAATAAAGGCGACCACCGAAGAGAAGAAAACAATGAATTTCTTTACTAAAGTTATTACATTAAAAAACGCTCAACCCATTCTCAATGAATGCAATCAAGCGTTATATCATATTGAAAGAAACGGAAACTCTACGTTAGTGTTTACTGATTTTTATTTGAAGGTAAGCCGGTTAATGTTGTAACAAATGTGACTTGTCACTTATCACTCATCACGAATTATTTCGGAATGTCAAGTAATTCTACTTCAAAAATCAATGTTGCGCCGGGTTTGATGAGACCGCCTGCACCTCTGTCGCCGTAAGCCAGATCGGAAGGTATATATAACATAAACTTAGAGCCAACGGGCATCAGTTGCAACCCCTCAGTCCAGCCTTTGATTACTTGATTCAATCCGAAAACGATGGGTTCGCCCCGTTCAACCGAAGAGTCGAAAACTTGACCTTCGAGGGTTTTGCCTGTGTAATGCACTTTCACTTGATCGGTAGCCTCCGGTTTGAACCCGTTGCCCATTACAATTACTTCGTACTGCAACCCCGACGCCGTTTCTTGAACACCTTTGCGTTTTTTGTTTTCTGCTAAAAACTTTTTTCCTTTCTCTTTTTCAATTTCGGTTTCTTGATTTTGTTTGCTTGCTGCTTTCTCTTGAATGTTTTCGAAACAAGCCTGCATCTCTTCCATTGTAAACTTGTTTGCTCCTTTCATAACATCGAAAAATCCTTCTTTAAAGGCATCAAAAATAATTTCAATCCCTGCGTTTTTAATGTTTCCGGCAATGTCAGCGCCAATGGCGTAACTGTTTTTTTCTTCTTGGGTCATGTTTTGTGATTTTAAGGTAAAAGTCATTCCGACAAGGAATAAACTCATAAAAATTAATACTGATTTTTTCATTTTTAATTGATTATTAATAATAAGCAATGGAAACGAAGAATTGGAAAAAATATTACTTTTGCAGAAAATTTTGTAAAAATGAACAATATTATTCAATTACACGACAAAAAATTCGTCAAATACATCTCTGCGCAGGAAATTGACGAGGCAATTACTGCGGTGGCAAACCAACTGAACAAAGATTATACGGAAGAGCCGCCGCTTATTTTAGTTACCCTGAACGGGGCTATCGTTTTTGCCGCAGACCTGCTCAAACAACTGCAATTCTCATCGGTACTATCCTGCATCAAATTAAGTTCTTATCAAGGAACACAATCCACTGAGAATATGAAAACGTTGATTGGATTGAACGAAGATGTAAAAGGGAAAAGAGTACTGATTATTGAAGATATTGTGGATACGGGAAAAACCTACCAAACTTTGGTGGATTTGCTGAACGAAAAGGGCGCCAAAGAGATACGTATCGCTACGCTGACTATGAAACCGGACGCTTATAAATTGGATTTGCCGGTACACTACATTGGCATAAATATTCCCGATAAATTTGTTGTAGGGCGAGGACTTGACTACGACGGTCTGGGAAGAAATTTTAACGATATTTATCAACTTTATACAGACTAATTCTTATTGTTTCATAAAAAATTGAGCATTATGAAAAAAATATTTTTTTCTGCGATATTTTTAATATTTTCGTTTGGATATGCGCAACAAATCTGGTTTGAAGGTTTTGAAAGTACTACTTTTCCGCCAACCGGTTGGAGTATTCTTGATATTTCGGGTATAAAAATCTGGGAAAGATATACCGACAATCCCCATAGCGGTACGGGTTGCGCCAGACACGACTTTGCAAACGCTTCTTACGGACTGCAGGAAACGGCGTTGGTTACCCCTTCAATTACTCTTCCTAACTACGGAACCCCAATACTCGAATTTTGGTCTTATATTCAACTTATTGGTTATCAATATAGCGGTGTATTAATATCTACTACCGTTAATAACAATATAAACGCATTTACAGAGGTGAAGGTATTATCCGGACCCGAAATAGAACTCGGCACGTGGAAAAAGATAAGTATTCCTCTCAACAATTATCTCGGTCAAACTATTTATATAGCCTTTTTATATAAAAACACCGACGGACACAGGTGGAGTATTGACGATATTGCCATTACTCATTTCGAGAGTTTTGTGGATATGCAAACCGTTTCTATTACACCCGCTACAGGAACTTACCCTGTTCTTTCTGCAAGTGAACAGATTACAGTACGTCTGAAAAACAACGGCGGCGCTGCTGCAAGTGGATTCAACGTAAAATTGTTGCATAATGATAATTTAATGGCAACAGAGACATTTACAGGCTCCATTCCAAGTCTGGGCGAGGCTTCCTACACCTTCAATGCTACATTAAATCTCTCTGCAACTGCAACACACAAGATACAGGCGATAGTTGTAATGCCCGGAGATCAGGTTCCTGCAAACGACATGGTTACCGCAATGGTTACTAATTTAGGATGCAACACTATTACCACTTTCCCTTTTGTTGAAGGTTTTGAAAATAACGGTGAAAATCTGCCGTCTTGCTGGACACAGGAGATTGTTCAGGGCGCCATTAATTGGAGAGTGATTAAATCTTCCACCTTTATTCCGAATATGGATCCGGATGAAGCTTTTGAAGGCGACTACAGGGCAGTTTTTTTTGTAGGAGGGTACGACCATATTACTAAATTGATAACTCCGCCTTTAAATTTAACTTCACTGGGTAATCCTGTTTTGAAATTTCATCATATTCAACAACGTTGGGACGGTGATCAGGACAGTTTAAAAGTTTACTACAGAACTTCTACCCACAGTCCGTGGATACTTCTTGAAAAATACACAGAAGAGGTGGTCAACTGGACAGAACGGGTAATTCCGTTGCCCAATCCCTCCAACGAGTACTACATTGCCTTTGAAGGGTATCACAATTATGCGCGCTCTGTCCAAATTGATAATGTAAAAATCGGTCATTTTTTCAATACTGATATATCGGTTAAAAATATTACACCTAACGGTACGCACTTAAATCTTTCAAATCATCAGGAAATTACCGCAACGATAAAGAACAACGGCAGAAATCCGGTAAGCGGATTTACGCTGTCATTGTTTGTGAATGAAAACATTATTGCTACCGAAACTTATTCCGGTGCTATTCCGGGTATGGGAGAGATTAACTATACTTTCAATGCTACTGTTGATCTTTCCGTATCGGGAAGATACGCTTTAAAGGTGGTGGTTAATTTGCCCGGAGACGAGATTCCCGAAAATAATATGCTGACGGTAATTGTTAGAAATTTGGTTTGCGATGCGCTTACTTTTCCGCATGATGAAGGTTTTGAAGAGTACGTGTTTCCTCCTTATTGCTGGACGACGAGCGGACCGGGCTGGGAAAGAAGAACGTACGGCGCACACACCGGTATTGGCAGGGCGGTCTATCCTTGGTGGGAAGGCACACAGGGCTGGCTCATTTCCCCTAAATTCTCTATCCCTGAAGATGGAAATTTTATAATGGAATTTTGGTCGAAATGTTATGAAGCCAGATTCTATGTGTATTCGGGCGTATGGATTTCAACTACCAACAACAACCCCTCATCATTTACCGAAGTTCACGAATTAACAGGTAATGAACGTCCCGAAGATGAGTGGGTAAAAATTGAAATACCTTTAAACAGTTATGCAGGACAGGATATTTATATCGCCTTCAAATACCGGAATAACGGTAATGAAAGTGGGCACATGTGGTCTATTGATGATTTTAATATTCTTGATTTAAACCCGCGTATTGATGCGGAACTGGTTGCCATCACTGCCCCGCCGAGTATGGGTATAAATATGACCAGCGAAGAACCTGTTACCGTTCAGATAAAAAATAACGGAGGCTCAATCATCAGCGGATTTCAATTGATATTGGAACACAACGGCTCGGTGGTTGCCACCGAAACTTTTACCGGATATATTCCCAGTTTAGTAACTGCAAATTACACATTTACAAAGAGATTAGACCTTTCGGCTGCCGGTAATCATACCCTTAAAGTAACGGTTGTTGTAGTGGGCGATATGGTTCCGGACAACAATTTTAAAACCAAGATTGTTGAAAACAGGATATGTCCGGTAGTTACAAGTTTTCCGTGGTATGGCGAATTTCAGGGCGATGCAGCCGGTACAATTGCAGATTGCTGGATAAACACCGATGCAGACAGCGATACTAAGAAATGGTACTCGCTGGAAGAAACCGGAAAATATTATGCTGTCTCCGAGTCTTACGACACTTATTACGAGTTTCCCCTTACGCCTGACAATTGGCTGATTACGCCTCCATTGGCATTAAACCATACCTGTTCTCTTTCCTATAAAGTAGGCGGCGCGCTTTCTAATGAAAAGGGCGCTGAAAAATATTCTGTGTTGATTTCTACCACGAACGTAACGCCAACAAGTTTTACACCCATTCATACGGAAACACTGACTTCTTACGATTATACGGAGTTGCTAAGCGGTGCGCTTGCCGGTTATGGCGTAAAAACCATCAATATCCCTTTGGCTGCCTACATCGGAAAAACTGTTCATATCGCTTTCCGGCACTGGGATTGCACAGGACAGGATAAGTTGATGCTTAAAGATATTCAGGTGAATGAAGAATTATCGGTTATAGATATATCCGGTAAAGACAACACGTTAATAGCGTGGACTTACGGCAACAAATTGTATATAAAAGAATTGCGTATCGGCGAACGTTTTAATCTGTATTCTGTTACAGGACAGTTGATTTATACCAACATTGCCCACAGTGAAATTATGAGCGTGCCTTTGAATACACGTGGGTTTTACATTATTCAATCGGGGAGCAGGGCGGTGAAGGTGGTGTATTAAGTTTTATAGGATAAAAATTATTTCTTTGCGTCTCAATATTCATCCAATGTCTCTATTCAAAAACAAACTGTTTCTTTCGCTTCTTTCGGGAGTGTTGTTATGGTTGTCGTGGTATCCGTACGGCTTTACCTTTTTTATATTTATTGCTTTTGTTCCTCTCTTTTTTATCAGTGAAAGGCTTAACGAACGTGGCAAAGGGTTTCCTTTTTGGCAAGGGATATGGGTTTCTTTTCCTGCATTTTTAATATGGAATGTTGGCGCTACATGGTGGATTTGGAACAGTACACCCCCCGGCTCCATTGCTGCTATTGTCCTCAACTCCTTTTTTATGAGTTGTGTATTCGGAACGTGGCATTGGGTTAAGAAGTTGAAATTGCCTCAAATTGCCATACCGTTGGCTTTCATTGCCTTTTGGTGTTCGTGGGAATTTTTGCACCTGCACTGGCAACTCACCTGGCCCTGGTTGAACATTGGAAATGTGTTTGCCGCAACCCCTAAAATAGTGCAATGGTACGAATATACCGGCGCATTTGGCGGTACTGTTTGGGTTTTGGCTGTCAATTTTTTGTTTTATTATCTTTTTAATCAATTAAAACAGCACCGGCAAGAAAAAAAATCTGCGTCAATCTTATCCCATCTGTGTACCCTGTGTACCTCAAAAACTTTTATCATTCTCATTTTTACCATTATAACACCCATTCTCATTTCATTCATCATTTATCATACCTGTTTCATAAAACAAAAAAATGGCATTGAAGCGGTGATTGTGCAGCAAAATGTGGATGCGTGGACGGAGCAGTATGAGAAAAGCAATATTGAACTGGCGGAATTGATTATAGAAACCGCAACGCCCAAACTTACTCAAAATACCGTATTGCTGGTGTGTTCCGAGTCGGCTTTGTCGCACAACCTCAATGAGGAGCAACTTTATAATCTGGATATTTATCCGCACCGTGCATTCCAGATGTTTGATACGCTGTTTCAAAAATATTCGCAGTTGAATATGGTGATGGGTTTGTCCACCAATGCTTACTTTGATACCAAAGTATCATCTGTTGCCCGTTCGTTTTCTGATGGAACTTTTGCGGAATATTACAATACTTCCTGTTTGTACAGCCGCGATACATTGCAGTTGTATCATAAAAGCAGGCTGGTTCCGGGCGTAGAAAAGATGCCCTACCCCAAAATTTTTGGTTTCCTTGAAAAATTAGCCATAGATTTAGGAGGAATATCAGGATCACTTAGCGTTGATTCCGAACAAAGAGTTTTTTACGCAACTTCAAAACAGGGCGTTTTAAAAATTGGTGTTCCAATATGCTATGAATCTATTTTCGGCGAACTGTTTTCCAAATTTGTAAAAAACGGCGCCCAAGTGATGTGTGTTGTTACCAACGACGCGTGGTGGGGAAATACTGCCGGTCATAAACAACATTTTGAGATGAGCCGGTTGCGCGCTATTGAAACCCGCCGCTATGTGCTGCGCGCTGCAAACACCGGCATTTCCGGATTTATTGACCCGCTCGGAAATGTTCATCAAAAAACAAAATATGAAACCCGAACTGCTATCGTGCAAACCGTTTATCCTGATGAGGCGCTTACTTTTTATGCAAAATATGGAGATTATCTTGCAAGAATTATGTTGGCAATTGCGGCGTTAGTGCTGGTTTTTTGGGGAATTGTATTTCTTAAATCAAAAAGATAAATTTCAATGAAAAAACTTTTTCTATTTTGTGTTTTTATCTAATATTTCGTTCACTCGTCCTACGTAATAAAACGGCAAATTAAATAACTTAAATTTTTTACCATTAGGGGTTGTAATTTCGTCTATCGAAAATGGTTGAGACCAAACTCTTACTGCAATATTGTGTGGAACGTCATCCATATATAAATGGAGAGAACGAAGTTTTGCATTATGTCCTGATTTTACTTCTATTGGAATAATTTTGCTGTCGTATTGCAAAATAAAGTCCACTTCTGCTTCCGAACCTTTTTTTTCTCTGACCCAAAATGCACGCTGTACGGAAACACGTGTTTCGTATGCAAGCAGTTCCTGTGCTACAATTTGTTCGGCAATTTTTCCACGAAAGGCATCCAGAATCTCTTTTGATTCAAAAACCTCTTTTTGAATATTTGCGGCATAATTTACTAAACCGACATCGTTCCAAATTAGTTTTGGGGCGCGTTTAAGGTCTGCTGGTGCAGGTATTAATGTAGAAATGGCAGGGTAAACAAGTTCTAACAACATCGTTTTTTCCAAAGTACGAAATGCTTCACCCATTTCACGCGATTTATACGACGAATTGGCAAAATTTCCTAATGTAATTCTCTGCAAAGCATAACCCCATCCTTCTTTCAATATATATCTGATAATATGCTTCATCGTATCATTTTTAGCATATTTTTCCACATCATCGCGATAACTTGTAAGCAATGTATCATAAATTTCATTTAATGAAACAAAATCACGATTTTCTGCAAAATGGGCAACAATTTCAGGCATTCCACCCGTAAAAGTAAAAGTATTAAACAAATGCATTACTTTTGAATGAATCGTTTTTGAAATAGAATGTTGTTTAACTGCTTTTTCGAGTTCCGTCTCGCCCATTGCCACAAGAAATTCACAAAAAGAACAGGGACGAATAGCCAAATATTCAACTCGTCCAACCGGAAACGAAACTTGGGAACTAATCAATGTTTCCAAAAGTGACCCTGCAGCAATAACAAATATGTCGGGAACATCTTCGTAAAAATATCGCAAACATGCAACGGCTGACGGCGAATATTGAATTTCGTCAATAAACAGCAAAATTTTACCTTGTACTCGTGGTTTGTTACAAAATAAGAAAATTTGCGATACCAATTCATTCATAGAGAAATCTTCTTCAAATAACGCTTTTGCACGTTTGTTTTCAAGATTTAGATACAAATATGTATCAAATTGTCTGGAAAATTCATTCACAAGAGTTGTTTTACCAACTTGCCTTGCTCCTCTTAATATCAAGGGCTTACGTTTGAGTTTTGCCGCCCATTGTTTTAATTTTTCTAATGCCTCTCTTTGAAACATAATCTATGTATATTTGTTAAAGTAACGCTGCAAAGATACAATTATTGTTTCAAAGTAACGGCAAAAATATTAATAAAATGTTTCAAAGTAACGGTAAAATCTCTTGTTTTATGTTTAAAAGTAGGGGGTAAGCTTAAAAAACAGCAAAACCAAAAAAAATCCTATTTTTGCCGCTAATTTTTAACCGACTGAAACATGTACAGCCTTTATCGTAAGGAAATTAAATCTTATCTCAGTTCTTTAATCGGCTATATTTTTATTGGAGTTTTTCTAATTATAGCAGGATTGTTTATTTGGGTGTTTCCCAATATTAATAATGTGTTGTTTCTCAATTTGGCAAGTTTGCAGGGGCTTTTTGAGACCTCCAAGTTTTTGTTTCTGTTCCTTGTTCCGGCAATTACGATGAGAACTTTTGCCGAAGAGAAACGGAGCGGTACATTGGAACTGCTTTTAACCAAACCGTTTACCGATTCGCAAATTATTGCCGCCAAGTTTTTATCTTCTCTTACTCTTTTGGTCATTGCGTTATTGCCTACATTACTGTATGTAATTTCGGTGTATAACTTAGGTTCCCCCCCCGGCAATATTGATATGGGAAGTACCTGGGGCTCCTATTTAGGGCTCATTTTGTTGGGTGCTACTTTTATCTCTATCGGTATTTTTGCATCAAGCGCTACCTCCAATCAAATAGTGGCTTTTGTGCTGGCTGCCCCACTCTCTTTCATTATGTATTTCGGTTTTGAATTTATTTACAGTTTTGAGAAATTGGGAAAAGCGGGCGTCTTTATTAAAAATTTGGGTATTGACTATCATTACAACTCCATCAGCAGGGGCGTCATTGATACCCGCGACCTGCTCTATTTTGCAAGCGTAACGATGATTTTTCTTATCGCTACAAGAATTGTGTTAATCAGTCGCAAATGGTAATTATTAATCTGCTCGTATGAAAAACAAAGTTAAATATAAACGCTCGGCAATTATTACTTTAATCTCAAGTATCTTCATTTTGATTGCCCTCAATATTATTCTCTCTTTCTTTTATGTAAGAATTGACCTTACCGCCGAAAAAAGAAACTCGCTGGCGCCTTCTACCATTAAACTGTTAAAAGAGTTGCCCGATAAAATTTATATCAAAGTTTTTTTGCTGGGAAAAAACAATCCCGCCGATTATCGAATCTTTGCTCAAAAAACAAAAGAGATATTAGAAGAGTTTGTTAGATATTCCTCTAATATTGAGTTTGAAATGATTGACCCTGTTGAAGGAAAAGATCAGGAGGAGATCAAATCTATTTTTGGCGAGTTCAATAAAAAAGGACTTCCTCCTATTCCTATTTCAAGAGAAGATTATTCCACTACGTGGGTGGTACCGGGCGCTTTTTTTACCTATCGCTCTAAAGAATATCCTGTTACATTGGTGGTTTCCGATCCGAACGGCAGAGATTGGCTTGACTTCTCTATTCAAGAGTTGGAATATAATATGGTTTCTGCTATTAGAAATATTACCACTACTGATGCTCCAAAAGTTGCCTTTTTAGAAGGGCACGGAGAACTTGACCGAGTATCTACTTCCTGGATGGAATGGCAGTTAAGACGTTATTATCATATTGAAAGGGTTACTATTAATAATAAAATCAACAGTTTACGTAATATTTATGTAAAAGATTCGGCGGCGGCAAAGATTGGTAATTATGGCAATAAATATGATATGCTGATTGTAGCACAGCCCACACAACCATTTTCCGATATGGACAAATATGTTATTGACCAGTTTATTATGAACGGAGGGAAGGTACTTTGGTTGATTGATGCTACTACTGCTTCAGTGGATAGCCTGCAAAACAGCAATGAATTATTTGCTACCGAAAATATGTTGCGCTTAAACAGTTTGTTTTTCAAGTATGGTGTTCGTGTCAATGCAAATTTAATACAGGATCTTAACTGTCAGGGGTTACCCGTGCCGCAGGGGATGTTGGGAAATCAGCAGCAGTATAAATTTTATGCATTTCCCTATATGCCGATAATCGTTAATTTTTCCACACATCCTATTGTTAGAAAAATAAAAGCGTTAAAGGTTGATTTTGCCGGCACTATTGATTTTGTAGGGAACGATGCCGATATCTATAAAACAGTATTAGCCACTACTTCCGAAAAAACAAAAGTAGTGCCTGTTCCTTCTATTGTTACGTTGAACATTGTAAAAGTTAAACCTAACCTTGAAGAATATCACCGGATGTATGAGCCTGTGGCAGTGTTGGTAGAAGGAAAGTTCACCTCTGCCTTCAAGGGAATCCTGCCCGTAGCGTTTGACACAATCAGGGAGTTCGACTTCAAAACGGAGTGTAAAAAACCCACCCGACAAATTTTTATTTCAGACGGAGATATGATACGTAACCGTTTTAATACTAGAAATATGGAACCCTATCCGGCTGGTTACGATATTTATACCGGAAAACTTTACGAGAATACTGATTTTCTGCTCAACTGCGTAAATTATCTCAGTGCAGATGAAGAGTTAGTTTTAATACGTTCTAAAAGTTTTAAAATGGGGATGTTAGACTCGATTGTCGTAAAAAATAGAAAGAACTTTTATATCCTGTTTAATACCATCTGTCCGTTAGTAATCATCAGCATTATGGCAACTGCGATGATAGTTGCAAGGAAATTGAGATACAGTAAAAAGATTACGACACGTGATACGTAATAATTTTAATTCTAAATTTTTAAAATGTTATCTACTCCTCCCCGCATTATCGTAATCACAGGAACTCTTTTAGGGCTATCAATTTCCGTTTTGGAACTTGCCAAATTTTATGCTGTCCGGTTAGCGTATCAGCCTTTTCTTAAAATTGCTTCCATATTATTAATCATACTGATTGTTTATGCTTTATATTGGGGGTTAAAGGAGATTCGGGACAGATTTTATGAAGGAACCATTAAGTTTTCCAAAGCGTTTTTATATGGTGCAGGCATTTCGTTTGTGGCTTTTATCATTGTTTTTCTGTATTTAATATTGCATTACAGTTATATAGATATAGATGGTTTACAAAGAATAAACGAAAAGAATGCCGCCCTTTCGCCGTTGATGCACATAGTTCCGGCATCTCTTATATTTTCCTTTTCCGTTTTTCTTTACGGAATATTTTTAAATCTGTTTGTTTCGATGTATGTGTATCGGGATAGGCGGTGAGCGGTGAGCGGTATGCGGTGAGTCCACTCTGCATACATTTCTACCGAGCGATATTCCCTACGGGAATAAAATTATGAAATAAGTAAATTTTTGAAATTTTCTCTAATGCGGAATTTAGGTTCAACTGATAATAGATTTCACCGTTAAGAGTAGAATTTTAAAATACTCTTTTACTGAGCGGTTTTCAATATATCGAAGATTAATTTTTAATTTTTCCGGCATAATAACTTCCAAATAATGTTTTTCGGGGTTATCGGATTGGGCTAACCGTTGGTTTTCGTTCACATATTCTATAGAGGCATAATCAGTAATGCCGGGGCGCACGTTCAATACGCGTTTTTGTTCTTCGTTGTATAAATCTACATATTTGCGCACTTCCGGACGAGGACCTGCTAAACTCATCTCTCCTTTTAAAACATTCCAAAGTTGTGGCAGTTCGTCTAATTTATATTTTCGTAAAAAATGTCCTGTTTTAGTAATGCGCGCATCGTTCATACCCACCGTGAGCAACCCTTCTTTGTCGGCGTTGATTTTCATCGTGCGAAACTTAAAAAGCGTGAAATCCCGATTGTTTTTACCAACACGGTTTTGAGTGTAAAAGATATTCCCCCGAGATGTACATATAACTAATAATGCAATAATTATCAGAAAAGGCGATAATATTATCAAGCCAATACATGAAAACAGAATATCTAAAAAACGTATCATCTTACTGCAACCTCCGCATTAATTTTCTTGATTAATCCTTGCAAAACCTCTCCGGGACCAAATTCTACAAATTGAGTAGCGCCGTTATGTATCATATTTTGGATTGTTTTTGTCCATAGAACGGGGGCAGTAAGTTGCAGTATCAAATTCTTTCTAATAATTTCCGGATTGGTTTCAGGTTGAGCGGAGTAGTTTTGATAAACAGGACAAATCGGAGTTTTAAACTCGATTTTTTCGATAGCAAGCGCCAGTTCTTCCTGCGCGGGCAACATCAACGGCGAGTGGAACGCACCCCCCACATTGAGCATGAGTACCCGTTTTGCGCCGGCAGCCTTCAACGCTTCGCCTGCCAGTTCCAATCCTTTGAAACTGCCGGAAATAACCAATTGTCCGGGGCAGTTATAATTGGCGGGAACAACAACCTCATCAATAGTTTCGCATATCTCTTTCACTTTGTCATCGTCAAACCCCATCACCACCGCCATACCTGACGGATTTTGCAGGCAGGCTTTTTGCATAGCGTTGGCGCGTTGAGATACTAACCGCAACCCATCTTCAAAAGAGAGTGCGCCGGCAACCACTAAAGCGCTAAATTCGCCTAAAGAGTGACCGGCAACCATCTGAGGTACTACTCCTTCATTCAACAAGTTACATGCAATCACAGAGTGTAGAAAAATGGCAGGTTGCGTGATGTTTGTCTCTTTTAAATCGGTGTCAATGCCGAAAAACATTTTATCCGTAATGGAAAATCCCAAAATCTCGTTAGCTTTTTCAAACTTGATTTTGGCTTCGGAATAATTGTCATACAAATCTTTACCCATTCCGACAAATTGGGCGCCTTGCCCGGGAAATACAAAAGCTATCATAGTTTGTAGTTTAAAAAATTTGGCAAATATCGTATTTTTAGTAACACGTAACGAGTGACACGCGACAAGTTATACACATAATATTATTAGTTTATTTTCAATATTAAATGATGTTAATTGAAGTTCGTATTTATTACAAACAATCCCCTTATTGTCATTTTTATATACTTTCAGATCTTCTGTAAAATCTAAATTCTTTTCGGCAAACCATTTATACATTGCTTCTTTGGCACACCAGTAATAATAAAGTTCCTGCAAATTGTTAAGGTTGCAGTCGGCAATCTCTTCACCACTCATAAAGCGGGAATAAAGGGGTAAAATTCTGGGAGAAAGTTCTTCAATATCAATACCTGTCGGAATGTTTGACAGGGCAACGGCAACGGTGGTTTTAGTATGAGCAAACGAAATATGATGCTTTTTGAGGAGGGGCTGTCCGTTTTCCGAATAAGTAATACCGATTTCGGGGTTGCCGAGCAATTCGGCAAGCGCAGCACGACACGCTAATTTTTGAAGACGTACCCGCTGTAGTTTAATAGCTCTGATTTTTGCTTCATCTTCAGCAAGCAACCGCAGAGAACTCCAAAAATACTCCTCATTTTCAGCAATTTGCCAAACAGCAATGGAAATATCGGGAGATAGTTGCTTTTGAAATATGATCATAGTTTAAAGTTCAATATTAATAATGTACTCCATTTTTCGTACAGCAAATTAAGAAATTAGCGCACCAGCATAAAGGAGCCGGAAGTTGAAAATTTGCCTTTGCCGTTGTTGTATTTGTACGACAGTTTATACGCATAGATTCCTGCCGGACAATCCTCTCCTTTGAACTTGCCGTCCCAGCGTCCCTGCATATCGGTGTATTCATTGTTTACAGGCGGCAATGTAGAACGATAAAGTTCCTGTCCCCACCGGTTATATATGACAAACAGATAGTTATCTTCCGAAGGAAAATATAATATCGGATAAAAAGTACGATCTTCAACACGGGCATTGTCACTGGGGTAAAATGCGTTGGGAAAATCCACAACCGGCTCGTGCGGAATAATTACAGTGTTTGAATACCAATCTTTCTCTAATTTTTCTAATCTAATCTGATACTCAATATTAGACCCTTCATTCATAAATTTTTCCACATCTGCTATATAAGAATTTTGGCTTATGGTAAGCGGATATGAGGTTGGGTATTCTACCTTATTGACTAACAAATCATAAGTATCAACAGAAGAGGTTCCTGTCTGAGTAAATGTAATCTGGTCTTTGTATTTCTCATCTTTTACACGGTCGCCGGTGAGAAAAATATTGGTAATCGTATCCGAATAATCTTTGGGTTTGCATTTATGCCCGACAATTGCGTAATAATAATAGAGACCCAAATATGGGTTTACATCTTTATCTGTAAAGAAATATTCATTTTTTGAATTGTGTGGTAAAGAATCAATAACAGAGAGTTTGACCACATTGTTGTCTATCCTGTCTCTATATAAATACAAATTAATCATATTATCAGGATCAGGAACATCATCGGTTTTTACATCAACTTCAATATATTGGTCATTGATAACACTAACACGGGTAATACTCACCTCAACGGGGTCTATGCTTGCTTTTTCTGTTGAATCTGTTACAATATTTGAAAAGGCATATATCGTATCATTTTTACTGACTGCCTGTATAACAAAATCATACACTGTTTCATTGTCTAATAATGCTGTGTAATAATTATTTTTGGTAGAAGCTAACTTATTGAAAGGTAGTAGGGGAGTATTTTTTTTTCTATGCAAAACATCATAATGGTCTAAGGTATCCAGCATGTTAATATAGGAATTCCAGGAAAGCGAGATTGAGTTTGGGCAACCGGCGGATACCGATTTTGATGTCAAAACCATATTGTTTTGCGGATATGACTTTCCGCTCCATTCCCAGCCGATGCAATAAAAAATTTGAGGAAACGGAGCGGTAACATTCTGATCTATCCATTCCAAATCCGATATTTTCAGTTTTGCAACTCTTTGATAATTATCCTCAATACTACAATTTTGGGTACATCTGTAAATAGCAACACTATCTATATCTTTATCATCTAACCATGAAATTTTAATCTGTTGCGGAAAAACAGTATCAATAGAAACCGATCTCAATCGTGGCTGTAACTGTTGGGCGTTGGTTACAAGAGGGAATACTATTAACCCAAATAACGATGTTAAAAATAAACGATACATAACTTTTTTGTGATATTATTCCACAATTGTCATCTCATTGAGCAGATATCCTGCACCTCCTACTTTGTCTATTACAAACATCACATAACGGATGTCCACACAAATGCAGCGTTGCAACTCAGAGTTGTAGATAATGTTACTGCTGAGCGACTCCCAGTTTCCATCGAAAGCACAGCCGATAAGTTCGCCGTTGGCATTAATTACGGGGCTGCCGGAATTTCCGCCGGTAATGTCGTTGTTGGTTAAGAAGCATACATTGAGAACTCCATTTTTTCCATATCTGCCGTAATCTTTTGCCAGGATAAGTTCTTTCAGTTTTACCGGAACATCAAATTCAGGGTCGTTGGGAATCTCTTTGGGTAATATGCCGTTTGTGGTCGTAAACCAGTTGTAATACACTGCTTCTTGCGGATAGTAATCCAAAACCTGTCCGTAAGTAACGCGCATAGTAGAGTTTGCATCAGGATAGATTGCCTTTTCGGCAGCCATCTCTTTGATAGCGGCTAAATATTTATTGCGTGCAGATGAAAGTTTGGAATTATAACTTACATAAATTGCCTGACTTGACCCAACAACCCCAAAAATAGACTGGAAATATTTTATCAATGGGTCATTATCATAAATCTTTGCGGAAGGTTTTTGAAGATATTTATTAAAGTTGGCTTCCGAACTAAAAATTGATTTTTCTGAAATCGCCTTTACAAATAATCCGATATCTCCATTATAATTGTTATTGATATGTTCAAAAATATTCGGTTGGTTTTCCAGAGGAAGCGTTTTCCACAACTTAAGCGTTGCGAGAATAATCTGCATTTCGGTTTCGTGATCGGTATTTTTGCGCAGTTCATTAAATTTTGCTGTAAACTTTTCAATTTTCTCAGGTGAAAATTTCTTTTCATCTTTGCCGGGTTTTACATTCGTTCGATAAGGAAAAATCAATGTTTCCGAAAAAGAGAGAGAAAAATTAGCATACAAAAAGCATTTTATTGCCATCGGTTTAAGATTTGTACATACCTGTTCAATTTCCGACAACGTTTCCCCATATTTCTGCTTTCTCGTATCATCCTGTTCAATCCAGTTTTGTAACACTTTTTCCTGTGCCGCTTTTTGTTCTGCTACTTTAAGTCTGGCAAGGCTGAGAGTTTCCCCTTTTTTCATTTTCCACATATTGGCATAACCGGCATAATTGTCGGCATAAAGCAATCTCACTCTGTCGCTTGTATTAATAGCGTCGTTAATTGAAGGGAGTATCACATCGCAAGCATATACTAACGGCGGATTGATGACATTCATAGTATTCAACACTTCGTAAGAAGTCATAAATCGTTCTGTATGTCCCGGATAACCCCAAACCATAGCATAATCTCCTTTATCAATTCCCTGAATATTAACAGGCAGATAATGGTTGGGTTGCAGCGGAATATTTTCTTCTGCGTAGGTAGCGGGCGAGCCGTCGGGAGCAGTATAGATTCTAAAAAGCGAGAAATCGCCGGTATGTCTGGGCCACATCCAATTGTCGGTATCGCCGCCAAACTTTCCGATTCCACTGGGCGGAGCGCCCACCAAACGTATATCTTTGTAATTGATATATACAAACATATAATACTCGTTTTCTTCGTAAAAGGATTTTACCTCTACCGTATATTTTCCGTTTTCCGAGTTATCCTTTTTCAGTTTGATAATTGTTTTTTCGATTGCCTTTTTTCGGATAGCATCGGAAATACCCTCTTTAAGGCTGTCTAATACCAAATGCGTAACATCTTCCATTCGTACAAGAAAAGAAACGTAAAATCCCTCGTTAGGCAGTTCTTCCTCTTTCGACATCGCCCAAAAGCCATTTTTCAGATAGTCGTGTTCTTCGGTAGAATGTTTAAAAATAAACTGATAACCACAATGGTGGTTGGTTAACATCAAGCCGTCTTTAGAGATCATCTCTCCGGTGCAGAAGCCGCCACCAAGTTGCACAATAGCATCTTTCAGCGACGAGTTGTTGATGTCGTAAAGTTGTTCAGGGGTAAGTTTCAGCCCCAACTTTTGCATTTGTTCATAATTATAATCTTTGATGAACATCGGCAACCACATCCCCTCATCGGGCGGAGTAACAGCCAAAAGAGAAGAAAATAAAAACAGAGAAACAATGATAAAAGATAATTTTTTCATAAGGGTATAATTTGATAAAAAGTGATACAAAATTGAGATTGCGAAAATAGTTTTTTTTCGTAGTGAAAAAATCTTTATCTTCCTTTGGCTGTTGAGCGTAGTCGAAACGCTGTTCATCTCCTCCCGCCCTTTGTGATTATTGTAAATATATAATATAGAAAAAAGTTGTCTTTTTTTAAAAAAAAATGCACTTGAATTTTTGTATTAAAAAAAAATTATTTTTGCAACTCAATGGACAATGAAAAAAAGAATATCTATGACAACACACCTAATGAAAAAAACCACCCATTCAGACAGTGGATAACTGTTTTATATAATGTATGTTAAATTAATATAAACAAAAAAATAATTAATCAAAATAGTAACAATTAAATTTTTAAACGATGAAAAAATTTACGATTTTTCTTCTAACTTTCCTACTTTTTGTAGGATTTATTAATGTGAACGCGCAGTCAAGCGCGAAACAATCCGACCCGGGTGGTGTTGCACCAAAGGCGGTAGAACGCCTGGTTGGTGCTACTTCTTATACACTAATATGTGTAGAGGAGGGTGATAGCACCGGACTCCTAATGGTTAATTTTGCTGTAGCCGGAGGTAATAATAATGCCAACCCGCTTAGTGAACCGAGAATTTTTATGCACAAACCTGATGGAACTACCGAAATTATTGACCGATTCGATCCAAGGTTTCACACTGCACCTCCAATACCGCCCAACACTAATCCTCTATATTTATCTTTTTGGTTCCTCGGAAAATTATGCATCGGGACTACTACATTTACTGCTGAAGTAATACAAACGCCCCCCGGGGGTCTATTAGTATCTAATCCCGTAAACATTAATGTTCTTCCTACTCCGGAAGTTAAATTAATTCAACCTATCGGTGTTCTATGTGAAGGTAATGATCTTGTTCTTACCACTAAAGTATTCTGGGATACAGAGATTTTTCCATTAACTGCTGTTATTGATTATGAGTGGAATTGGGATGGAATTCCTCAAGGAGAGACTGAACTATTTCCAAATCCGGGTCCATTCCCGAATCCGCCATTATATAAGGATACTACTATCTCTAACTTAAATGTTGGGGCACATCATTTTAAATTTGGACTTAACATATTTGATGTGGTTGATGGTGAACCTATACCTTCTATGGGTTGTAACGTAGCAGACAGCGTTGATTTTTCCGTTTATCAGCAACCGAAATTTTATGTTTCGAACTCAACTGAAAATCAAATGAATGAAATTTGCAATTCAGAAGAATATTTTACGATGCTCGTAGAAACAGACTCATTACACTACCCCTGTGACGTATTAGTTACCTATGATTTATATATAAATGATGCTACCGAACCATATCGTACTAAAACCGTAATAACTAACGAGAAATATACTTTCGAAGATACCGTTGTTGTTATAGATTTACCATGCGGAACTTATAAATATACAGTTGAGATTACTATTGATAATCTTGAAACTTGCGGCGACGAAAATGTAAATATTCCTAGCGCCGGTTGCAGGAGAGACACTTCTTTCTATATAGATGTGTATGAATTTATGGAAGCCAAAGTAGATACTAACTTGTTGGAAAGATGCGGCGATGGCGATGTTCAACTGAACGGAAATGCTTATGATAACGACGAATGCTGGGAAAGAACAAGCCAATGGTATGTATGGGTTGAGGGAGAACGTATAACTTTTGATGATTATAACTCTCCGTATTTCACTATTAATTCTGTAACTGCTGCGAATCCAACAATAACTTTCACAGGTATTGAAGGAACCCAGTATTTTCAGTTTATATGGGAAATTGTGAATGGTCCTTGCAAATCTTCCGATACGGTTACCGTTATCATTCACGAAATACCTGTGGTATATATTTCACCCGAAAGTCCTATTTGCGCAGACGCTCCTTTTACGTTAGAGGCATTTGTAAACTACCCCAGTGATACTTGGGTTGGCTACGGCGATCCCTGGACATACGAATGGGGAACCGACCCCGAAGAGATTGTTGGAACACCCGATAGCGCGTCCTTCCATGTTACCGCAAATCCGGTTTCCGGTATCATTTTCGTTACCGCAATAGACCAATACGGTTGCGCGGCTTACGATACTGTTACCGTTCACCCGCTACCAAGATTGAGCGACATTACCATAGACCACCTCCCCTGCTGCGAAGGAACTGCAACACTATCCGTTGAAATATTCTCTACCGATCATTATAGTACTGAATGGTGGTATACTGCATTCTATGAAGGCGATATTTTGGCTATGGGACAAATTCCGGCCGGTGACAACATGACATCCCTATTTATTGAGGGATTATGTTCTAATATTGACTCAATTATCTACGGAGTTCGGGTTATAGATACTGATACAGAATGTGAAAAATGGGCAACCTACCTCCTTAAACCGGTGGTAAAGCCCGTAGAAGGTGTTATAGTTGACGAGATTCCTTCTCCAATGTGTAACCACTCTCAGGTAACCTTAAATGCTACCGTTATCCTTAACCCCGATATTACGGATTTTACTACACAACACTACGAATGGTGGATCAAGGAATATACGGCAGATTGGTATGAGCTCAACTACTACTCAATTGGAATTACTGAGGCTACATCGCTTTACAAAATTGATGTTGATGACTCTCAGGTAAGATATGTAGAATTTGAAGTAATAGTTACTACGGAAGGTTACGATTGTCCTATTAGCAGTTGGTCAAATGTTGTTGAAATTATACCGAGTATAAAAGTAGATGGTGGTGGCATTGATACAATATGTCACGGCGGAAGCGTTCCTATCAGATTCGACCTTTCCAATTATCGCCCCATAACGCAATACGACCGTATCTATTACAGAATTTATGAAAATAATCTTTTCTTTGAAGATATTTATGATGTTTATACATTGGAAATGGGTCTTACTTATATTGAGTTCACTACCCATCCTTCCTTACACACCAATCAAAACGGACCGGAATCCTATTGTTATAAAGTAGAAGTATGGCAAGGCACTTCCAATCCGTGGGGTATCCCCGACCCGTTTAATCCTGAAATTTGCCATACATGGTCAGATTGCCACTGGGTAACTGTTTTGAAAGATCCTACGGTTACAATCTCAGGGCCGAATATCGTAAACAAAGGTACCACCGACTATCCGGTATTTACAGCTAATGTAATGGGTGGAGACGGCGAAATTACCTATCAGTGGTATTTGAACGGCAACTTAGTGGAAGGCGCTACCGAAAGAGATTTTATGGTGGACGACCCGAATGTGATTAACAACCTCGGTAATTACGATGTAGCCGTACAGGTATTTCAAACTACCTCCGGTTGCGACGCTCCTTATACAGTACATCCTTTTGAAGTAGTATGCGCTACAGGAACCGTTACCATTGAAGGACCTACCGCAGCATGCGTGGGCGATGTAGTAACCCTTACCGCAGTAGTAGTTTCCGACGCTTCCCAATATATTATCAAATGGAAACGCGATGGTAACTATCTTCCTACCGACAATTGCAATTGCGAAATAGATCCCAATGGTCTTAATTTATATTTTACCGTTACCGAACCTGTTGATATTACAGAATATCAGGTAGAAGTTTCTTTCTGCGGCTGCGAGGTAACACTGTCACCCGTACTCTACTTCCAGGTACTTCCCAGAACTGTAGCATGGGTTGACAACTATATTATTTGTGCCAACGGCGCCGTAGAAGTTCAGGTAAATCACGTGAACTGGGACGGTCAAATTTATCGTTATGAATGGTATAATGATCTTGAAGCCACCGAGCCGTTTGATATTACTTATGTAGATCACAGAGTATTCACTTTTGAAGAAATGACGGACAATGTTACTACATTCTATGTAAAAGTAACTATGTTGAACAACATCTGTTCTTCCGAAATGGCAGCCTTTACCATTACCGTACAAGGCGCTTTAGAACCTGTTGCACTTAATCCTACCGAACTTATTACCTGTGTAGGCACTCCCAATCTCTTTACCTTAGGCGATGACCCGAATGTTGAACAGTTTGGAATTCCCACAGTTTCATGGTGGGTTGACGGAATTGAAATTCCGGGAGAAGAACTGGAATATATCAATATCCCCTTCTTCACAGTAGGTACACACTATGTATATGCACGTTTAACCTATCCGGGCAATACCTGCGAATATGTTACCAATCAAGTTGCTGTTGAAGTACGTAAAATCAACGGTGTTACTATTAATGGACCACACACCGTTTGTGCTGCCGCTGTTCCAACAGTATTACAGGCTATTGTAGATCCTTCGGCTGAAGGTTATACTTACCAGTGGTTTGAAGATGGAGTAGCAGTAGGTAACGAATCAACTCAGACAGTAAGCAATGTTGCAAGTCCGTATCCTTATATATACTATGTAATAGTTACAGATCCGGAATCAGGCTGTACGGTTCAGTCTTTATCGTTTGACGTTACTGTAGAACAATTTGCAGTAATTGCTATCACAGCAGACAGAACAGAAGTTTGTGCAGGCGAAACAGTAATATTAACTGCTGACGTTTCAGGCGCTAACAATATGACCTATCAATGGTATGCCGATAACGAAGCTATTGAAGGCGCTGTAGCCCCAATACTTCAAGTATATCCAACTCATACTACCGTTTATACCTTCATTGCTAAACAGGTAGGGTCAGAATGTCTTGCATTCTCCAACGAAATACAGGTAATTGTAATTTCTGCACCGAGTCTTGCCGTAGAAGAACCTGTAGTTGCTATCATTTGCGAAGGCGATCAGGTATCCTTTGAAGTTATGTCGCAAGAGGCAGTTGTTTATACGTGGTATATTAACGGCATTGCAGTTCCCGGCGCTGATTTATCAACATTTACCTACACATTCACTCACTATGGCGAATATGTAGTAACAGTTTCTGCCACCTCTACAGTAGCAGGCTGTACTTCAGAAATGGTATATGCCGGAACAGTTACAGTTAAATTATCTCCGACGGTATCTATCTCAGGACCGGGATATATATGTGATGCTGTAACACCTATTTATTTACATGCTGATGTTACTCCGGTGAACGCTACGGTTACCTATCAATGGTATCTCAACAATGAACTCATTGAAGGAGAAGAAGGCGCTTCACTACAGATATCTAATATCCCAAGTGCAATTCCTTATAACTATAAAGTTGTAGTTACCGACATTGAATCAGGTTGTACGGCAACTTCAGAAGTTCATCAGGTTACTGTGAACTCATATAATAACCTTGCTATCACCGCTAATATTACAGAAGCGTGTGTAGGTACAGCAATCACCTTGACTGCTGCTATTGAGGAATATGTAAACTGGACTTTCCAATGGTTTAAAGATGGCGAACCTCTTGTAGGTGAAACACAACTAATCTTAACCCACACTCCGGGAGTAGGTACTCACGCTTATCATTTCGTTGCTACTCAATTAGGTACAGGCTGTACGGTAACTTCAAATGTAATTAACGTTACCATACGTCCAGTTCCAGCTCCTCCGGCACTTACAGTTTCCGATAATACTATTTGCAGCGGCAATCCGGTAACAATTAGCGGCAATGCTCAAGGCGACTATAATTGGTTTAGAAGCGGAATGCTATTTGCACAAGGCGCAGAACCTACTATTATGGATCAACCTACTGCCAATAACGTATTGACTACTTATCTTTATACCGCAACTATTACTGTTGACGGATGTACTTCCGACCACTCAACCCCGATATCAGTAACCGTTCACCCGGCAATTGATGTAGTAATTTTCGGTGCACACGATGTTTGTGAACAAGCAGTATTCGGAGAACACTTAGCATTACACGCATTAATTAGCGGCTTACAGGCAGGCGTTTCTTATCAATATGCATGGTTCTATCGTCAAGGAAATGCTCCGGCAGTAAACTTCTACACTGAATTTAACAGTGATGGAGAATATGCAGTTGTTCCGAACAACTTGCCGGTAAATGACCTTGCAGCACCTTACTGCTTTACCGTAGAAGTTACGGTTATTGATTACGACTGCACGGCAGCATCACCTTGCCACGGAGTTAATGTATGGGCTAAACCGACCGTTCAAATTACCGTAGATAAAGAAAGTATTTGCCAAGGCGGTTCAATTACAGCTACTGCTCACGCTACTCCTGCTCCAACTCCGGAAAATCCGTACAACTATATTTGGTCTCTGAATGGAAATACTCTTCCGTACAACCAAAGCACAATTACAATTTCCGATAGTTGGTTATTGGGTGTTAACAACATCTGCGTAACTATCGAACGCGCTTATGCAAGTTTATCCTGCTTCGGATCAAATTGCAAATCTGTAAACGTACTATCCAATCCTTCTTTAGCTCTAACACAAAATATTGCAGGTCTTCAATTACCGGGTATGTGTATTGGCGGTACAGTAAACTTATTTGCTGAAGTTGTTGATTTCGACGAAACATTAATCAATCCGGCAGACTTCATATTTGAATGGAGACAAGACGGCAATCCGATTATCCCTGCACCTTACAACTTCCTGTCACAAACATTGAACAATCCGGGCACATATCATTATGAAGTAAGAGCTTATCTTAATAACGGTTTAGGATGTAATGCCGAATGGACTGCATTTGACCCTGTTAAAGTTGTACCGCAACCGACAGTTCAGATCTCTCCAAAAGATTACAATCTGTATGACGTTTGTGTTGGCGCTAAGATAGAAATTAACACCACACTTGGAGTTACAGATCCTACCATCCAGATAGGTTATCAATATATGTGGAACTACTTAGGTGATTGGACTAACTGGACCAACCAAATTGATCCGCTTCCTATTGAATTTAACACTCCGGGTTCACATTCCTATTTCTTAGTTGCAACCTTTGCTAACCCAACATGTAACGCTGCTACTTCCAATACGCTAACTTATAAAGTAGTGAATGATCCTATATGGACAGAAATCACGATCAATCCTGATCCTTATGATGAATTATGTTTAGGCGAAAAAGTTACATTACATGCTAAATTTGAAGGTGGTGTTACCGATGGCTCTAACGTAGCTAAAATCCAGTGGATGTATCAATTCAATGATGAAGAATATGTAAATGTTAACGGAATTGGTGGAGATCAAATCCACAAACCGGCACAGGCAGGCGAATATATGTACAGGGCTACCTACGTACCGGCTCATGAACTTTCAGGCTGTAATATTAAACCTGAAGATAGAGGACCAATCGTAGTAGTACCATCTATTACTCCTGCTGCAAGATTTATCAATGAAAATCAACCTGAACATACTTGCGCTAACGTACAGTTTGGTCAACCGGTTGAATTGATTGTTGAGTTTACAGGTGCGCCTCCTTTCTATTTCCACGTTGTTGGCAATCCGGGTACTTTCGATAAATACTTTACCTCCTACGCCAATATCTTCTCATTTGAAGTTACACCGACTGTTACTACCACTTATACTATTGAAAGTTTAGACGAAAAATCCAACTGTATTACAGGAACATTTGTGAAATCTAGTATTATGGTAATAGTAACCGATGTTGAAATCCTTAATCCTAACGTTGAGGCTTGCGGTGGTACAGCAGAATTGACCTTGCAGTTGAACTCTTACTACTCAACAGATGTAACAGTTACTTTCCCGTGCGGTTCTCCAATTCATGTACCGATTACTCAATCAGGTTCGACCACCACAATTATTATTCCGATTCCGGAATGCTTACCTATTGGTATCCATAATGTAACTATTACTATTGATGGTTGTAACTTTGATATAACCATTATGAATAACAGTGATGGTCACGGCGGTACAGCACACCAATTGATATACAGAAGATGGGAAGGCAATGCCGAAGTATTGGCTGTAAGTAACAATCATGATCCTGAAGCTAGATATTACAACGGCGGATTTGAGTTCACTTCTTATCAATGGTATAAAAACGGTGCAATGATACCGGGCGCTACGAAACAGTACTATCAGGATCCTGACGGCGTAAACGGCGTTTACCGTGTACGCTTAACAGGTTACCGTGTTGACAAAGATGGTAATCGTATAGGTGATATGATTGAATTTAGCACTTGCGATGAAGCATTCAACCCAACACTTACAATGAATGTATTTCCTGTACCGGCTCGCGTTGATGAACCTGTTTATGTAGAACTTGATTTAACTCGTGAAGAAATGGAAGGTGCAGTACTTGACATCTACGATGCTAAGGGCGCTCACGTTCAACACATACAAGTGGTTGGTTCTCTAACTGAAATAACCGGCTTTAAAGCACAAGGTGCTTACTACGGTAAGATAACCACCGGTACTAACGAAATTAAGGCTGTTAAATTCGTAATTGTTAAATAAAAAATGTTCTAAGGCGGGCAACGGCTCCGTTGCCTGCCTTTAACAAATAAAAATTAGTAAGAATAATTAAAAAAATAAATACTTATGAAAAAACAACTATTATTAATCGGTCTTATTCTGGGAATGTTTACCGCTTTTTCTCAAGAGGTAACAAAAAATGACAATACTAAAAGAGATGCAGCACAAGTAGATACCACTGCTACTGTTGCCGATTTCTATTGTCCTCACCGTATCCTTCTTCGCCTTGGCGGAGGTTATTCCAACGATATCTTTAAAAAAGATAACGACGCTCTCATTGATGTGCAAAAGAAGTTTACCTATGCTGCAATGTTTGAAGTAGGGTATGCTTACTTATGGCAACGTAAAGTGAATATCGGTATCGGTATTGGCGTGGGTATCGGACACACTCGTCCACTCGTTCAATTTAGTGATAAACGTACCGATAATGTTAATGACCCTGGATATAATCCTGATGATCCCAATGCAATCTATGCCCTCTCTTACTCTGCAAACGGTCTTAAACTAAGACAACGGGTTTGGGCGGTTGAAGTTCCCCTTACTATGCAATTAGAGAAAAAATTCGGAAACCAGAAAAACGGTATCTATTTTGGCTTTGGCGTTAAAGGATATTTTCCCTTCTCTGCCAATCTTCATTTCCCCGGTGGAGAGATTGACTTAGATGCTATTTATGACCCTGAATTAAATCTTTATATGGATAAATTGAATGTGCATCTTGATGATTTTAAATTAGACAAATATGGCATTAAACCCAAAATGAGATGTTCTATTGACATCTTGGGTGAATTAGGCGGCATATTTGGAATCTCAAGAAGTACAGACTTCTACGTAGGCGCTTATGCAACTTATGGTTTTCTTAATGTTTATCCAAAAGATAAAATTGATCTTTCCGGTTTAAATGTTGAAGATCCAAGACTTAGCCAGGTGGCTGATAAATACGTAAATTATAAAGACAAATGGAATCTCTTCCAGGTAGGTCTTAAATTAGGTTTCCATTTCAAACCCTGCAAAGAGTGCGGTAACAAGGAATACAGAAAAGATCATCAAAGAAGATATTGGGATGAAATGATGAAGAAAAAGAATGAACCGATCATCATCACCAATACCGTTCAGGAATACTATTATATAGTGCCTTCAATCGCTCAGGAATTACTTGATGATGCAGCCAATGACCCCGGAAAGAAAAAAGCGCTTCTTGACCTTGCTCAATCATTATCCAATATCAAGATATTATTCCCGTTGGATAAAGATACTCCAATATTGGATGATAACAAACGTGATAATATTCGGAGAGCATCAGAATTGTTAAAGGCAAATCCTGATCTTAAAGTGATTGTTACCGGTTATACTTCTCCCGAAGGTACAAAGGAACATAATAAAGATTTAGGACACAGACGCGCTATAGCAGTGAGACAAAAATTCATTGATAATGGCGTTCCTGCTGATCAGATAGCAGTACAAAACTATACCGCTGAAGATCCGCAACTCAAACAGGATATTCCTGAAACAGATTATAAAGAACAACGCGCTGTTATTTTCAAAATTGAAAAGAAATAATACCGCAGGTTCTGTTTAAAAAAAACTGCCGAATTGCTCGGCAGTTTTTTTTTGTGCTTTTTATTATCTTTGCGCACTTAAAATTTTAGTATGAACGTAACAAGAATTTTTGATTTACTACCCCATTATTTAGAAAATTTTCCAAAAGAGGATACTGTTTGCGGAAAAGAAAACGGCGTGTGGGTACATTACAGCACGGAACAATATATCCTCAAATCGGAGCAGATTGCCTACGGACTTTTGCATCTGGGAATAAAAAAAGGAGACCGGATAGCCTCAATCAGCAACAACCGTCCCGAATGGAACTTTTTAGATATGGCAATTCAACAGGTGGGCGCTGTGCACGTCTCCATCTATCCCACCATTAGCGAAGCCGATTATCTCTATATCCTCAATCATGCAGATGTGAAAATGGTTTTCGTGGCAGGCTGGGAGCTGCTGAGAAAAATAGAAAATGTGATTAACAGTATTCCAAGTTTGAAAGACAATGTTTACACTTTCCGAAATTTGAGAGGTTATAAGCACTTAAACGAACTTATAGAAGCAGGTGTGGCAAATCCAAACCCGCAACTTTTACAGAAGATTAAAGATTCGATTACCCCTGATGATGTTGCCACATTAATTTACACCTCCGGAACTACGGGAAATCCCAAAGGCGCTATGCTTACGCATTCCAATCTGTTGAACAATGCTAAAGCCATAACCCCCATTATTCCGGTAAAAGAGGATAGCCGCTGTTTAAGTTATCTGCCGCTTTGCCACGTCTATGAACGAATGATGATATACGCATGGCATTATATAGGCGTTTCTATCTATTATGCGGAAAGTATGGCTACTATCGCCGACAATTTAAAAGAGATTCGCCCCGATATCTTTACTTCGGTACCCCGTCTGTTGGAAAAATTCTATGATAGAATTTTGGCTGCAGGATATAAACAAAAGGGGATAAAGAAAAGCCTTTTCTTTTGGGCAAACAAAGTAGCCTTGGATTTCGATGTGGAAGGAAAATCAAAATGGTATATGAGAAAACTGAAACTTGCGAGGCAGTTGGTTCTTAATAAATGGAAAGCCGCGCTGGGCGGGCGGCTCTATGTTATTGTATCCGGTGGGGCAGCGTTGCAACCCAAATTAAGCAGGATATTTTGGGCAATGGATATAGCAGTATTGGATGGATATGGTTTAACGGAAACCTCCCCTGTAATTGCGGTGAGTAATTTCTTTAAAAATGGCGTAAAAATCGGCACGGTAGGTCCGCCGCTACCCGGCATTGAGGTAAAAATTGCCGAAGACGGTGAAATCCTTACCAGAGGTCATTGCCTAATGAAAGGATACTATAAAAATCCGGAACAAACCGCCGAATCCATTGACGCAGAGGGTTGGTTTCACACCGGCGATTTAGGACAAATTGAAGTTGAGGGACAATTGCGCATTACCGGAAGAAAGAAAGAGATGTTTAAAACCGCTTTCGGTAAATATATTGTACCTACGTTGGTGGAGAATAAATTTTCCGAACATCCTTTAATTGACAATATTTTGGTGGTAGGAGAGAACAAACAGTTTGCCGCAGCCCTGATAGTCCCCGAATTTGGCGATTTGCGCTCGTGGTGCGCCAGAGAAGGTATTGCCTACACCACTAATGAAGAAATGATTGCTCACCCCCAAGTGTTAGACCGTTTTAAACGCATTGTGGATAGATACAATAAATTCTTTGGCGATACTGAGAAAATAAAACGTTTCAAACTTATCGGTTATTCGTGGTCGGTGGACTCCGGAGAACTGACGCCAACCCTTAAATTAAAACGAAACTTTATTTATAAAAAGTTTGAAGAAGAGATAGAGGGATTGTTTGCATAAAAAATGGACGTTGCACGCAACGTCCATTTCGGAACTTGTTTGGCGGCGGGTTATACCGTCGTCTTTTTTTTATTCTGCAATTACCTCTAAATTAACGGTAACTTTTATATCTTTATGAATATTGATTTGGGCGGTGTAATTCCCCAACTCTTTAATATGCTCAGTAGGAAGGATAATCTTCTTACGGTCAATATCAATATTGTGTTGTTCTTTCAATGCTTGAGCCACAGCGATAGTATTAACAGAACCGAAAATAGTTCCCTTTTCCGATGCTTTCTGAGCAATTTTCAATGTAAGTCCATCAATTTTACCGGCTAAAAATTCGGCTTCTTTGCGAATCTTTTCGGCTTTGTAAGAACGTTGTTTAATAGTTTCGGCTAACATCTTTTTGTTAGGAGTGTTTGCCGGAATAGCCAAACCTTGAGGGAGCAAATAGTTTCTTGCATAGCCGTCTTTTACTTTTACGATTTCATCGGCGTATCCCAATTTTTCTACATCATGTTTTAAAATAACTTCCATAGTATTGCCCTCCTTATTGATTGGTTTTTAAATTATCGGCTACAAAAGGAAGCAACGCAAGGTGGCGCGCACGCTTTACGGCTTGGGCTACTTTCTTTTGAAATTTCAAAGAGGTTCCGGTTAAACGTCTTGGAAAAATTCTTCCCTGCTCGTTTACAAACTTCTTTAAGAAATCAGCATCTTTATAATCAATGTATTTAATTCCGCTTTTTTTAAAGCGGCAGTATTTTTTTGTTTTGAAATCCACCGCGATGGGGGTCAAATATTTAATATCGTTTTGTGCCATTTGTTAGTCCTCCTTATTATCAAAATTATCTAAATTATGTTCATCTATTTGATATTCAATGGAATCATCAATTATGTCGTATTTAACTACGCGCTTGGGCTCGTGTTTAATTTCGTGAGTTAATTCAATTTTAGGTTCTTTTTTCTGACCAAAGCCCATATTACGTCTTTTTTCTGCGTAAGCGATAGCGTCTTTGTCGAGGGCAACCGATAGATAGCGTATAACTCTTTCGTCGCGGCGGTACTGCAATTCAAGTTCTGCAACCACGTGTGGTTCAGCCTTAAATTCGAACAGGTGGTAAAATCCGGTGGATTTTTTTTGGATTTGGTACTCAAGCCTTTTGAGACCCCAGTTTTCTTGATGAACAATCTCGGCGCCTTTTTCGCAAAGAATGTTCTCAAACTTCTTTACCGTTTCCTTCATCTGATCTTCAGACAAAACGGGCGTCATAATGAAAACGGTTTCATACTGTTTTAACATACTTTTTTTTGTTTTTAATTATTAATTTAATCCTAATTTTTTTGGGTCGGCAAAAATATAAAAAAAATGATACGAAAATGATTTTATATTTTGTTAATATTTCAGAAGAAACCTGACAAATCTGCCAAATTTTAATTTTGATTTTTTTTGTAGTTGTACATATCCATTTTTTATTATTTTTACCCGCTCAAAAGAAAGAGAGGGAGAGATGGCCGAGTGGTCGAAGGCGCACGCCTGGAAAGTGTGTAAACGCCGAAAGCGTTTCAAGGGTTCGAATCCCTTTCTCTCCGCGTATTAAATAACATTAAACAAACAAATTATAAATTTAAAAAATCCATTAATCATTAATTTTAAACGTACAGTTATTATGAAAAAACTCATCGCTTTATTTGCCGTTACAGGTTTTTTAACCTTCGGTATGATGCAAAATTCTTTTGCACAAAATGACAAAAATGCGGAAGATCCCGCCCAAATTGAACAAACTGATGCTACTCAGGTAGAGCAAGCGGCTACTATCGAAGATAGCGACGACCAAATTCAACAAGGTTTACATTATGTATTAAAAGAAAAATTTATTCAAGGGGGCGCTGTTTGGATGACCCCGATTCTTTTGTGTATGATCCTTGGTTTGGCTTTCGTTATTGAAAGAATTTTCTATCTAAACTTAGCCACTGTTAATTCTCAAAAATTGTTAAGCAAATTAGACGCAGCACTGAAATCAGGAGGCGTTGAAAAAGCAAAACAAGTTTGCAGAGATACTAAAGGACCTTTAGCCGGCGTATTTTATCAAGGACTTGAACGTGCGGAAGAAGGTATGGAATCCGTTGAAAAAGCTGTGGTTGCTTACGGCGGAGTACAAATGGGCAAATTGGAAAACAATTTAAGCTGGATATCTCTCTGTTTAGCATTAGGACCAATGTTAGGATTCTTGGGTACTGTTGTAGGTATGGTACAGGCATTTGACGAGATCGAAAGAGCCGGCGATATCTCTCCAACCATTGTAGCAGGAGGTATGAAAGTGGCGTTGTTAACCACCGTATTCGGTTTAATTACCGCAATTATCCTTCAAATCTTTTACAATTATCTTTTATCCAAAATTGATGCTATCGTTGGCGATATGGAAGACGCTACAATCTCTTTCATGGATATTATGATCAAAAATAAATAATGAGTTTTCTCACTTTTAAATAATTTGATAATATGAGAAAAATTATTAACATATCCATATTTGCGATCGCAGGGTTGGCAGTGCTTTTGGTAGTGTTATTTGGATTTGGCTTCAATCAGGATACTAAAGACAAATTCTCTAATACTACGGAAGTGAAAGCAAACAACCCACAAATGCTTACCGATTTGGCGAACGCAACCGTTGAAACTCTCCCCGACTTCGTAGTGAAATATGAAGAAAACATTGCTGCACAAAATACTGAATTGAAAAAAGATAAACTGCAATGCAATATTTTCTATACTTTTATTTATCACCTGGAAGAAGTTGTTAATCAAGAAACATTGGAGAACTTTAAATCCAAATTCCCCGAATATTCTCAATCTATGTTTGCATCTGCTACTGATAAAAACTATTTTATCAATGGTTTTAATAAAGTAAAAAATTATTCTGATTTTCAATCTTATTATACCAACCTTAAAACCGATTATAATGTCATTCGTCAAAATTATTTGGTAAAAGCAAGCGCTGTAAAAGCAGAAATGACTTTATTAAAACAAATTGACGACATCAATGCAGCGGTTTCCGTTACTAAAAAACAATACGATTTAAGTGAACTCCAGAAAAATGTAAAAACCTATAAAACAGAAGTTACGCAATTTAATATTACTATGAATCTGTTCTATTTATTATTCTTTGCAACCTTTGCGGCTATGATCATTTTCTTATTGTGGAATGTAATTATTAACATTAAGAGTAATTTTGGTTTATTGGCAGGAGTGGGTTTATTGGTATTACTGTTAATCTTAGGGTATCTGTTTTCTACTTCAGAACTTTCACCTTCAGCAATTAAAGAACAATTAGATTCTAATAATGTGAAATGGATCGGCGCAGGGTTATTCACTTTCTATTGCATATTCTTCGGAACAATTGCAGCAATTGTTCTCTCCATTATTCTTAACGCAATTAAAAAGGTAAAATAATATGGCAAACCGTAAAACCCCCGGAATTAATACCGGATCAATGGCAGATATATCATTTTTGCTGTTGACCTTTTTCCTGTTGACCTCTTCTATCAACACGGAACAGGGTATTCCAAGACGTTTGCCGCCTCCCAGCGAGAAAGAAGTCGATGTTCAAGTTAATCAAAGGAATGTATTTGTTGTTGAAGTTAATTTTAATGACGAAATTTTTGCCGGTGGCGAAATCATTCCTGTCAATCAACTTACTTATCGCGCAAAAGAGTTTTTGGAAAACCCTCTGAATGCACCCAATCTTCCTGAAAAAGATACAAAACTCATTGAAAATATGGGTGAATATCCTGTTTCAAAGGGAGTACTCTCACTGAGAAACGACCAAAGTACGTCGTATAATATGTATGTTACGGTGCAAAACGAATTGCAACGCGCTGTAAACGAACTTCGTGATAAAGTTTCATTGCAATATTTCGGAAAAGTATATGACAAACTGGATACCGCTTTACAAAAATCTATTCAAAAAGCAGTTCCGATGAATATTTCCGAAGCGCCACCGGTAAATTATGGTAAAGCCGAATAATTAAGAAAGGAGAATACTATGGCACGTTTTAAAAAAGAAGGAACAAAAGATTTACCGGAAATTAATACCGGTTCTATGTCTGACATTATTTTTATGTTTCTGTTTTTCTTTATGGTAATTACCAATATGCGAGAATCCAATGTGAAAGTTATCTTCAAAACGCCCAATGCTTCCGAAATTCAAAAATTGGAAAAGAAGTCGTTAGTGGCAACTATTTACTTGGGAACACCTAAAAGCAAAAACGAAAACACACTCCCTCCCGGAAAAGTTTCTATTCAATTAAATGACCAAACTGTTAAACAGGAAAACTTTGCAAAAGATGTCCGCGACTTTATCGCCTCTGAAAAAGAGGCTCGTACAAATGAAGAAGATAAACAAAAACTTACTTTTTCTATTAAAGCCGATAAAGATGTTCAAATGCGTTACATCAATCAAATTAAAGAGGAACTTCGTACCAACAATGCTTTAAAAATTAATTACGCTACCGGCAAGAAAACACAAATGACGCAGTAGGGTAGGGGGAGTAATTATTTGATATAACTTGAGGGCTTGTCTTAATAATGGATAAGCCCTTTTTTTTGATTTGTTGTGTTTTTCTCTCGCTCTAATTCTTTATGTTTACGAAGTAAATCTGCATCCATGCCCGAATACTTCTTCTTCCATAAATAAAACGTGTTCTTGCCGATTTTTAACTCCTGACAAATGTCAATGGCGCTCTTGCCGGATTCGTGCTCCTTGATAGAGCGCGTAATTTGGGTTTCTGTAAATCTTGAATTTTTCATGCTACAAAATTAAAATTATTATAAATAGTCCATTTTTAATCTGTAGGATTTTTGGGGATATATACACATTTTTTCTTCAAATTTGTGATAACCCAAAAAATACAATATTTTTGCCCCGCTAACGCTTTTACGAAAAAATCACTAATCACTAACCCCCTTGATTATGCCTAACGACGACCTCTTCAAACAAATCATTGCCCACGCAAAGGAATACGGATATATTTTTCCTTCCAGTGAAATTTATGACGGATTAAGCGCCGTTTACGACTACGGACAGTATGGCGTTGAACTTAAAAACAACATCAAACAGTACTGGTGGCGCGCTATGGTGCAGTACCACGAGAACATTGTGGGAATTGACAGCGCCATTTTTATGCACCCCACAATATGGAAAGCTTCCGGACACGTGGACGCCTTCAACGACCCGCTTATTGATAACAAAGACTCTAAAAAAAGATACCGCGCCGATGTGCTCATTGAAGATTATCTTCAAAAATTGGAAGAAAAAATTGAAAAAGAGGTCGAAAAAGCAAAAAAGAAATTTGACAATTTTGACGAAGAACTGTTTCGAAAAACCAATCCTAATGTTTTAAGAAATCAGGAAAAAATTGACGCTGTGAGTAGTCGCTTTGCCGCTTTAATGAACGAAACCGACTTGGTCGGCATCAAGTCGTTGATTGAAGAATTGGAGATAGCCTGTCCCATTTCCGGTACTAAAAACTGGACGGATGTACGTCAGTTTAATTTAATGTTTGCCACGCAGATGGGTTCTGTGGCAGAGGGCGCCGACACTATTTACCTGCGCCCCGAAACTGCTCAGGGTATTTTTGTGAACTTTTTGAATGTGTATAAAACAGGAAGAATGAAGATTCCGTTTGGCATTGCGCAGATTGGAAAGGCGTTTCGTAATGAAATTGTGGCGCGCCAGTTCATTTTTCGCATGAGAGAGTTTGAACAGATGGAAATGCAGTTCTTTGTACGACCGGGTGAAGAATTACAATGGTTTGAATATTGGAAGAAAGAGCGCAAAAAATGGCATCTCTCGCTCGGCATTAGCGAAGAAAACTACCGTTTCCACGACCACGACAAATTAGCGCATTATGCCAATGCCGCCACCGATATAGAGTTCCGCTTTCCATTCGGTTTCAAAGAGTTGGAAGGGATTCATTCGCGCACCGACTTCGATTTAAGTCAGCACGAAAAATACTCCGGGAAAAAACTGCGTTACTTCGACCCCGAAACCAACGAAAGTTATGTACCATTTGTCATTGAAACGTCTATTGGCGTGGACAGGATGTTTTTGGCGGTGTTGAGCCACGCCTATACGGAAGAAACATTACCGGACGGCTCCGAGCGTGTGGTATTAAGAATCCCTCCACAGTTAGCGCCCATCAAAGCAGCAGTTTTGCCTTTAGTAAAAAAAGACGGACTTCCCGAAAAAGCCCGCGAAATTGTAGATATGCTGAAACCCAAACTGATGTGCCAGTACGATGAGAAAGATGCCATCGGCAGACGCTACCGCCGACAGGACGCCATTGGAACGCCCTACTGCATTACCATAGACAACCAAACTTTAGAAGACGACACGGTAACCATCCGCGAACGAGACTCTATGCAACAAAAACGGGTGAAAATTGAGGAAATTTTATTAATGATTAATGATTAATGATTAATGATTAATGATTAATGATTAATGATTAATGATTAATGATTGTCACTTTGAGAATAAGAAGAACTAACGAAGCAGAGCAGGTTTTTGACCCGATTCGTAAAAAGTGGGTTGTTTTTACCGAAGAAGAAAAGGTAAGGCAGTTTTTTATTTTACATCTTATCAATGAATTAAAAATTCCTGCATCTCATATTTCGGTTGAGCGAAAAATAACTCTAAACGGACTTACCAAGCGTTACGATATAGTAGTTTATAAAGAAGCAAAACCCTGGATGGTGGTGGAGTGCAAAGCCCCGCATATTCCTTTAACACAGGAGGTCTTAGAGCAGGCGGAAAGGTATAATCTAACCCTCAACGCAGAGATTATTGGAGTGACCAACGGTGTGGAGCAAAGGTTTTTTAAGGTTGGTTCAGATACCGATTAGTCAAAAAATTTTCTCATCTCCTCTGCCGTTAAAACTTTCGATACTCTTTTCCCCGAAGGAGAAATATGTGGTACTTTGCATTGAAGCCACTGTTTAATAAACGCTTGTTGCTCCGGTTCTGAAGGTATTTGTAATTTGGAATTGCATTTTTGTTTTGCCATACTTTTGGCAATGGCGCTGTTTTTGTCGGTTTTATGCAAAAATTGATGCGTTTTGTACATCTCCACAAATTGTTCAATAACCTGTTGTACATCAATGTTTGTTTCATCTACCGGAGTTCCGTTCACGGCAAAAGAGTTCCTGTCCATTTGCTCTAACTCATAACCCAAAGCGCGTAATTCGGGCTGAATATCGTTTACAATCTCGGTAGCGCTTGCCGATAATGTAATGGTTTCCGGAAACATACTCTGTTGAATCACAATAGACGTGTTTTCCAAAGCGTTAAGATAATGTTCAAATAAAAGCCGTTCCCGCGCTGCCCTCACATCTATGATATGTAACATATCTTTCCAAAGAAATACTAAATAAGTATCGGAAAAGAGTAAACATTTAATTTGCGTTTCATCTATAATCTCTTCATTGTCTTTATTCTCTTCCGTAAAAACAAGTTTCTCTTCTTCTTTAGGATGAGTAACGATGGGCTCGTTTTTTAATCCTGATAGAAACTGCTCCCACGAGTCGGAAGGAGTTGTTTTCCTTTCAGTTTTAGAACTATAGGGATTATAATTGGGATTTAGTGTTAATGTGGGTGGTTTTACATTATCTTTAGGTTTTATTCCCGAAAAATCGTATTGGGGATTGTAGTTAAAATCTATTTGCGGGAGCAACGAAAGCGTGCCTAATGTTTTTTTAACTGCTGCGTTCAGGAACGCATATATCATTCTGTCATCTTGAAACTTAATATCAATTTTTGTAGGACTGATATTAACATCAATAGTAGTGGGAGGCACAGAAATTTCTATAAAAAAAGCAGGTTTATGCCCTTCCGGTATCAACTCTTTGTAGGTGGTTTCGATAGCGTGATGTAACAAATAGTGTTTCACAAACCTGTGGTTAACAAATAGATACTGTTCATTTTTTTTCTTTTTAGCGCTCTCCGGTTTGGCAATAAATCCCGAAATTTTTACAGTTTCCGTATCCAGTTCCACCGGAAAGAGTTTGTCTTTAAAATGAGCGCCGAAAACATTGATAATGCGCTGTTTCTGATTGGAAGGTGGCAGTTGTTGTATCAGTTTTCCATTGTGATAAAAGGAAAAATCTATATCACAATGAATTAATGATAGCCGATTAAGTTCTTCTTCAATATGTCCCAGTTCTATCGTATCTGATTTGAGGAAATTTCTTCGTGCCGGCACATTAAAGAACAGATTTTTTACAGAAATTGATGTTCCGTCTTGTGTTGCCGTAGGGATATGTTCTTTAACCTGCGATCCTTCCGTAATTAAGAGTGTTCCTGTTTCCTCTTCGGGGCGTTTTGTTTTGAGTTCCACCTGAGCAATGGCGGCAATAGAAGCAAGTGCCTCGCCACGAAACCCTTTTGTAGTCAGGTGATACAGATCGTCGGCAGTAGCAATCTTTGAGGTTGCGTGTCTTTCAAAACACATCCGCGCATCGGTAAAGTTCATTCCTTTACCGTTGTCCACCACTTGGATGAGCGTTCTACCGGCATCTTTAATAATAAGTTGAATTTTAGTAGCATCGGCGTCAATGGCATTTTCCAACAGTTCTTTTACTGCGGAGGCAGGACGTTGAATCACTTCGCCGGCGGCGATCTGGTTGGCAACAATGTCGGGAAGAAGAAGGATGGTGTTCAAAGGTTAGGTGATTAAGTGATTAGATGATGTGATGATTTGATGAATTATTTAAAAATTTCTCCACGATTTTTTATTCACAACAACACCGTTTTTCAGCACAATAAGTCCCGGATTGGAGCGCACTGCGTCCCGAACCATAAAAGGACCTTTGATAGGGTCAATCGGGTTATAATAGATGGGGAAAGTGATGTTGTATTTTTTAATAAACTGGGCAATATCGTCGGGAGATGAGTTTGTAATTCCTACAAAATCAATATTGTTTTGAGTGCAATAGTTAATTATATTTTGCAGGTTTTCAGATTTCATTGCCATTAGGTTCGTTTCATCTAAATCGTGCATAAAAAGCATATACACTTCATTTCTATTAAGATAAATGCTTGCAAAATCTTTTCCCTGATTATCCAACATGGAGAATCCGGGAATCTTTGCGTGAACCCCTTCGGTAATCACAGAATCAATGCGATCCACATATTCATACTCATCGTAAAAATTAGGAACTGTTTCCGTAATGTTGTTCATCTCATCCATTGAGAGGTATTGTTCCTCTCCTTTATCATTTTTATATAAGAACAGAATCTCTTTTTCTGCGGGTGTTTCTATATAAAGTTCTGTCATATCTTTACCTTTTTTCCAATGAAAATCAACAATAGGTAAATTTCGCAAACAGTAAATTTGTATTATCAGCGCTATTCCGGCGCCTAAGAAAGCAAACAGCCATTGACCTAAAAGGGTTAATCTAATATCTTGTATTGTTTTTCGTTTGGCAAAGATAATCAGTGTAAAAAACAGCAGTCCAATGTTTTTCAGAAATGTTTCCAGATTGTTCATCTTAATAGCCTGCCCGAAGCAACCGCAATCTTTTACTACGCCGAAGTGGTATCCGTAATTTACTTCTAAATGTTCCGCTAAAGCCAACCACGCCGTTAAGAAGAAGAAGAAGACCATAAACAGGAGATATCCCAAAGCAGTGAGCCGCACCCTGATTTTAAAGAGGAGCATAAAGCCCAGCGTGAACTCCGCAATGTTCATCAATATGCCCAGCCACAAACAAAACGGGTGCATAAAACCCATACCAAAGGAGATAAAATAGTCGTCCATCTGTATTCCGGAAGCCACGGGGTCAATGGCTTTTGATAAACCTGAAAAAATAAAAACGCACGCTAATGCAATGCGAATAACAGTAAGCCAAATTGGATCTTTTTGTTTTTTCATAATACTTGATTTTTTAAATTTTAGATTTTAAATTATTAGATTTTAAATTTTAGATTTTAAATATTAGATTTTAAATTAAAGTTAACTTTATAAGCGCAAATACGGCATAATTAATAATATCGTAATAATTAGCGTCTAACCCTTCGGAAACGATTGTAAGACCATCGTTGTCCTCAATTTGTTTAATGCGCAATAATTTCATTAGAATAATATCGGTTAATGATTCCACACGCATGTTGCGCCACGCTTCGCCATAATCATGGTTTTTATTCAACATCAATGCTTTGGCGTTATGAATATATTTAAGAAATAACTGCGATGCTTCTTCGGCAGAGAGCATCCCTTCGTAGGAGTCGGCAACTCCTATTTCCAACTGTATCAACGCCATCACGGAATAGTTGATAATACCGATAAATTCCGGTACAATTCCTTCATCTACTTTCGACACGCCTTTTTCCTGAATGCTCCTGATGCGTTGGGCTTTAATGTAGATTTGGTCGGTTAAGGAAGGAGTGCGCAAAATACGCCACGCCGTTCCGTAATCTACTGCCTTCTTTGAAAAAAGGTCGTAGCATATTTTCTCTATTTGGTCGAACTGGGAGTTAGTGTTCATAAAAATAATTAGATATTAGAGTTTAAATATTAGATATTTCAACTGTGCTTTTTCTTAAAATGCTCCGCATTTTTGAGAAAAATTTTGTAATCTTTTTTGTCATGATTTTTTTGAAATTTAAATTTGCGCAAAAATAAAATAAAGATTATATACACGCAAAATTTCTATAAAAACAGCATATTCCATATTCTTTCCGTATTTGTCAAAATATTTCGGGGCAGGTTTATGTAATTTTTCCGGCAAGTTTATTTTTATATCTTCAAGCAACTGTTTAACATAGTTACTCGAAGATTCCCAAAATTCAAAATATTCCTTAAAACATCAATACAAACGACACGAATTTGTCTTGTCACGCACTTATCACTTTTTAATTACTTTTTGGGTTTGTATGCCAGCATTCGTAGTTATTTTTACAAAATAAATCCCTGCCCCCAATCCCGAAATATCCACCACATTTTGCATTCTGCATTCTGCATTCTGCTTTCTGCCGTAAACATCAAATACCTCAACACCTTGAATTTTGAATTTTAAATTTTGAATTTTAAATTCGCCTGTCGTGGGGTTCGGATATATTGTTAATTGTTCATTACTCATTGTTAATTCCACAACGCCCACATAGCCGGAATAAACGGTTTGAAAATATTGGATATAATTTTGCGCCCACGCAGCAAATTCATACGTAGCGTGTTCTTCCATCGGTGCAAATTGTAAGGTAATATTTCCCTCTTCGTCTGCAAAGCCTGCACTAACAAGTTCTCTTGCACTGTCGGTTAAAGCGCAGTAAGCGTAAGGAACCACTTTTGCATAGAACGTACTCTCTCCAAAAGGAATCACATTGTTGATTTCTATACTCATTCGGGCAGGTTTTGATAAATAGGTCATCACAGAAGGGTCGCCCATGAGGTTGTAAATTTCCCAATAATATTTTTTCATACTCATATCAGTAGTAGAAATTTGTACGGCTGCATTCCCTGCGGTAATTATGGCGCCAAAAGTAGTCATCCAATTATTATAGATTTCGCCCTGCGTGTGAAATAACCTGTCGTAAACGCCTAAAAATAAGGGGTCGTAAGTTGGATTTGCTGTTATAGTATTTCTAAATCCAATAGACCAATAGTAATCTTCGTCCCAGTAAGTGTCATCAGAGCCGCCGATATATCCCACTGCGCCTTTACCTTCTGCACGAAGCAGCGCTTCTCCAAAGCATTCCTGCACATCGAATTTACTTGATTCACAACAATTTCCAATCATTAAGCCATATTTATCGGTATTTGTCATACGGGAAATATGAGACATATTAAAAGAGGGATTATACCATCCGCTTGCGTTACAGTGCGCTGTGTAATTAGCCAATCCAACCCCTGCACCGATTTCCGCTCTAATTCTTTCTGCCTCATTATTACAGGGATGAAGATGTTTATAAACATTAGCATAGCCGTTTGCGCTGTTCACATAATTATTTGCAATATAATTGAGTTGTCCGTTCCCATAAACAGGCGCATAGAGATTATCATAACCGGCAATCAAAACCGCATTATTCAAATAGTTGGCATTAGGTATGGTAAACTTTTCGTACTGTAATGTTTTGTCAATTTGCGGGGTTAATTGATATACGTTTTGAGCTGAAAAACGACCATAGTAACAACAGGGAAGATTACCGCCTGCCCACGTAAAGTAATATAAATCGGTAGGGTAACCATAGTTAAATGTCGGAATCTGCTGCACATCTCCCACCAACAGCACAAATGTCGGTGCAGGATTTTCAGGCGTAGCATTATCATAACGTGATTTTATGAAAGCAGCAATAGCGGCGGTGGTTGTACCCACACTATCTTCATCTGTATAAACAACCTCTACTAAAAAGCCTTTTCTTTTTTTCCATACCGTAAAATTATCTAATTTACCTCTAAACATTTCGTGAGCAACAATTAAATATTTAATGGGCGTATTTGAAAATTCCGCTTTGCCACTTTGCATCGGATTAATAATATTTGAAAGATGAAACAAGGGACTACTATGCAAATCTCTGATAATTTGCGTTTTAACTAATTCTACTTTTTTAAAAACAATTTCAACATCAATAGATTTATAAACTTTAATTTCTTGGGTAACAGGATTATACTGTACCGGGGACACGTACAGTTCTCCCAGATTTACATTCCTCATCACACCCGTTTCTTTAAATTGCGCCAATGGCAAAGCATAAAAAGCATCGGTTTGATAGATTTCCCTGTTTTGAATAAACTCAACCGCACCATCATAAGATTTTGAAACGGAAGGTTGTGCAGGATAAACAGGATAGTTAATTCCTAATAAATTAGCATCATAAATTACAAACTCTTTGCCGTAAACATTCAGCACGTAATCGCCAAAAATCGGAATTTCGAGCATATTAACCGAAACGGGTAATTCAGGTTCCCCAATATTCTTGCTACCTCCACATCCATCTATATAAAGACGTGCAAAAAAACCCTCTCCGGTTTCCACATCTATAGATTTTAGATTTGCAAAAGTAAAAGAGAGATTTATTTTTTGGTATGTATTTTCATTAATTTTGTATTTAACCTGAGAATGTAAAGAAGTTAATATTAATAAAATAAATACAGAAAGAATAGTCTTTTTCATCAGGTTAAAGAATTTCGCTGCGAAAATATAATAATAAAAATAAGTAATAATTAGGTCGTTTATAAAAAAATCTGTTTCTTCTATTGGATTTCACACTGGCTATCAATTTATGACGACCAAAAAACTTCCAAGCGTTAAAGTTTCAATTCAGAAACACTTTTTTTTGAAGATTTAGTGCAACAATTTTCCAATTTTATAAATAGACTATATTAAAATTCACCTACAGTAAAAATTTTAATAAACTAAGACCCAGCATTTTGTCATAAAACATCAACAAAAAATGCGGTATAAAATTTTTGTATAATAAAAATTATATTTTTGCCGTCCCATTTGATTGAGGTAGTGCGAGAGCAAAAATCAATCACAGTGTGTTG
>Ga0268262_10000499_pt1 | contig 51901 bp, 47 predicted proteins | sample TergutNc150P3_FD_190354 | JGI IMG/M metagenome (GOLD analysis project Ga0268262, IMG submission 190354) | Nasutitermes corniger P3 segment gut microbial community from laboratory colony in Florida, USA - Nc150 P3 (SPAdes) (version 2) | ecosystem: Host-associated > Arthropoda: Insects >... | reverse complement strand
GGGGAATGTTATAATCGTTAAGGCACTGAACAATGTTACGCGTCAAGCCGGCGGGATACGGCATTATTTCCACTACGGCTTTTACCCTGCAGCCTACCCAACTCATGCGCCGCGCCATGATTAGCCCGATGTCGCCCGAACCTATAATTACAACTTCCCTGCCGGGAACTAAACCTTCTATGTTTACAAGGCGCTGCGCAAGACCCGCGGTATAAATTCCCGCCGGTCTGGAGCCGGGAATGCGCACATTACCGCGGTTTTTTTCACGGCAACCCATCGCAAGCAATACGGCGCGTGTTTTAATTTTTACCGCTCCTGCGGGAGATACGCAGTAAAGTTCTTTAACCTGCGATGCGGAATTATCCTGTGAAAAGCGCGTAACGGTCGTGTCAAGGTAAACCGCAATTTTTGATTTTATTACGCGCTCAATAAATCGCTCCGCAAATTCGGGGCCTGTCAGTTCTTCAGAAAATTCATGTAAGCCAAAACCATTGTGAATACACTGCATAAGAATGCCGCCAAGGTGATCTTCCCTGTCTATTAGAGCGCAGGTAAAACCTTGTTCTTCCAACTCAAGTGCCGCCGCCATTCCCGCGGCTCCTCCGCCGATTACCGCCGCGTCATATTGGAGTTCTTTCATAATACACCGTCCAATATGCGGCTTTTTCCGCCGTGTTTTGTAACTTCATCCCAGGAAAGATTGGCTTCCCTCATAATTATTTTTATGATCTTGTAAGTGCAAAAGCCGCCCTGACAGCGTCCCATTTGGGCGCGGGTAAAATATTTTACTCCGTCCAATGTCGTATGTCCCAGTCTTACAGCCTGAATAATTTCAGCTTCGCTGACATTTTCACAACGGCAGACAATACTGCCCCATGTGGAATCTTTGGCGATATAATTGTCAAGTTCTTCAAAATCAAGTTCTCTTGCCTTCGGGTGGTTTTCCACATAAGGATTCCAGTGCGGTTTCTCCGTTAGCTGCAAACCAATATCCACCAGAATATTTTTTACATACTCGGCGATTGCGGGAGAAGCCGTAAGTCCCGGACTTTGAATTCCCGCTACCTGCACAAAAGCGGGAACTTTTTTTGAAGCTTCAATATAAAAATCCTCTCCAAGACACGGACGAAGCCCCGCAAAATTGGTGATAACGTCGTTATGGCTTAAAGAGGGTATCATCGTTTTTCCTGAAACTATTATCTGTTCCAGATGTTTGGAAGTAGTTGAAAAATCATTTTTATCAAGTACCGCGTCGGCGGTGGGGCCTACAAGGGCTGTCCCCTCTACCGTAGGAATAACCAACATCCCTTTTGAAACCGTAGTAGGAACGGGAAAAACCACCCTTGAAGGGCAGGCTTTTGTAAGCCTGTCCAAAAGAAAATACTCGCCCTTTCTCGCGCTAATCGTAAATTCTTCAGCGCTGAAAGCTTTGGACACTTCGTCCGCAAAAAGTCCCGCCGCGTTGATCGCATAACGCGCTTTTACTACCCTGCCGTCTTGCGCGCGAATACTCCAAAAATTTCCATCACGGTTTGCTTCGCTTACCTTAAAATTCGTGAACAGCTCTACTCCGTTCTTGCGCGCGGACTCAACCAGCGCAAAAACAAATCGGTACGGTTCAATAATTCCGCCGCCGGGAGCGTAAAGGCCGCCTACCGTATCCGCGGAAAGTTTAGGCTCAAGCTCAAGGATTCGCGTGCGGGAACATAGTTCAATTCCTATTACTTCGTTTTCCAGCCCTTGCAGATAAAGGTGCTCAATTACCTTCATCTCTTCCTCATGCATGGCGGCAACAATTATTCCGCACCGGCGGAAAGGAAAGTTTAACTCTCGCTTTAACTGGTCAAACATCAAACTGCCCTGCATTTCCAGCCGCGCTTTCAGGTACTTTTTATTATGGTGGAAACCGCCGTGAATAATCCCCGAATTTGCTTTAGAAGTTCCAAAGGAAACGTCCGCGGCTTTTTCCAAAATAGCGGTTTTTATACTATAAGCTGAAAGCCTGCGGGCGATGTTCGCCCCGGAAACTCCGCATCCTATAATGGCAACGTCAAAATCCATACTTATATCATATAGCCTAATTAAAAATTTTGCCATATAATAAAACCATGAAACAAGTCAGAAAGAGGCTGTTCATCAACAGAAATACAAGCGCTGGTGAACGGGTTAAACTTATTAAATGGGCGACCGAAAACGAGTACAATACATTAGTCTTCCCGCTGGATGATAAATTTTTTTGGGGCGGGGGCGGTAAATACATCAAACTAGCAAAATATTATGCTTTTTATATTGAGGCCGGAGGGCACGATCTTTCCCTATTACTGCCGCGGCATTTGTATTTATTTAACAAAGAACTGTTTCGCATGGAACAGGGTAAAAGAAAAATGAATATTCATTTTTGCCCGACCAATCCAAAAACAACTGCCATAATTGCCAGACGCGCAAAAAAGCTTTTTACCCGCGCCATGCAGAAGGCTACGCCGGATCGAATCTTTCATCTTATGCCCGATGAAAACTGTGAAAATATCTGGTGTCAATGCCCCCCCTGCCGCGCCTTCCGCCCTATCGATCAATACCTGATTGCAGTTAACGCCGCGGCGGACGCGCTTGCAAAACTCGATCCGCAGGCAAAACTGTCGTACATTGATTTTGACACTGAGCCCGAAGCGGCAAGAGTTAAGCCTAAAAAAAATATGATCATCGGCGAAAAATCAACCTTGCCCTGAAGCCGCTACGGCAGGATTAACGAGAAAAATATGTCTGACAATTTAACAAAAAAACGATACCGACCCCGCTTTTTCGACAACACTTACCGTCCCGACGCCAAGGTAGGCAGGTTTTTAACAGTACTGATTCTTTACGGAGTGTCATTCGGTTTTTACCGCGGAGTCCAGGATAATTACCTTGCGGAGATAATACATATTACCAAGTTTGAAAGGGGAATAGTTGAATTTTTCAGAGAAATGCCCGGGCTTTTATTAATACTGTTTCTTGCGCTAATGTACAGATTTGCCGACAGCAAAATTTTTAAAATCGGCGTCGCAATCGCGGCGGGCGGATGCGTGGGACTTCTCCTTTCCAGTACGACTCCTTTTTTTATGACAAAATTTTTCGTTGTAGTTTTTATGGTTCTTTTCAGCACGGGGGAGCATACAATTATGCCTGTGCGGGCGACAATATCGATGGATATCGCAAAAAAAGAAAAAACGGGCGCGTCTTTGGGATTGTCAAATTCGATAAGTCAATTCGGCAACATAGCAGGTTTTATTTTTGTAACGGTTCTTTTTTTATTTCTCGGCAAAATGGGATTTAACAGGAAAGATATTTTCGGGTATCGGATTGTTTTTTGCGCGGCTGCCGCGTTAATGACGACGGCAGCTCTTGTCGCGTCAGCATTGCGGGAGACTACGCTAAAGGCGCAACGGCGCAGATTTTATTTCGCGAAAAAGTTTCACAAGTATTATATGCTGGAAATTTTTTATGGGGCGCGTAAACAAATCTTCCTTACCTTCGCGCCGTATGTGTTAATCCTGCAATACGGAGCAGACCCGTCAATTATGTCGATACTGTACGCAATCTGCGCCGTCTTTGGAATGTGCTTTAGTCAGCTTATCGGGAAAATAATCGACAAGGTTGGATACAAAGTTGTCATGGTCGCCGATACCCTAATTTTAATAATAGTCTGTCTTCTTTACGGGTTCGCGCATAGACTGTTTTCACATAATGTCGCCTTTATGGTAGTTTGCGTTAATTTTATAATAGACTCGATTATTTCCATAGCGAGCATGGCGAGTAACATCTATGTGCAGCGCATCGCCTCCAATCAGGAAGAAATTACCGCCACCCTTTCCACGGGAATTTCCGTAAACCACATCATCAGTATTTTTATAGCGCTAATGGGCGGTTGGATCTGGGAAGTAACAGGGATAGAAGTCCTATTTTCGTTATCAGCATTTCTTGGACTAATAAACAGTATTTACGCCGCAACAATTAAAAAGGAAGAAGAGTGGCGTTCGGAATAATGAATTTATTGTAAAAGACCTCACGCAAAGGCGCAGAGGGCGCAAAGTTGTTGTCCGAAATATTATTATTTTACTATCAATATCCTTATATAAATATAATATATCTTGTATAATGAAGATCTATCGAACAAGGGCTTTGCGGCCTCTGCGCCTTTGCGCCTCTGCGAGATAAAATTTGAGAATAATACAAGGAGAGATAAATGCAAAATTTTGAATATTGTAATAAGACTAAAATAATTTTTGGTAAAGATACTGAAAATCAGGTTGGGAGTGAAACCGTTAAATATGCAAAAAGAATTTTATTGCATCACTCCGGAAATTCGGCTGTTAAATCGGGATTGATTGACAGAATAAAAGCAAGTTTAAAAAGCGCAGGAGTTGAGTGTGTGGAATTAACGGGCGTAATGCCTAACCCTCGGCTTTCTCTGGTTAAAGAAGGCGTTAATATAGTAAAAAAAGAAAAGTTGGAATTTATTCTCGCTGTGGGAGGCGGTTCTGCAATTGATTCGGCGAAAGCCATTGCGGTGGGAGCTGTGAACGATGGCGATTTGTGGGATTTTTTTGAGAGGAAAAAAACCACTGACAAAGCCATGCCCGTCGGCGCTGTCGTAACGATTCCTGCGGCGGGCAGTGAATCAAGCATAAGCTGCGTCATTACAAACGAAGAAGGTCCGTGGAAGAGGGGCATAAATTTTCAATGTATCCGACCTGTCTTTTCGATCATGAATCCTGAGTTGACATACACCCTGCCGCCGTATCAAACCGCCTGCGGAATAACAGATATGATGGCGCACATAATGGAACGCTATTTTACAAAAGTACAGCACGTGGAACTTACGGACGAACTGTGCGAAGGCGCGTTAAGGACGATAATCCGTAACGCCGGAAAAATATTTTCCGGTGGAGAAAAAAATTACGACGCAAGAGCGGAAATCATGTGGGCGGGAACGCTCGCTCACAACGGTCTTTTAGACACAGGCCGTATTGGAGACTGGGCAAGCCACGCCCTTGATCATGAATTGTCCGCCCTTTTCGAGCTTGCCCACGGCGCGGGTCTTGCCATCATCTTTCCGGCATGGCTTCGCTACAATATAAAGGAAGACACCCCCCGCCTAGCCCGTTTTGCCGCAAAGGTATGGGGCGTTGACGGCGCTTTTTACGACTACGAACAAGCCGCGTTGGAAGGCGTTTCACGCATGGAGAATTTCTTCCGTTCAATCGGGATGCCGGTACGTTTTGCGGACGCAAATATCGATCCAACAAAAATCCCGGAAATGTCAAAACGCGCCGTTCACTTTGGCGCAATCGGTAATTACCGTAAATTGGAAGAAAAAGACGCAGAAGCGATTTACAGACTGGCGGCGCAGTAAATTTTTTTTTTAGACATAAAGCGATAATCTAACAGATTTTTTAATAAAATATTGACATTTGCATTTTATGGTGATATATTACTCTTATGAAAACCAAAAAATTTATATTAATATTACTCTTATGTTTGGCGTCTCTTGTTACCTGTGTAACCAACCCGCTTACCGGACAAAAGACAATGGCTTTAGTCGGCAACAGTGAGCTTTTTGCATCGTCCTTTCAGCAATACAGTCAATTCCTCAATGAAAACAGAGTCATTACCGGAACAGCTGATGCCAGAATGGTAGAGCGTATCGGCGGAAATATCCGCAGAGCGGCGGAAAAATGGCTTGCCAGCGAAGGCCATTCCGATTATCTGAGAGATTACAAATGGGAATACCATTTGGTCGATTCCAAGGATATAAACGCATGGTGTATGCCGGGTGGAAAAATCGTTGTATATACCGGTATACTTCCGCTCACCCAGACCGAGGATGGGCTTGCAACTGTAATGGGCCACGAAGTCGCCCACGCGCTGCTCAACCACGGGCAGCAAAGGGTAAGCGCCGGTCTTTTACAGCAGATTGGCGCGGTGGGTGTAGCTATCGCCGCTTCCGGGTTATCCAAAGAAAGCCAGGCTCTTTTAATGGCAGCTTACGGCGTAGGTACCACACTCGGGGGAACATTGCCTTTCAGCCGCAAACATGAAAGCGAAGCGGATCATTACGGACTTCTTCTGATGGCTATCGCCGGTTATAACCCCGAAGCCTCGGTACCATTTTGGGAAAGAATGGCCGCACTGGGAGGCGGTTCCATTGAATTTTTAAGTACCCATCCTTCCGATAAAACTCGTATAAAGCAGCTTAGGGCGATAATACCGGAAGCCAAAAGTAAAGCCCGTGAAATAAGGTAGTAATTGTCGTCTGACCACCGGATTAGTGGTCAGACTTTTATTCCAAATATTTCACACAAAATTTTAATCTGCGGCCTTTTTTGGTGCTACGGCGTGTGGCTTTATTCATCCACACGGCTATGCCGTGCTTTTAATTGCCGGGGATTATAAGTCCCCAACTTTTATTCAAAGTAAAAATTTACTATCGCACTGTCGGTCACCTAAAGGTTCCCTTGCTTTTTTCTAATTTGCGGCATTAGTTGGTGCTCTCAACGTGCGGCATTGTTTTAAATAACACGCCTGGCGGCGTGCTTTTTTTTGGTTGTGCCGGCGATGAGACTCGAACTCATACCCCATTGCGAGGCCGCACTGTCGGGGTTCTAAAGAACCCCTTGCTTTATTTTAATCTGCGGCTTTTATTGGTGCTACGGCGTGCGGCTTTATTCATCCGCACGGCTTTGCCGTGCGTTTGTTTGCCGGGGATTTTAAGTCCCCAACTTTTATTCAAAGTAATAGTTTACTATGTGCCGGCGATGAGACTCGAACTCATACCCCCTTGCGAGGAGGGGATTTTAAGTCCCCAGTGTCTGCCATTCCACCACGCCGGCTAATATTGATTGCAGTTTATAATTTACTAATTAGATAAAAAGATGTCAATGGTTCTTGAAATATATGAATGAATATGGTAGTATATTAGAATAAAAATTTTAGGAGGCGCATAATGAAAAAAATTCCAACAAGAATCTATCTTACTGAAGATGAGATGCCAAGATTTTGGTATAACCTTAGGGCGGACATGAAGTCAAAGCCTGAACCAATGCTGCATCCGGGAACCCTTAAACCGGTAACCCCGGCAGATCTGGGACCTGTCTTTTGCAAGGGCGTAATTGACCAGGAAATGAACGAGACTACGCGCCTTATCCCTATTCCCGAAGAAATTCAGGCTTTTTACAGAGCCTATAGACCGTCTCCGCTTGTCCGCGCTTATTATCTTGAAAAAGCGCTGGAAACGCCGGCGGAAATTTATTACAAGTTTGAGGGAACAAATACTTCGGGTTCCCATAAATTAAACTCTGCGGGACCCCAGGCTTATTTTGCGCAAAAAGAAGGGCTTACATCCCTTACTACGGAAACCGGCGCGGGGCAATGGGGAACGGCAATGGCAATGGCATGCGCTTTCTATGAATTAAAATTAACAGTGTACATGGTAAAAGTCAGTTCAGAACAGAAACCTTACCGTAAAGCGTTGATGGAAGCCTATGGCGCAAGCGTGATTCCTTCCCCGTCCAATACCACAGAATCAGGGCGAAAAATATTGGAATCCGATCCAAATACAGGCGGCTCCCTTGGCTGCGCTATTTCCGAAGCGATAGAAACCGCCGTAAAAACCGATAAATGCCGTTATGTGCTTGGGAGCGTGTTAAATCATGTTCTGCTACATCAGTCAATAATCGGGCAGGAAGTAAAAGTCGCGCTTGACAAGTACAAGGTTAAACCCGATATAATCATCGGATGCGCGGGAGGCGGATCAAATTTAGGCGGACTTATCTCTCCGTTCATGGGTGAAAGACTTGCGGGCAAATCCAAGACGCGCTTTATCGCCATTGAACCGGCTTCATGTCCGTCATTTACGCGAGGACGTTTTGCCTACGATTTTGGCGACACGGCAAAAACAACCCCGCTTATCAAAATGATGACTTTGGGCAACGGATTTATCCCGTCTGCAAACCACGCTGGCGGCCTTCGCTATCACGGCATGAACGCCGCATTATCGAAACTTTACAAGGACGGTATTTTGGAAGCCCGTTCTGCAATACAGACCGATGTTTTTGACGCGGCAGTCCGTTTTATGAAGGTAGAGGGCATACTCCCCGCGCCGGAATCTTCTCACGCGATTAAAGCCGCCATTGACGAAGCTCTTGAGTGCAAAAAAACAAAGGAAAAAAAGGTCATCGTTTTCGGTTTAAGCGGAACAGGCTTCTTCGATATGACGGCTTACTCGGCATATAACAATAAAACAATGGAAGACCATATTCCGACCGACGAGGAACTTGAGCGCGGATTTGCGTCTATACCGCAAGTACCGCAAAACGCGTAAGTTACGACAGGGATTTATTATTTTTAACTCTCACAAAGATCAAGAGGGGAACCTTCGGTTGAGGTTCACTAAGAAACAAAGATCACAAAGAGGGAATATAAAGATAGGAATTTAACTTACAAAAAGAAAGAGATATGGACGAGCCAAATAATACGGAAATGAAGCCGCCGTTAAAACCGCCAAATTGCATTAAATGCGCGCATTTCAGGATCACATGGGATATTACATTTCCAAGGGCATGCGATATGTTTTCCATTAAGTGCGCCAATTTACCGTCTCATGAGGTGTTTAAGGCGACAGGCGCAAATTGCCCGGCGTTTAAAATAAAAGAAGGATTAAAGTAATTTTATAAAACGCCTAAACAAGTGCCAACCGACTTGGCAGTATCAATCATATAATGATCTACCGGTACGCTTTTTACCTTGCCTTCAGGGATGCTTAAATCGACAGAACCGATTTCATTGCCGTTTAATGCTACCATTCGCCCGTAATTGCCCTTTGCCAAAAGTTCCACTGCCGCGGTTCCAAGACTGGTTGCAAGCACGCGATCCGCGGCGCTTGGGATGCCGCCGCGCTGCACATAACCTAAAACAGTAGCGCGGGTTTCCATTCCCGTCTCTTCGCCGATTTCTTTCGCGACGCGATACGCCACAGAAGGACCGTTATCAAGACGGTATTTTTTTCTGTCTTTCTTCTCCATTGCCGCTTCATTAACCGATAACGCGCCTTCGGCGACAACTACTATCGAAAAAGTTTTTCCAGACTTAGCGCGTTCTTTTAAATGATTGCCAATGGCGCGCACATCGTAAGGAATCTCCGGAAGCAGAATAACATCGCCGCCTCCCGCAACTCCGGCATATAACGCAAGCCATCCCGCCTTGTGCCCCATTAATTCAATTACGATAACGCGGCTGTGACTTTGCGCCGTGGAATGAAGGCGGTCTATCGCTTCAGTGCAGATAGCTAAAGCCGAGTCAAATCCGAATGTTTTATCAGTGCCGACAATATCGTTGTCAATGGTTTTGGGAAGCCCGATTACATTGAGGCCTTCCCATGAAAGTTTGTAGCCCGTAGTGTTGGTTCCGTTTCCGCCAAGCACAACAAGACAATCAAGTTTTAATTTTAAATATGTTTCCTTAATCGCCGAAACTTTTTCAAGCGCGACCTCGTCTTTATCAACATTACTAAAAGGTTTTTCCCTGCTTGAACCGAGGATCGTTCCGCCGCGCGTCAGAATACCGGTAAAATCTTCCGGCTTAAGCACCTTTGTATCTTCGTAAATCAGACCGCGAAAACCTTTTGCGATGCCGATTATTTCCATGTCATACAGATCATGGGCTGCGCGGCATACTCCGCGAATTGCGGCATTTAATCCGGGACAATCGCCGCCCGCCGTTAAAATTCCAAATCTCTTTGTTACGCTGTGAGCCATAACTTATTGTATAACAAATCAGCAAATTTCGCAAGTTTATTTTTTAGCTTCATTCCAATACTCATCCATAATATTCAGATTTTCTTTTTTCATCTCCTGCCCTGTTTCTTTCATTTTCTTTTCCACATATTTAAAACGGCTGATAAACTTGCCATTGGTACGGTTAAGAGCGGCTGAAGGTTCAACCTTTAAAAAACGGCAAAGATTGATTACGGAAAAAAGCAGATCGCCTAATTCTTCTTCAAGCTCGGACGTATTAATCGCGGCGCGTACTTCGTCAAGCTCCTCCTTGATTTTTCCCGTTACTCCTTCCACATCAGGCCAATCAAAACCGGCTTTGGTGGCTTTCTTTTGCAGTTTAAAAGAACGATCCATCGGCGGAAGTCCGCCGCTTACTTCGTCAAGTATTGAATCCTTCGGTTTTCGTCCCTCCTGATTTACTTTAATTGCCGCCCAGTTGTTTAAAACTTCCGCGCTGTCCTTTACTTTTACTTCGCCAAATACATGCGGATGACGGCGGATTAATTTTTTGCCCAAGTTTGACAATACGTCCGCTACGGAAAATTTTCCTTCCTGCTCATGCATATAGCTAATCATGGTTGCAAGCAAAAATAAATCTCCAAGTTCTTCCATAATATGAGAAGGCTCATTTTCATCAATGGCTTCAAGACACTCGTAGGTTTCTTCGATTAACGCGCCCCTAAGAGAAGAAGGATTTTGCTCTATGTCCCACGGACACCCGCCCGGACCCCGCAATTTTACAACAATGTCATATAACTCTTTATAAGCTTCATCCGCCGTCATTTTTTTGCTCCCCAATAGATTTATTCATCGCTGACTCCGCGCCTTCCTGTTCACGAATTGTTACCTTCTTTTTTGCCCATTCTTTTAACAAGGTTTCAGGCTCGCTTTCAAAAGTTTGCATTAATAAATTTGCGCCCGCGTCAAGAACAGGCATAAGAGTCTCTTGTTCATTTTTTGTAAAATCCGATAATACCCAATCATAAATACCCTCGCCGCTTCCCTCGCGTCCGCCTTCTCCGGGAAGCCTTGAGTCGGGGCGGCCAATGCCAATCCGTATACGCCAAAAATCCGCGCTGTTAAAACATTTTTTCATGGAACGAAGCCCGTTGTGCCCACCAAGCCCGCCTGAAAACTTTAAAGAAATAACACCCAACGGCAGTTCCAACTCATCATGGATTACAATAATTTCTTCTACTGCAATTTTATAAAACGCGGCGGCAGCATGTACCGATTCGCCCGACAGGTTCATATATGTTTCCGGCATAATAAAGTGCTTATTCTCACGTAAACTGTACAACCCTTTGTATTTTTTTTGCCATGAAAGAGAGTTATAAAACGGAAGCGCCTGCGCAAGCATGCGTCCGGCATTGTGTCTGTTACCGGAATATTCCGTGCCGGGATTGCCAAGGAAGGCGGTTAATTTTATCATTTTGCGCCTCTTTTATTCGCCAAAATAATTAACAGCGCAATATCTCCCTGCCTTACGCCGGGTATCCGCGCCGCCTGACCCACATTCAGCGGTTTCACAGCCGTCAGTTTTTCCTTTGCCTCGGTTGAAAGCCCCATGATAGAAGCATAATCCAAATTGGGATCAAGTTTAATAGCGTCCATTTTAGCCGCTTTTGCGGCAAAGCGAATTTCTTTTTCTATATAACCGGCGTACTTTTTATCAAGGAGCGCCCTCTCCGCCAATTCAGCCGGGTAACGGGACAGTTCCGCATTGTTTTCGTCAAGTGAATAATCAGTTTGTTTTCTTTTAGCAAGCAATTCATTTATTTCATCTAACATTTTAATTTTTTCAAGAAAGCGTTCCCAGCGGATGTCGTCTACAAGCCCGACATCGCGCCCTTTTGGAGTGAGCCTTGTATCCGCCGTGTCATGGCGCAGCATAAGACGGTGTTCCGCGCGGCTTGTAAACATCCTGTACGGTTCTTTTGTCCCAAGCGTTGTAAGGTCGTCAACTAAAACTCCGATATACGCTTCCGCGCGGCTTAGCACAAGCGGCGGCCTTCCCAGCATTTTCATTGCGGCATTTATTCCCGCCATTAATCCCTGAGAAGCGGCTTCTTCGTAACCTGACGAACCGTTGGTCTGCCCAGCCGTAAAAAAACCGGACAGGCGTTTTGACTCAAGAGACGGATAAAGATCAAGCGGATCGATATAATCATACTCAACCGCATAAGCGGGGCGGACAATTTTCGCGTCTTCAAGCCCCGCGATGCTGTGAATAAAATCGCGCTGAACGTCTTCGGGCAGCGAACTTGACGCGCCGTTCATGTACATCTCATTAGTTGAAAGCCCTTCCGGTTCAATAAAAATATGATGCCTCTCCCGCTGTGGAAATCGCACAACCTTATCCTCAATAGAAGGACAGTAACGCGCTCCCACTCCAACTATCTTACCGCCGAATAAAGGGGATCGATGAATATTCGCCTTAATAATTTCGTGCGTTTTTGCGTTAGTGTAAGTAATCCAGCACGGCAAAGAAGGCCTGTCCTTAACAAGACCGTCCGCTCCCATTTGAGCGCAAAAAGAAAACGGCCGCATCTCATCGCCGTCCTGCTTTTCCATTTTTGAAAAGTCGATAGAATTTTCCGCTATCCGCGCCGGCGTCCCCGTCTTTAACCGTCCTACGGGAAAGCCATAACGGCGTAGAGATTTACCCAGTCCTACCGCCGCTTCTTCCCCAAGCCGTCCGCAGGGAGCGTCATATTCGCCGATAAATATTTTCCCTTCCATGAAAGTCCCCGCGGAGAGTATCACGGTGCGCGCCGTTATACGATGTCCCCGCGCCGTAACAATACCGCAAACTTTAGCGGCGGCGCAATCAGAGACGCAAGAAACGGTGTCTCCCTGCGCGGCGGAATTTTTATCGGCAGTCTTCTCTATTATCAAATCTATAACGGTATCCATAAAAATCGTAAGGTTTTTCTGCTTTTCCAAAACAGAACGCGCCGCCATCTGGTACATTTGTTTATCAGCCTGCGCGCGCGGTGCCTGTACCGCGGGGCCTCGTGAACGGTTAAGCACTCTGTATTGAATCATTGTCGCGTCCGTTAATTTTGCCATCTCTCCGCCGAGAGCGTCTACCTCGCGCACAAGGTTGCCTTTGGATAGGCCGCCAATCGCGGGGTTGCAGGAAAGAGCCCCTATTCTATCGGGGTTCTGTGTGACGAGGAGAGTTGAAAATCCAAGGCGGCTTGTCGCAAGAGACGCTTCTATTCCGGCATGACCTCCGCCTATGACAATTGTATCGTAGTCCATGAGTACTAAACGTAAGTATAAGATAAACAAAGAATTATTACTATTCATTATGAACACCTTTGGGAACGTGGGCGCAAAACCCCACCGCGTTCAAGTCTGCACCGCGAAAAGCGGTGTGGATGAATAAATTAACACAGCGTGGCGCACAATAAAAGTATTCAGATGAATAATGCGCGAGGGCTTTAGCCCGAGCAGCGCGCCCGACGGACGGTCGTGGCTTTTATTGACGCACGCTTTGGCGTGGCATTATCGCGATCCACGCCGGTGTCGCCGGTGGAGTTTTGCGCCCACGCTCCCGATAAATGTTAATCAGTAATTAGTAAATGATTTTATTTTCTACTTTCCAACACAGAAATTAGAAAACATTTTTTCTAAAAGATCAGCAGTAGAAACTTCTCCTGTGATTTCACCCAGGGAGTTGATAGCGTCTTTTAACAGAGGGGCAATTATGTCTAAAGGCTCGTCATTGTCTGACAGGGTGAGAGCTTCTTCAAGGGAAGTGCAGGCGGCGTCAACAAGATTTTTTTGGCGTGCTGTGCCGAGGGCGGCGGATGATGGGTCGTTTTGTAATTGTAAATCTTTTATACCTGCCTCTGATGTAATTGCCGCGTAGAGTTCGATTAGTCCTTCGCCTGTTTTCGCGCTGATACAAATTGGGAATTGTCCGTTAACCTGTAATGATTCCGGCAGTGGGGCAATATCGCATTTATTCCAGACTAAAATGTGCCTGCCCGTATTCGTTGATAAATTTTTGTCTTCGTCTGTTAAACCGCGCGAACCGTCAATTAAATAAAGAACTATATCGCTTTCTTCCAAAAGTTTGCGGCTGCGCTCTACGCCTATTTTTTCTACGGAGTCTCCCGTCTCGCGTAAACCTGCCGTGTCAATAAGACGGATTGGTATTCCTTCAATGCTGACCCATGCTTCAATCCAATCGCGCGTTGTGCCGGGGATTTCCGTAACAATGGAGCGATCCTCTTTTAACAGAGCGTTAAAAAGACTGGACTTGCCGGAGTTGGGGCAGCCGGCTATTACTATTGTGATTCCTTCCTGAAAAATGCGTTCAAGCCGCCAGGAGGCGGACAGTTTTTTTAGCCGCGTTAACGCTTCCCTCGCGGTATCTTTTTTGGGGAGCCTGCCTTCCGCTTCTTCCGCGTCGGCGCTTATTTCATCTTCGCAGTAGTCAAGATAAATTTCCGCGGCGGCAAGAACCTCTACAAGCATTTTTTTAATACTGTCAATTTCTTCGTACAGAGAGCCGGACAGCCGCGAGACCGCATGGCGGCGGCTTGTTTCTGTTTTCGCGGAAACAAGTTCCATTACGGATTCGGCTTTTGTAAGATCGAGTTTGCCGTTCATAAATGCGCGGAAGGTAAACTCACCTGGCAGGGCGCCGCGAAAACCGACGCTTTTTAACGCCGCCATTACGGCAATGCCGGCGGTAATGCCGCCGTGGCAGCAGATGTCAAGGCTGTCCTCTCCTGTGTAACTTTTTGGAGCGCGAAAAACAGAGATAAGTACGTTGTCTATTTTTTCAACTGCCGGTTCTTTTGTCTTTGAGACAATCCAGCCGTGAATAACCGTGTTTCCCGGAGCTGACATAAGCGGCGATGAATCTTTTTGAAGCGAATTATTTCTTGTTCTTGCCGCCGCAAATACTGAAGACGCTAATTCTATCGTACCTTTTCCCGAACAGCGAATCAGCGTTAACGCGCTGTTACCGGGTGTGGTCGCAAAAGCGGCAATAGGGGATTCATCGCCGTAGGATGCTTCACTGCCGCTTGTCATTTTGTTCCGTTGATTCACTTACATTTACGCCGGCAAGACGTATTTTAACAAAGAGCCAGGGAGCGGCTACAGAAACCCACATGCTCATAATCGCATAACACAGGAATCCGTAAATCAGTATATACTGGCTATTGGAAATTTGACGCATCATGTCATTAACCCTGAATAAAATAACCGCTAGGACGGCTACTCCCAAAATAAAACGGGCAATTAAAGAAAGCCATTTTACTATCCCTTTCCTGTTTAAAACATCAGAGCTTTTAAAACCAATATAACGCTTATTCAAACAGTAACCTATGCTTAATCCAAGCATAATTCCACCGGGGAAAACATATTCAACGCTTGGCCGATAGAGAATCATAAGAAACGAAACTACAGCGCCGGTAATTATATACGCCCTTGTGCCGCCCTTTGACAAAAGTACGTCAATCTTTTTTGCGAGAAACAAATCAACGCAAACAATAACCGCGATAATTATCCATGTTAAATCGATATCTAACGGTATTTTTTCCTTAAAATGCGCGTATAAAAGCACCGCCCATATACAAAGAAGAGTTGTTATACATAATTGTAACCCCGCTTTTTCGTTAATGCACCAATAAATAAAAAAAGGCGCCAACATAAATAAATAAATTAAGTTCATTCTAAAATCCCTCAAAAAAAGTATTTCGCAGACGGTTAACCGAATTATTTTGAACAGTAGTCATAGTTACACCGGCGGTTGTATCCGTCATCATATTCCTAATAATAGACTGCATTAAATTTTTTTCAATAGTTATAAGCACAAAAAATTTATAGTTTTCTAAAGGGGCATCCGCGTTTTCCGGTTTGGTTTTTATCCAATAATTATCTTCTTTTACGGCTCCGGGATATACAGAGTTATATGCGTTATGTATCATTGCTTCATAAAACGCGCCGTATTCGTCGTCAGGATACAAGGACGCCGTAAGGTACATTCTTTTTTCTATCCTTAAGGCGGCAAGCATGGGAAAATCCTGCGTTACGGTAAAAAATTCAATCCACTTATTCAACGCGGTAATATTTTTTCCTTCATTAATTCCGATAAAAACATATTTATTGCTGTAAGCGTCAAGTTTTTCAACCGCTTCTATCCCTCCATTTAAAAAAGAGCGAAGCCATACCGGAATCAGCCTTGCCGATCCGTTTTTTGTTTCAATAATATTGCCGATATCAACGGATATAATATCTTCTTCTATGGATACGCCGGAATCGGGAACAGGAAAATAATTAGGTTTATTTCGACCGGCGCATGAAAATAAAAAAAATATTATTGATAAACACGCAGCCGCAAGATATTTTTTTTTCATAATGAAAAATTAATTCTCAAGTTTGGTTACAGGCTGATCCTCATTTATTACAGGTTTTTCAGTTACAGCCAGTATGTCTTTCGGCGGCATATAGTACAAGGCAAATTCATCCCAAAGTACGGTATACTCATGAGGAACGCCGACTTTTACCTGCTTAACGGAAGATTCCTGTTTTTCAACTTCTTCGGACTTTACAACTTCTTCAGTTTCTTCAGATTTTTCAGCTTCTTCAGATTCATCAACATCTTCAACAGGTGTCTGCAATTTATTGATTAAAGCGTCTGTCGGGAATCCAAGTATAATATTAAATTCATTCTTAATTTCAGCTTCAAGCGTAATTGGTTTTATTTTTATTTCAACGGGTATCGGGTTTCCGATAATATTAATTTGCGCCGTCAGTAAGCCGCTCTGTATTGAAAATTTAACGCCCGCAGTCAAGAATGAACTATCCTGCTCCACAACCTGAACGCTTTCGGATGATTCGTCCTTCAATGCGGATAAACTTACCGTTTGTGAAACTGTTTTAAGCGGAGAAGTCAATGTTAAAACAAGAGATTTTTCTTCTGTATACAAAGTCATTAACACGCTGCCGGAAGAGCCAAACTGTACCGAAAAAACATTGCCGTTAAATAAAGGCTTAAACCGGAATAAGGTTTGCCATATTTCCGTCCCTTTATTTACAACCGGAATTTTCGGCAGCGTAAGAATATTATTATACCCTGTAGCAAGCCCGTAAGTTCCGTCAAAACCCATCCATTTTGGCTTGGTTCCCAAAGCGGGTTTTAACGCCCTTTCAGAAGAAGACGGCGTTTTTGAATCATTTAAATTACCTTCCATTGTATACCAGTGCGTTAGCTGCTTAACATTTGGGGAAGCAAGATTCACGTCTGTTATCTTGGATGAAACAAGCAGAGAGATTTCTTTTTTATACCCAACTAATCCGTCAAAATTCTCTGCAGGAAATATTTCCGCTCGTAAAGAAAAGAAACCGCTCTGCTCGGGCGCTTTCCAGAAAATAAAGCCCATTCCGTCAGAAAAGTTTCCTTCTTTGATTTTATTTTTTCCTTCGTACCATACAATATACGGATCCAGTCGTTTGTCAAAATCCAAATTCGCTTCCAGCATTACAACCATTCCCCTTGGTATAAGCTGAGAAGTACCGCCTGTCCCCGGTAAATATACATTGATGCCCTTATAAGAAAAGGTATTTTTTCCCAGATAGAAAATATTCTTTTCCGACCTTTGCAGCACAACTCTTCCGCTCATAACCTGAGAAACCATTGTATACATGCCCATAGGTAAATTATCCGGTATAGGGAAAGAAGGCAATTCATTATCCAGACTCAGTACAGGGACAATCAATTCATCGCCGTTTCTATAAAATTCAGGCGTTTTAATATCCTCTACTAACGTTGTTTCTCCGGCGTTATCATTATCTGAAACTATAACTTCGTCTATATCGTCTTCTTTATCTCCGTCATCCTTACTTACATCTTTATCATCATCAATATTTTCGCTTTTATCTTTATTGTCACCCGTTAACGGTTTATCTTCTTTTTCTTTGGTTTCCTGAGCCAGAACATAAATAACCTTCCACCCGACAATCTCTCCCTGGGAATTCTTTAAAAAAACCGTAAGGGCGGTTACATCGGGATCGCCTGTAACAGGTTCTTCAAAACAGGGGGTTATTTTATCGATTGATCGGGCATAGGAACATTCATCCACAGAAACGCCGTTTATCTGCACATTAATTTTATAAGAGCCGGAAGAAGGCAGGATATTATCTATTGCATCGCAGCTGCCAAGAAAAAAGCCGGCAATTACAGGCAGAATGAGTAAAATTATTATTTTTGCGCCGTTTTGGACACACATTTCCAGTATTAATATACCATAAAATATACAAGAATTCAACTATTTTAAACTTTTAGTTTTATGGTAATATATTGATATGCGGACTAGGGCAATTATTCATCTTGACCGTCTTAAAGAAAATATAAATTCTGTAAAAGAGAGAATCGGGAAAAACAGGCTTATTTGCGTCCCTGTAAAAGCCGATGCTTACGGTCACGGGGCTGTAAAAATCGCCAAAACCAGCCTGGAAGCGGGGGCTTCCTGCTTTGGGGTAGCCTCTGTAGCGGAGGGATTGGCGCTCAAAAAAGGGGGGATAAAAGCCCCGATTTTGCTGTTTTCCCAGCCTAATCCCGATGAAATCCGACAAATTGTCAGCGCGGGGTTAATTCCCTTTGTTTCGGACGCGGAATTTGCCTCCACTTTAAATGATTACGCAAAAGCCGCTAAAAAAAAACTGTCTGTTCACATAAAAATCGATACGGGCATGGGGAGAATAGGCTGCGCCGCGAAAGAAGCTCCCGCTCTCGCCCGCCAAATTGCCAAATCCCGCTGGCTTAAATTAACGGGAACAGCCACACATTTGGCGGTTTCCGACTCAACGAACAGGCGGGACATAGACTACACCAAAAAACAGATAGCCTGTTTTAAAAAAGCCGTCAAGGCTATTCGGGCGGCCGGAATTGATCCGGGACCGGTCCATGCCGCAAATTCAGGCGCGGTAATTTTGCACCCGGACGCGTGGTTCGACATGGTAAGACCGGGCATCCTTCTTTACGGGTATAAATCCGTGGCAGAATATGAAGCGCCGCCGGATCAACTAAAAAAACTAGCCGGGTATAAATCGTTATCGGTTGCGCCCGTAATGGAATTAAGAAGCACGGTTGTATTAATCAAAAAAATAAAAAAAGGCGAATCCGTTTCCTACGGCAGGACATGGACGGCGGAAACCGACACCTTAATTGCCGTTCTTTCCGTCGGTTACGCCGACGGCCTTCCGCGCCTTGCAAGCAACAAATGGCAGGTTCTTATCGGCAATCAGCTTTACCCGCTTGTCGGGCGTATCAGCATGGATCAGTGTTGTGTGAATATTGGGAAGAAGGCAAAAGTTAACCGCTGGGACGAAGCGATTATTTTTGGAAGTCCCGGTAATGACGCGGCGGCGCTTGCAAAAATTACGGGGACAATTCCTTATGAAATAACGTGTAACATAAATAAACGGGTACCCAGATTATACAAGAATTAAGATAATAAATTATTAAAGATTATATGGGGAAAATAGTATATACTAGCCTAATAATTCCCTTGTTTCGTACTTGATAATTTAATATATTAAAAGGGGGATTATATGAGAAAAACAGCCTATATTTATTGTATAATTCTGTTGTTTTGTACCTGTACGACAATAAAAAATACCACATATAATGATTATAAAAATTCAATAGATGTAGATTAGAGGTATTTATGAAGTGTAAATTTTTTATATTTTTATATTTTTTCGTCTCAGTATCCGTATATTCTTTGGATATGTCTTTTGAATATTACTTACCTTGCATTTTGGGTATGGTTTCAGGGGAAACGAAAATGTTTTCAGTTTTGAAAATCATGATACTTATTCCCGCTTCATTATACCGGTAGAAAATAAAATTTGCGTTTTAAATTATAAAGATGAGTTTTCAATCAGCGCTAATTCAATTCTTTCACTCTATATTGAAGAAAATTCATTTAATTCGATAAATTATTCCGTCGGAATCAGCTTGTTCGCAAATCAATTTCAAACATTATCCATGACAGGTATTTATTTTTCTTTCTATCCTGTATGTGAATTACCTATTATATATGATATGGGGAAAAAACTATTTTTTGACTGGAAAATGGCTACCGACCTGGGTTATTCCATTGCTTTAGAAAAATTACTGCAAATAAACGTATACGCAAGATGTTATTATATTTGGCTTAATTCGAAATGTGAATATTTGTTAGATGCGGGTATTTCATTGGGGTTTCGTCTTTAATCAGCGGTTTTTATAACCGCCTCGTTGTTCTTCTTATTGCCATTAACTTATAAAATCAGTATTATTATATCGGAGGCAATTAATGAATCAATATATTAATGAAGATGACAACGAAGATACCCAGGAAAAAGAAAAACCGTCAATTTTGGATCCTCTTGCGGGACGAATGTTAAAAACAAGGACTGTTTTGCTTTCCGGAGAAATAAATAAAGAACTGGCGGAAAAAGCAATCCGCCAGCTTCTGCTTTTGGAAGATATGAACGACGATCCGATACGGATTTTTATAGACTCCCCCGGCGGAGACGCTGACGCGGGTTACGCTATTTTTGACATGATTCGTTTTGTAAAACCAAAAGTGTGGACAATAGGCATGGGGCTTGTCGCAAGCGCCGCGGCTATTATTCAACTTGCAAGTCCAAGAGACAGGCGCGTAGGGCTGCCAAACAGCCACTACCTTATCCACCAGCCGCTTTCGGGGATACGCGGCGTCGCAACGGACATTGAAATACACGCAAAAGAACTTGAAAAACTGCGGGAGAGGATAAACCGCTTAATCGCGGAAGAAACAGGCAACTCCGTAAATCAGGTTGAAAAAGACACTGACCGCGATTACTGGATGACCGCGACAGAAGCTGTAAACTACGGTTTAATCAGCAGAGTAATAACAAACAGGTCTGAACTTTAGTAGCGTGTGAAGATTAAATATTTACCACGAACAGAAGATGAACCAACTCGAACTTTTAGTTCGCAGATTGTCGTTCCTACGCTGATGTAGTGCCGCCAAATTTATACATTGCGCATGATTGTCTCCTTTTATTATTCATGTTATACTTATCCTATGACTGTTACACAAACTGTAGAAATACCTGCCAACCATAGGCTTATCATTGACGTACCCAGCGAAATACCTATGGGTAGGGCTGTACTTACTTTTACCTCAGCTTCCGCTCAAATGCCTAACGAGCAACAGCATTGTACTGCCTCGTTGCCAGGAGGCAGCTACAACACTGTAGAGGAAGCCATGCAAGCGGCAGTGGAAAAAGCCGCTGATCCCAATCGCAAACCTATTTCGCGGCTTTTTGGAAAACACAAAGGTATTTTTGGCGGCAATGGCGTTGCATATCAAAGGGCTATCCGTGATGAATGGGACTAACTTTGTTTTTGATACTTGCGCGGTCGTAAAACTTCTTAACCAACAATACGATTTACTTTCATTAGGTATTAATGTTGATAAAGCGCGTTTTTTGACAAGCGTTATTGTACGAATGGAATTACTGTCAAAGCGGAATATGACGGAAGAGGAGGAATTGGACATACAAGAATTTCTTTATGATGTGATTGTCGTTCCGCTTGACGAGGCGATTGAACAAAAAGCCATTGAAATTCGTCGCGCTACATCCGTTAAATTACCTGACTGCATTGTCGCCGCTACCTCCATAGTTTTAAACGCCGTCCTTCTTACCGATGACCATCATTTACTTGATCTTTCCTGGCCCGGTCTTCAGACACAAAATATTCTCTGATGAATCTTCCTAAAAAGTCTCACACAAAGAACACGAAGGTACAAAGATCACAAAGGGGTCTTCGCGTCCTCTGCGCCTCTGCGTGAATCTTCTCCAATAAAATTTCTCGAAAATACCTCTCGCAAAGGCGTGGAGGCGCAGAGTTGTTGTTAGCCATCTTATCGTATAGTTCAACTCTTTGCTTGTTGTCATTTCTCCCTTCTAACTTCTCCCTTCTCACTTCCCTTTTACCTTCCACCCGCCCCAGCGGAATCTTGCGCCAATACTACCCGCTGCGTTATATTCGTCAAATTGATTTTTGTTAAAATTGGTACGCGGATTATTTGCGTAAAAGAATGAAAGATAATTGGTAGATACGGCAAAAATAAACTTCGATTCGTAAATTATGTCATATTGATAAATCATTCCGACAGTTAAATGTTTTAAGGGGAAATATACGTTCGCCTTGACATATCCGGTGTCAGGATAATCCTTCTCTAAATAGCGTGCAACGGAAAAGAAGTGTTTTAGACCGCCCTCGACGCTGAATCCCAGCGGAAAATTGGAAAGCCGCCCCTGTAATTTCAATCCGAATGTATCTGCTTTTGCCACCAGATTGTAGTTGCCCCTTAAATAGATAGCATTGAGCTTCATGGAAAGCGGACCAAAATTAATCTTGTTAAATGTAAAATCCAGTCCTGCGTTGATGGTTTTCATAAAAGCGCCTATCTCGGAATCTCCTTTTTCTCTTTCGGCGAACATAACGGCATCCCCCGTACCAAGAAAGCCCATAACGCTGCTTAACGCCTTTCCTATGTAAGCCATGTTTGAAGTGTCTACAAGCGGCAAGATTGCGATTTTAAAGCTTCCTATAGACGTTTCATTTTCTTTTTTTGAATAGTATTCATATTCGTCAATATTATTAATATTCTGATAATTAATATTATAACCAAGATAAATTCCGCCTTGTAATTTATCTGTGTTGATGTTTACACCGGTTCCAAAAAAACCATTAGCCGTATTGTTGTAGACACGATATGGTCTTATACGGTTAGATTCATCAGAACTATTTTTATATGCTTCCAATACGCCGTCAACTGTTGACTCGTATTCTGTCAAAAAAGTATAGTTAAAAATTGGGATATAAAAGTAATTATTTACCTTAATTTGTCCGCCTACTAAACAAGAAATATACATTTCAGTAAACCAATCATGATAAGAATAACTACTCAGGCCACTATAAAAAGATCTAATATATTGCCCATATTCCGGCTTATATTTTTGTTGATTATAGTCAAAACTTAAGGCCGCAAAGAAAGGAATATTTATATCATTTTCAAATTGAAACCGTAAAAGCGATGACATTTCCTGTTGGAACCATGTCGTAAGATCAGGATTGGTGAAAGGCAGGTCGTCAAAAGCCTGCGCAAAGCAAAAAACCGTACTTAGAAATAAAATAAAAACGATTAAAAACTTTTTCATTACTTGCCTCCATACAATACACGCTTCGGTGTCAGATTATTTTCACTCCTTATTCCCAATCTGCATAAGAAAAACGTCCGTTTTTTTAGCGAATTTAAAAAGAATTCCTTTATTTGGAGAAAAAAAATATATGATTGATTAATAAAAATTTATGTTTATATTTAATAAAAACTTTGTATTTTTTGTTATTTTTATTGACAAAAAATGATGATTTTGCTATTTTTTTTAAGTAATGATATTTATTGTATAAATTAAAAATGCTCAATTTATACGGACGTATATTTTAAACATTATTTGATACTTATCACCTATGGCTAATCTTGAAGTCCACGCATAGCCCTCAGACACCTCCCTATTCCCTCCGTGTCAAGCGCACTGGCGGCAGCCTAAAGGCCGCCTTGCTTTTATTTCAGACAGTGGGCTTTTATTTGTGCTACGCTGTGTAGCATTATTCATCTACACGGCTACACCGTGCGTTTGTTTAGCGTGTGGTTATTCTTTCCCCTTTGTGATCTTCTCTTCCTTCGTGTCCTTTGTGATAATCCTTCAGTAAAATTCTACTAGCTTTCAGACGGATTCTCGTAACTCTTATACATAAAACGCCTGATTTTTTGCTGGGCGTTCTTTTCAAACGGCTCTTTACGAATGCAAAAATCGCTGATCTTTTTAAAAACCGGCAGAGAGCGGTTTGCTTCATCAACTTCTTTCTTAATCAAATTGAAAATAAAGCCTTCGTCATTTTCCTTGCCGGGATAATCTGCCTTTATAAATTCATAATTGGGAACCATTACGCCGTAAATGATTTCACCGCCGGGTGTTTTTCTGCCGACAACCAGCACTTCAGCGATTGTACGCGAAGCCGAGAAATGCGCTTCAACTTCTTCGGGATAAATATTTTTTCCGCCGGAACCGACAATTAGATTTTTCTTCCGTCCCCTGATATAGATAAATCCGTCTTCATCACGGCAGCCAAGGTCGCCTGTTAAAAGCCAGCCGTCCTCTGTTATAACTTCTTTTGTAGCTTCCTTATTTTCAAAATAACCCAGCATTACAGAAGGCGATTTGCACGCAATTTCGCCAATACCGTCAGGTCCCGGATCGAGAATCTTCACTTCCGTGTTAATAACGGGAAGCCCTACCGATTCATTGCGTTTATGATGAGGAGTGCTCACGGAGATAAGAGGAGAGTTCTCGCTCATACCGTAACCATGAACAATGTTAAAACCAAATGAATCAAAGAAATCAGCCGTCTTTGAGCTTAACGCTCCGCCGCCCGCAACCATTATAAAAATTGAATGAAGATTCGCTTTTTTACGGAAAAATCTAAAAACTTTCCGTCCCCACTCGGGATTGCCTTTTTTTGCCTTTGCCAGCGCGATTTTACGCATAACATTCAAAGGACCGCGGATTATAGGAGAAAGTTTCTGAAAACCGGAATCTATCGCCGCCATTACTTTATCATAAAGCAGGGGAACGGCAATAAGGTACGAAACTTTTCCGTCTCTTATATCATCTACAACAACCTTACCGACTATTTTTTCGGCGATTACAGTCGGAATGCCAACCGCAAACGGCGCAATAAAAGAACATGTAGTAGGATACGTATGATGAAGAGGCAGAACATCCATGAATACGTCACTGCTGGTGGGATCTAACATACGGATTGCCGCGCTTGCGTTAGCGATAATATTATTGTGGGAAAGGGTAACGCCCTTGGCAAAACCCGTAGTTCCTGAAGTAAACACAATAGAACACGGATCGTCAGGCAATATGCTGCCCGCGGGAGGTATGGATTTTACATCGGCATTAACGCCAAATGTATCGTATTCGGTTTTCTGTCCTGCGGGAGCGTCTTCTGTTTCAGAACTGATACAAACAGACGCTGTAAGTGAAACACCGTTAGACGGCAATGAAGAAGCAAACGTCTTCTTTCGTCCCGAATAAAAGAAAACTTTTGCCCTTGTAATTTTTAAGATATTCAGGCATTCCGGTTCAGTACAAAGAAAATCAACAGGCACAATACAAAGACCCGCAATAACGGTTCCCATCCAGATGGCCATCCATTCGGGGCGGTTTTCAGACCAAAGCGCGACGCGGTCGCCTTTAGACAGACCGGCGGCAAGTAAACCGGCCGCTATTCTACGGCATTCATCGTTAAATTTGGAAAATGTCCAGCGATTAAATTCCTTCTGTTTGCCTGAACGGTACAGAATAAAATCTAAATCGGCAAACTGCTGTGAATTAATATCAAGCATTTGGGCAAAATTTTTATACGGAAGATCGGGGCGGGTGGAAACATAATCCTCAAATTTTAACATAAGTACCTCTCAATTAAGCTGATAACATTATAGTTAAAATTCCGTATTTTGTCAAAATATTTAGCAACTTTTTGCAGGAAAATGTGTCGTACTTTTACTTCGTTTTTACCAGTAAATACCGTTTTTTTCCGGCTCTGATTACCAATTCGCCTTCCTTATTCAATCTGTCCGTTCCAATAACGGCAGCCAGATCATTTATTGCTGAAAGTTCACCGTCACTGCCGGAAACAAAAGCCCCCCCCTGTTGAACAAGGCGGCGTCCTTCGTTCTTGCTTGGAACAAGCCCCGTATCATAGAAAAGATCAACCACATTGTAACCGGTTTCCAGTTTTGATCTGCCTATTTCAGAGTGGGGCATTGCGGATTTATCGCCGCCGTCCGGACTGCCAAAAGCCGCTTTCGCGCCCGACAAAGCCTTGTCGGCTTCCTCTTTACCGTGAATCAGCGCCGTTACTTCCCATGCCAGCCGTTCCTTTGCGTCATTTGGATTTTTTCCCGATTCGCAAAGTACATGACAATCATCAACAGACAGGAATGTAAACATAAGAAGGAAGCGAAGAATATCCTGATCCTGCACATTGCGCCAGTACTGGAAAAAGTCGTAAGGGGTGGTAATGGCGGGGTCAAGGAAGATCGCGCCTTTTTCGGTTTTGCCCATTTTCTTCCCGTCCGCCGTGGTAACAAGGGGAAATGTCAGTCCGAAAACTTCAGCGCCTTCAACACGGCGGATAAGTTCAACGCCCGCGACAATATTCCCCCATTGATCGTCGCCGCCAATTTGCAGACGGCAGCCGTAACGGCGGTACAACTCCAGAAAATCATAACTCTGTAAAAGTTGATAATTAAATTCAATAAAGGAAAGCCCGGTTTCCATTCGCATTTTATAAGCCTCAAAACTGAGCATCCTGTTTACGGAAAAATGCCTGCCGATGTCGCGCAAGAAGTCGATATAATTCAAGTTTGCAAGCCAGTCTTTATTGTTAGCCGTAAAAGCGGTCTTGCCGTCAAAACCGACAAAATGATCAAGCTGGGCGCGGATAGATTCAGTATTTTTATCCAACTGGTCATAATCGAGCATTTTTCTAATCTCGCACTTCCCCGAAGGATCTCCAATCCTTGCGGTGCCTCCCCCAAGAAGGGCGATTCCCTTATGACCGGCGGCTCGAAGATGACGGAACGCAAAATAGGGAACCATGTGGCCTATATGCAGACTTCCTCCGGTAGGGTCAGTACCCTCGTAAAAAGTGATGGGACTCTCGTCCATAAATTTTGACAGGCCTTCAGTGTCGGTACATTGCTGTAAAAAACCCCTGATTTTTAACGTTTCCAATGCTGAGTTCATGATATTTATTGTACAGATTTTAAAGGTGTCTGTCACCTGTTCCGATAATTATAAAAATGCCCATAGTTGAATTGGTAAAAAAAGTAATTATGTCGTGGCAGGTTATTGCGGTAACCGTGGCTATTGTTATTTACTTTTTCATAGTCTCCTATACAGCTCGAACCTATCACCACCCAAAGTCTTCTAAAAAACCAAAAGCAAAACCGGCTAAAAAAGAAAAAGCCGATGCCGCCCCTGTTCTGGATACTTCCGGAAGTACAGACTCAGGCTCCAGCGATGAATTAGGCATAGAAGAAGCTTAAGCCGCATAAAATTAGATTTTCCCGAAGAATTTCACACAAAGAACGCAAAGAAGAATGGGGAGTAGGTAACAGGTAACAGGTAACAGGTAACAGGTAACAAAGTTTTTGTCCGCCGTCCTATAGTGAAATCCACGATAAACTTTTGAATTCCTCTTCCCCCTTTGTTATCTATTACCTGTTATCTATTACCTACCCTTCCTCTTTGTGTTCTTTGTTTCTTCGTGATCTTAGTGAAAAATATTTTCGAATAATTCTTCAAAAACAGTCAAGCAAAATGACACTTTCAAGCCATATATAGGCGGAGGTTATTATGATTGAAAACAACAAAAACGAAACTAATGCTTTGCAGAATGAAGAAGATCCTTTAACCGGGGCGGTAAAGAGTCTGTTTGGGCTTTCATATCTGTTTCCGTATCAAAGGCTTGTAATGACAAATATTCTGGAGGCGGCGCAGGCGGCGGGGATTCCCGTAAAATGGCCGGGGGAAAGCAAGAATGGCGTCGCGGCAGAGAAAGACCCGTCAACGTCAATTTTGCTTTCCGACCGAGAAATTTCAGGAAAGCAGATAGTTATTCTACCGACAGGAGCGGGAAAATCCCTCTGTTTCCAACTGCCTGCAATGTTGATAGAAGGGCTTACTTTAGTCATCTATCCGATTTTATCGCTAATGGCGGATCAACAGAGACGCTTAGGAGAGCGCGGCTTTTCTCCCGTAACAATCAGGGGAGGACAGAGCAAGGAAGAGCGCGATGAGATTTGGCAAAAACTGGAAAACAGGCAAAGCAAGTTTATAATTGCAAATCCTGAAGTACTGCTTACGGCGCAGGTAAAAGAAAGACTGGAAAAAATAAAAGTTGTCCACGTTGTAATTGACGAGGCGCACTGCGTCAGCGAATGGGGAGAAAGTTTCCGTCCCAGCTACCTGGAAATCGGCTCAATAATAAATTCTCTTAATCCGCCGCTTGTTACCGCTTTTACCGCCACAGCAAGCGCCCCCGTACTTGAAAAAATTAAGCGGTACATTTTTGGCGATTGTGATGTTAATCAAATTATTGGCAACCCAGACAGGCCGAATATTTATTACACCGCAAAAGGCTGCATCAACCGCAATCCGGCGGTTAGGGATTTATTAATTAAAAACGCGCGCCCCGCGATTGTTTTCTGCTCCTCGCGCCCGGGAACCGAAAAACTCGCCCACTACCTTCGCGGTGAAATTAAAGAAATGGGATACGGTTGGCACAGGGAAATACGTTTTTACCACGCGGGGCTAAGCAGGGAAGAAAAAACCGAAACGGAAAAATGGCTGTTAAAAAATACGGAAGCGGTATTATGCAGCACATGCGCTTTCGGGATGGGGGTGGACAAAGCCGACGTACGCACCGTAATACACAGGGACTGCGCCCCTTCTGTTGAAGCATATTTACAGGAATCGGGCAGAGCCGGACGCGACGGAGAACAATCAAAAGCGATTCTTTTATGGGGGCCGGAAGACGAGATGTCTATGAAAAGGGCAAAAACAGAAGCGGATCGCAAAAGACTTTCGGCGCTGTTCAGTTACGCAAGGGATACCGAACATTGCCGCAGGCACTCTCTCCTTGCCATGTTAAATTACGATTCAGGCGGAGAAGCGCCGGAAAAATTTTGCTGCGATGTCTGCGAAAAAGAAGCCGGCGGCGCTTTAAGGGAAGAATCGTCATTACTGAATTTTTTCCGTAAAAACAAAAGACGTTTTACGCAACACGAAGCCGCCGGCGTTTTGGCGCAGAGCGAAACAATACGCTGGTCGCAGGAAGAAGCCTCCCAGGCAATCGGCTATTTGCTAAAAACCAAAAACTTAAGGAGACTCAAATTCCCATGGAAGAATAAAATTACTCTTTTTATTTAGTACTATATAACAATTAAATTTTTACGAAAAACCTCACGCAGAGGCGCAGAGGCGCAAAGTACCTGTCCGTCATATTTTTGTTGTACAACATATCTTTATATTTAAACGATAATATATCGGACAACAACTCTGCGTCCTTTGCGCCTCTGCGAGATAAAATTTGAGAATAATGCTTTGTAAAGTTTTAGTTGTTACTGACCCTTAGTTAATCCAAATCCAAACGGGAATAATATTTCGCCGTTTATGGTTTTGCGCCAGGTGTAGGGAGTCCGTCCCGTAAAATCTTTGCCGCCAAACAGTACATCCGCAATTCCGCCGCCTTCACTGCCGGGAAGCCATGCCGCGATGAAAGCATCCCAGTTTTTATATTCATCGCCGACAGTCATGGGACGGCCCGATAACATAATAACGATAACCGGGCAATCATAACCGTAAACTTCCCGCAGCATATCCATATCCCTCGGGCGAATATCAATTTGCATACGGTCGCCCTCTGTTTCCGCGTAAGGATCCTCTCCGATTACTGCAATCACCGCGTCAAATACCCCTTCCGCCTTGCCATTTTCGGCGTAGGTAACAGTCTTGCCTTTTGCCGCATTCCGTATGCCTTCCAGAATACCGGTACCTTTGGTGATTGGACCGTGGCTTCCCTGCCATGTAATTGTCCAGCCGCCGCATTGCATACCGATGTCATTCGCGCCCTGTCCCGCTACCAGAATATTCTTATATGACGGCAATTTTGCGATAACATTATTTTTGTTCTGTAACAGCACAAGCGACTGTGAAACCAGCGCCCGCGCCTCCGCCCGGTTCGCGTCAGCGCCGATTGCGCCGGCTTTTTTTATCAGCGGCGTTTCTTTAAACAGGCCTATACTCTGCTTGAACCTGAGGATACGCAGTACCGCGTCGTCAATACGCGCCACAGGAACAGTTCCTTCATTAACCAGTTCCTTTAAATATTTAATAAAATCTATCCAACTGCCGCGCCCATTGGTTGCCATCACCATGTCAACGCCGGCGTTTATCGCGTTTGCTATCTGCGCCTTGTAATTGCTACCGGATAATTGAGTAATAGCCGCCCAGTCGGAAACTACAAAACCTTCAAAACCTATTTCTTTTTTTAACAAATCGGTCAGTAAGTTTTTGCTTTCATGCATCTTAACGCCGTTTACGCTGGAAAACGAAGGCATGAGCGAAATTGCTCCCGCTTCAATGGCCGCCCTATACGGCGGAAGAATACGTTCAATTCCGGCGCGATCCAGAAGCGCGTTACCCTGATTACGCCCGTCTATCGTCTGACCTTCGCCTAAAAAATGTTTCATACACGCGGCCGCGCCGTTATCCTGCAAACCTTTAATAAAATTTGCGCCCATGACTGCAACAATGTCCACATTCTCGCCGAAACTTTCGTAAGTACGCCCCCAGCGCACGTCTTCCGCAACGCCAAGCACGGGCGCAAAAGTCCAGCGCGCGCCGGCTGCCCGCATTTCTTGCGCGGTAATACGCCCGGCCGTATACGCGGCTTTTGCGCCTTTCTCCAAATCGCCGGCCGCGATTGCGCCAAGACCCACATTATGCGGCAGAATCGTCGCATTCAAAACATTGTTATGCCCATGTACCGCGTCAAGTCCGTATATGAGAGGAATTCCCAGCCGCGTCCTGAGTGATTCTCTAGTAAAGCCGTTAATCATATTTATCCAGCCTTCCGGAGTATTCTGCATCGGTATTGAACCGCCGCCGCTTAAAATCGAACCAAGCATATATTCGGTAATATCTCCCAGATGCACATCGCCCCTTTCGGCCTGAGTCATCTGCCCCACTTTTTCCTCCAATGTCATTAATGACAGAAGTTCCTCAGGCGTTTTCCATACGGCGGATTTTGCGGACGCTTTACTGCTGCATTGCGTAAGCAACAGCAGACTAAACACAATTAAAAGACAAAAGATTTTTTTCATGCGCGGCTCCCTCTAACAAATTAGTAATGTATATTTAAAATACCACATTGAACACAAAAAAATGAACATTTTTAAACAAAAACAAAAAAAAACGTCTGAACAACCTGACCACTTGCAAGTGGTTAGGCGATCAGACGTTCTTCAAAATAAAACTCTCCCCAATGACGGTTTACGACGTCTGACCACCTGCAAGGTGGTCAGATGCGCCGCCAGGCGCAAAAGCCGCCCGTAAACCGCTGCGATAAGCGACGTTGCGAAGCAATGTCGCTTATCGTGATAGTATCTGCCGTTTTAATGGCAGATACTATTTAATGGCAGATACTACTCTTTCAAACCACCCATAGTAATACCGGAAATAATAAACCGCGACATTAATGAATAAAAGATAAGAATCGGTATAAGAGAAATGGCAATTCCCAGATAAATCGCGCCGTATTCGGCACGGTAAATATTACCGCGCAGATTTTGAACTAACATGGGCAAAGTATATTTTTTCTCGCTAGAAAGCAGTACAAACGGCGTAATAAAGTTATTCCACGAAGCTACAAAGGTAAAAATAGACTGAGCGGCAAGCGCGGGAACCATAATGGGAATAATAATAATATTGAATATGTGATACTCGCCGGCGCCGTCAATTCTAGCCGCGTCAATAAGATCGGTACTCAGAACAGACATCATGTACTGCCGCAGAAACAAAACCGTTCCCGCGGCGGCTATTCCCGGAATAATCAGCGGAATATAACTGTCACGGAGTTTTAACACCGCCATGAACTGGTAGAAACCGATAATGGAAAGCGTACTGGGAAGCATTATTATAACCAGGATAACAGTCCAAAGCGCCAACCTTCCTCTAAACCGATAGACATGTAAACCGTAAGCGGTCATCGCTGAAAAGTAAATGCTTAATATAGTAGCGCAAATGGCGATAAACGCGCTGTTTCCAAATCCTTGCCAAATTTGAAAACCTCTTCCGGTTAAGACTCCCCAGTTATAAAAAATATTCGGCAGCTTGATAAATCTGGCAAGAGTCTCGCCTTTTTTTATCCTTTGTCCGTTTTTAACAAAAATAATAGTGTTATTATCAAGATTATAATTTGCGATTACCTGGCCTTCATCGTCATAAATTGTAAGACGCGGTTGTGTGCTTTCTGTAAATCTCTTAATTACAATTGTGTCACGGGTTCCTGTTTTTTTGTTATCTTCCTCTTTCATTGTCTTTCCCATAACCAGGTCAAGATATTTTACGGTACCGCTTTCAACATCAGCCTCCCAATCAGAAACAACAATTCTGGTAGACGAGACAAACGCATCTTTAAGGGGAACAATAACAAACCCCGTATTAATTTGTTCGGTAGATCGTGTGGCGTTAAGCAGCAATAAATAAATAGGTATTACCGCTATAAGCCCAAGAATAACCATAATTGCATGTATTAAATATTTAAATAAGGGCGATTCGGATCTTCCCGTACTCATGCTGCGCCTCCTTTCTTTTTCTTTAACTCACTACGATCCTGCAAGAAGAAGAATATTAAAAGAGCGAGGAAGATAGTAATAATAAATATACCGATGGAAATGGCGGCGCCGTATGCATAGTCGTTAGCGCCTCTTCCAAAGGACATATTGTACTGATACACCGTTGTAGTCCGAATTTTAAAATTAGGAGAGCCCAGCATATCTGTAAGCAGGAATGGAATGTCAAACATCTGCATACCGCCGATCATGGAAGTAACCAGGATATAGAGCATTATCGGGCGGAGCAGGGGCAATGTTATGTACCATGTTGTTTGGCTGCTGTTAGCCCCGTCAATGGACGCGGATTCATACAGCGATATGGGAATAGTAGTAATACCCGCCATGAGTATGATCATCGTATAACCATACCACATCCACCACTGGATAAACGCCACCAACCCGCGTGAAAACGCGACGTTACGGAAAAAGTCAATGGCTTCTCTTACAGTTTCTCCGGTAATCGGATCAATTTTTGTCGCTTGAATGCCTAATGCATACAGAATTTGATTTGCCGGGGCTGTGACATACGCGTTATAACCGAAAATACTGCGGAAAAGCAAGGCTACCGATACGGCAGTAAGCAGGTTAGGCATATAAGCAACCGCCCGGAACAAACCTTTACCAACCAGATTAAGACGGATATCGGAAAGCCAAATGGAAAGCACAAGGGCAAGACCTAACTGCGGAATAAAGTTAAAAGTCCAGATAATCATGGTATTTCCCAAGGCGCCCCAGAAATACGGATCCTTAATCAATCTGCCAAAATTTTCAAGACCGATAAAATTGAAATCAGTCCGCAAACCACGCAGATCTGTAAAACTTAAGATGAAAGTGTATAATGTAGGCCATAAGTTAAATATGCAGAACACAATTACAAATGGCGCGACAAATACATATCCCCAGCGATTTGTTCTTGCTTCATGGCCAATGATCTTCTTTATTTTTAATTTCGGTTTACTTTTTGATTCCTTTTCTTGTGTACTCATCGGTCCTCCTAAAAAAAAGAGCGCGGATTATATAAACCCGCGCCCTTGTTGAGATTACTCCTTTAAAGCTACCTCAAATTATCTTACAAACTGTGATTCAGCCTGTGACCTGAAATCTGCAAGAGCCTGAGCCTTGGATTTTTCTCCGTTTACGAAAGCTGCAACCGCCTCATTCCAGAGTCCTTCAATGGCTTCATCTGTTCCTTGGAGAAGCTTGCCATTAACGCTTTTTGCCATTTCAGCAAATTCGGCATAGTGATTCTGTCCGCCAAGATAGGGTTCGCTGTAGGTGTCTTTAATCTTGTTAATAACATTGATGTTGCTTACCATGTCGCCTGTATCTTTCGCCCAAGCTTCAAGGAAGGAGTCATCGGTGGTTACGTAGCGGATAAATTCTTTAGCTGCTGCAACGTTCTTTGTTCCTTTATATGCGCCAACCCAAGTGCCGCCCCAGCGATAAGCGGAGGGACCTTGAATCATAGCCCAGTCACCCGATGTTCCGGGAGCATTGGTCTTGAGTACATAGTGGAGGCCCCAGGTGGGGAGGAAGTATGAGAATACTTCAATCGGTTTTCCGGATTCATCTTTGAGCTCGCCTTTCATGCCGGCGAACCAGCCTTCTGACCACTGACCAACGCGGCCTTCCCATTTGTTGTCATGAAGTGTCCTACAAATATCCATATACTGCTCCATAGCCGGATCGATTACCAGTTTTCCGTTCACGAGCCAGGGATCTTTGCGGGCGGACATGAATGAATTGAACAGATCGTTCAGAGAAGAAACGACTACGCAGGCGCCGTTTGATTTATCCTTGAGCATTTTTGCGGTTTCAAGGAATTTGTTAAAGTTGGCAAAGTAGGTCTGAATTACTGCGGGATCATCGGTTCCAAAATATGTCTTTGCAAGGCTGCGGCGATAGAACATAGCGCCCGGGCAAGCCTGCCATGACATACCATAAACTTTACCTTTATAAGAACCAACTTCTACCGGGTAGGCAAGAAGTTTGGCCTTGTTGGCTTCGTAAATGTCAGTGATGTCTAAAAGAAGACCGGATTCAACATATTTGCGTACAAATGCTGATTCCAACGCAATAATATCCGGAGCTCCCTGACCGGTGGCCAATACCGGGTCTATTTTGGCCTGGAACTGATCCGATGGGGTTTGGGAATATTCAACAGTGATCCCGGGGTGGGTCGCCTTGAAACCCCAAGTTGGGTTGTTGGTCATATTAGCCAATTCATCAGTAAAGGACCAAATAACCAATTTTCCCGAATCTTTCTTCTGACAGCCGCTTATGCTAAACAGCATAAGTACCACACCTAAAATGATAAGTGCTTTCTTCATTTCTTTTCCTCCATAAATTTTTTCCAACCTTTAAAGGCTAGTTTTTATTTTCTAACATTCTATCACAACAAAAAAATTTATTCAATACATTTTTTAAATTATTTATTAATTTACCATTATTTTTTTTGAAACGGGCGCGGAAGCGCCTTTTTCCACAGAAACAGGCACAGGAGCGGCATCCGAGGCAAATATCGTATAATAACCGGGAATTAACATACTTTCACCTTTGGCGTTGATAGTCTCAAAAAACGATGAAAAAAGGGTAAATTCCACTGTTTTTGACCTTCCGGCAGGTATAAAAATACGCCGAAATCCTTTAAGCGAGGCAACAGGCTCGTCTTCTCCCCGATTATCTCTGGAAATATACAATTGTACCACTTCTTCGGCATCCCTTTTACCGGTATTGGTTACGGTTATATCCGCTTTGACACAACCCCCTGCTGAAAGCGCAGGTAATGAAAGATTTATGGAATCAAAGTGAAAAACGGTATAGGAAAGCCCGAAACCAAAGGGATACATGGGTTTTTCTGTCATATATCGATATGTGCGTCCCTTCATGGAATAATCCTTATATGGAGGAAGTTGGCTTGTAGAAGCAGGAAAAGTTATAGGGAGTTTCCCTGATGGGACAACATCCCCGAAAATTATGTCTGCTACAGCCTTGCCGCCGGATTCTCCCGGATACCACGCGAAAATAACGGCGTCGGCAATATCCTCGGGAAAAGCGACAGGACTGCCGCCTGTAATAACAAGGATGATCTTCTTGCCGGCCTGACGCACATTTTGCAGATATTTTAACTGCCACGCCGGAAGTTCAATCGCATCACGGTCGCCGTTGGAATCCGAAGCGATTGCGTCGCCTTCCTCTCCCTCAATAGCGCTGTCTAATCCCATTACCGCGATAACGATATCGGCGGTATTTACATCTCCGTAAGCGGCAAGCGATTTGCTGTTTTCACCGTACATCAGGCAGCCCTGACGGTACTCCAGATTGATACCGAACTTATCTTTAACTTTTTCACCAAGCCCTTCGAGGATGGTAATGAAGCGCGAACTGACACCGTAATAATTGCCAAAAAGCGAATGAGCGTTAGCTGCAGCAGGCCCCTCAACGTTGATTTTTTTGGGGCTTGAATCGAGGGGTAAAAAACCGTTGTCGTTTTTAAGCAGAACGATTGATTTCTCCGCCGCCATTAACGCAAGTTTGCGGTGTTTTTTGCAGTTGATAATTTTACGCCCAAGTTTACCGTATTTACCCGACCCCGGCGGATCAAACATTCCCAGCTTGAAACGTGTTCGCAGTAAGCGCTCAAGAGCGGTATTTATTGCCTCCTCGCTGACAAGTCTCTTTTTTAAAGCCACAGTCAACATTGGGTAAGTACAACCGCAGTTTAAATCACAGCCGGCGTTCAGGGCAAGAGCCGCAGATTCTTCGGGCGAATTTGTAATTTTGTGGTATTCGTGAAAGTCGCGGATAGCCCAGCAGTCTGAAACAACATGCCCCTTAAAGCCCCATCGACCGCGAAGCACATCCTTAAGCAGAAAATTACTGGCGCAGCACGGTTCGTCAAAAATACGGTTATACGCGCCCATTACGGATTCAACGCCGCCGTCTACAAGCGCCTTGAACGCGGGCAGATAAGTTTCAAAAAGGTCTTTTTGGGAAACAACAGCGTTAAAAATATGGCGTTCTTTTTCGGGACCGGAATGGACGGCGTAATGTTTGGCGCAGGCGGCGAGTTTCAGGTTTTCAGGATCTTTCCCCTGCAAGCCCCGTACCAGCGCAAGACCGATTCGGCTTGTAAGAAATGGGTCTTCGCCGTAAGTTTCCTGCCCCCGCCCCCAGCGCGGATCGCGGAAAATATTGATATTCGGAGTCCAGAAAGTAAGCCCCCAGTACTGACCGCGGTTACCCTGTTTAACCGCCTCGTTATACTTTGCGCGCGCTTCATCGGAAATAGCGTCCGCTATTCTTTCGACAAGACCATCGTCAAAAGTTGCCGCTAACGCTATAGCCTGCGGAAAAACAGTAGCGATACCGGCTCTCGCGACGCCGTGCAGGCATTCGTTCCACCAGTTATATTCGGGTATCCCAAGCCGCTTAATCGCCGGGCTTTTGTAAAACAACTGGGAAACTTTTTCTTCCGGCGTCATTTGAGAAATTAATTCTTTAATTTTGGCTTCGCGGTTCATGGATACGCTCCTGTTTTTATTAATTAGGGATATTATATGGTAATAAATGCGGATAAGCCAATATCAAATTTATTCGCCTTTTACAAACAACGCCATAAATTCAGCTCTGGTTTTTACGGCAAATTTCTGATAAATCTTGCTAATATGAATCTTTGCGGTTCCGGAGGCAATATGAAGACGCTCTCCGATTTCTTTTTTACCAAATCCTTCCTTTACAAGTAAATCGGCTACTTCAATTTCCCGCTGGGAAAGTCCGCGCTCCGCGAATATGCCTTCAAGATTGGACATTTTAAAATCGAGCGTTACGTGAAATGGCTCCTGCCGTTTTGCCGCCGTAAAACGCGGCAGTTTCGGAAAAAACAACCACCTTAAAGCCATAAGCATGGAAAACACGACGGCTATTATTGTGAACAGTACCTGATATTCCCTGCTGTGAGAAACAAACGGGCTGATAACCGGGGAAAGAAAAGCAAAAGCGACGCTGAAAAAAATGACAATTGAGGCTCCGTAAAACCAAAATCCGCCGGAGTACAACTCCACAATGGCGGTTGTAAAAACCACCCATGCCGTATAATGGATAATGGAAATCAGGGTAATCATAATAATATTGATTCGGGGATAATCCTCAAACAAGGGCAGGCAGGAGAACAGTATAAATAAAATGATTACCGGAAGCAGGAACCGGCGGATAAATCGGTTTATTGAAAGCCCCGCCAAAAATCCTAAAATGGGAACCGCCGCGGCTACTATCAAATAATTAGGATGGTACATTGCCTTATCGGAATACAGCGGAAGCGCCCTCATATCCATAACTCCGTTTAAAATTGTAAACACGGACGCAAGACCAATCAGACGCAGAATCACCTGCCAGTCGGTTTTAACGGCCGGTACGGCAAGCGCGTCTTTATCAACGCCGTTAACCGGCATATCCTCGGCGGAAGCGCGCGTCAAATTCCAAAAAAGAAACACGCTTACCGCCGAGAATCCCCCCGACAAAACTACCATGCACCATTTAATAAATTTAAATACCGATACCGCGCCGTTCAGCGGGTCTAAAGCCGCGCTGCCTTTCTCAAACAGCGGTATGGCGTAATAACAGGCAAGGACGGAGCCGAGTAAAGCCGCTCCTAAAACCAGCGAACAAAATTTGCCTGTCCTGTTTACCCGTCCGCCCGCCGCCGGCCTTTTCAGCCACGTCAGATAAAACAGCCCGTAGCATGCGGTAGTCAATATTCCCTCAGGAATTGCCATGATGCTTCTGACCGCCGCAGAGTCAAGCCATACATGGAAACCAAAAGAGCGCAGTATAAATTCAAGGGCAATCAAAAAGGCGATAAAGCCGATGCCGGGAAGCAGGGGTTTGCTTTTCCCGTTTGGCACAGGAAGGAACAGGGGACAAAGAACCGCGCCTGCGGCAATACCCAAAAAGTAGAAGATATAAACCGCATACATGACATATTTGGAATCGGAAGGCAAAAAATGAGCAAGCGTAAAACTTAAGTGCATACACAGCAAAATGCCAAAGATAGACAGCGAAGACGCAAGCCGCGCAAGGAATAACAACTGTCCATTTTGTTTCATACAATCTAATTATAACACAATATGCCGTTTGGCATATATGAAAATCCCCTGTTTTTTGCAAAATATGCCCTTTGGCATAGAAAACTTTGGTAATTTTTGAAAAAATATGCCGTTTGGCATACAGACAAACAGCCTCTCCGCATATAGAATTTTAATGTAATTTGATTGCCGTAAAAAATGGGTAAAAAGGAGGCTTTAATGGCAAGAAAAATTGTATTGACAGAAATACTGATTTTGTTATTGACGGCGGGCAGCGCGTCCGCTCATGAGAAAGGCGACCTTATTCTAAACATAGAACCTCAATTAGGCACGTCTTTTCCGCACCTTCAATGGGTTTTGAATTACGGTATGATGCCCGGCATTGATTTTGGTTTACGGGGAACCGTCAACTACTACCTTACCGATTCCCTTTCCGTCAACGCAGGATTGGGGTATGCGGGTAATTATCACTGGTTTTATAATGAAAACGCCGATGAGGTAGATGGTATTAAATATCTATTTGCCGGCAGCGATAAAGCCTGGTTATACTTATTGATAATACCTATTTTTATTGACGCTATATATGCGGCAGTCCAGCGTATTCCCAAACAAATTGCAAATCAAATTACCGCAGCTCATGATGTCTTTTTCGCGTCATATATTACCATTCCGCTTGGAATTCGTTACGATTTTAAAACTTTTGCCCTTGGTCTGGGCATTACAGGAAATATCCCCTTATCAGGATTCGGAGAAACCGAAACAAAGAATGAAGGTTTAATTAATGAAACCATTACCTTTGATTTAAAATCATATATGGGCTGGTATTTTGATATTGTTTTTTACCTTAAAAAGGTTAACATGGCGCTCCGTTTAAACGGTCCATTTGCCATGGAGACCGCCGAAGTCCATCCCGCATGGATTAAAGAAAATTACGAGCCATTCAGTTTTAATTTCGTTTCCCTATCGCTGTTATTCCAGTTTGGAATACCGCTGGCAAAACTTCCCATAGGGAGGGGATAAAAAGAGAAAAGTGAAAAGTGAAAAGAGGAATGAGGAGTGAGGAATTAGGGAGGAAGATTTGTTTTGGTATAAGGTCGCGTTGCGGCCTTTTGGAAATTAATGTTATCCAAAAGCGGGGTAACAGCGGACTTAAGGTCCAAAGGAGCTTGCTTATGGAATATGGAGTAAATTAAAAATTGACTTTAAATATATATAGGTTACAATGTATATAGGCAATTTGCCTTTATGGAGGTAAACAATGAAAAGAAAAAAATGGTTTGTTTTTGCGGCACTGGTTGGCTTGGTAATGTCGGTGGGTTTTTTGGTAACTAGTTGTAAACTTCTTGAAGAACTTCTTAAAGGAGGTTGCAGTGGTGCAAATTGCAGTAGCGCGGATTTTAGCGGTTGCAGCAGCGGTTTAAGCAGCGGTTGTAGCGGTATGAATTGCAGCGGTTTAGGCAGCGGTATGAATTGCAGCGGTATGAGTTGCAAATAAATGATTTGTAATTATCATCGTCTCTAATATATATTAGGCGGTTATAAAAATGTTTCCACAAATTACCATATTTGGACAAGTTATAGGTTTATACTTGACAATGATATTTTTCGGCGGTCTTGCTTTTGGCATTTATGCCGGTGTAACAGCCGTAAAACGCAAGTATGACTTCATAGATATGGTAATGTTTTTTTTTATTTTATCCATAGGAGTAATAATAGGAAGTCATTTACTTTATGCGTTAGTTAATTATAGAAATACAATTTATGTACTGGAAAACATAAAACAAATGAACATAATTATTGCTTTGGTGAAAATATTTAACGGCAGAGCATTTTATGGCGGTCTTTTTGGAGCGTTAATTATTGGCTTTATAATCATCAAGAAAGATAATAACTATATAAAGTACTTTGATATAATTGCGGCAGGTATACCGCTGTTTCTTTTTTTTGCAAAACTTGGCTGTTTCTTTGCCGGTTGTTGTTACGGCATTCAAAGTAAAATTGGTTTTAGATATTACAATACTTCATTAACAGAAACCAATGACATTATTCGTTTTCCTGTTCAATTGTTAGAATCATTTTTTTGCATAATTTTATTTTTGTATCTTAACTATCTCCTGATAAATAATAAATTTAAAAATAAATTATTGTATTTGTTTTTGTTAATATATTCGACAGGGAGATTTTTTATAGAATATTTACGCGGCGATACTTCCGGGGGAATTTGGTTTTTATCTACCGCGCAAATAATAAGTATTTTAATTATTTTAGTTGTTTTAATCAAGTTTTTAATACTTGATAAAAAACATAATAACATAAAGGAGATATTATAAATTGAACGCGTTGTCACAGTATTATTTAACAGGACAGCAAGTAAGGAAAAATGCGGAGAATAATAAAATGACAAACGAAATAATTCCCAAATACCCATTTATATTTGTACATGGAATTATTGCGCACGACAGGCCGGGCATTAATAAATATTGGGGCAGAATTCCTGAAGCATTACGGGAAACAGGAGCGAAAGTTTATTTTGGAAATACTGACGCGTGGGGCGATATTAAATCAAACGCGAAAATATTAAAAACGTCTATAGATAAAGTATTAGACGAAACAAAAAGCGAAAAGATAAACATAATAGCGCACTCAAAAGGCGGGCTTGATTCCCGTTATTTTATTTGGAAGTACAATTACGGCAGCAAGGTGGCAAGTTTAACTACAATATCGACGCCTCATCATGGCGCGGAATTATCTGATCTTATTTACAGACAAAGAATCTTTCATTCGCGAATTGCGAAAAAAGCGTTAAAATTCTTTGGAAAATTATACGGCGATAAAAATCCCGCTTTGTTTAAGTTAAATTATCAATTAACAACAAAGTATATGAAAATATTTAACGCCCAAATATTGCCGGACGACAGGGTATATTATCAAAGTATTTATTCCACAATGAAAAACGCTTTTGATGATTTATTGTTTTTGAACACATACAGGTACATAAAAAAAATAACCGGCGATAATGACGGCTTTGTAAGCGAATCCTCCGCAAAATGGGGCAATAACATTACAAAAATAGAAGGCGGAATATCTCACGCGGAAATACTTGATTATTATATGAGAAAAATATCAGGTATAAATATAACCGATATATACAAAAACATTGTACAAGGGTTACGCGAAAAAGGGTTTTAACAGATAACAGATAACAGGTAATAAAGGGAAGAAAGAGAACTTAGTAAGATGAGCGTCTTGTCAATACGCGATGCTTACTAACCAATATCTTCCTCTGTTACTTGTTACCTGTTATCTGTAAATCTGCTTAGTCTTTTACAGGCTTCTTCAACGTCCGCTCTGTGGCCGAAGGCTGAAAAGCGTATGAAGCTCTGTCCGGCAGGGCCGAAACCGGCGCCGGGGGTGGTTACAACGTAACACTTTTCAAGGATTTGAGAGAACACTTCCCAACTGTCCCTGCCGGGGAAATGCGCCCAGACGTATGGGGAATTATCGCCGCCTATGCATTTTATTCCAAGCTTTTGAAGGGCGTCTCTTATCAATTTCGCGTTTCCAAGATAAAAATCCGTCAGTCTGCGGACTTCTTTCAGTCCCTTGTCGTCTAACGCGGCAAGTCCTCCCGCCTGGGCGATGTTTGACGCGCCGTTAAAAATTGTTCCCGCGATGCGATTCCAGTCCGCGTTGACGCTCTCGCCTCCCGCGTACTTTAGCGCTTTTGGAACTACTGACCAGCCGAGGCGCACTCCGGTAAATCCGGCGGGCTTGGAGAATGAGTTAACTTCGATGGCGCATTGATCTGCCTTGTCTATTTCGTAGATTGTTTTAGGAAGCGAAGGATCGCGGATAAATTCGGCATAGGCGGCGTCAAAGACAATGATGCAGCCTTTTTCAACGGCGGTTTTTACAAGCGCGGTAAGCTGAGCGCGATCCGAGACCGCGCCGGTGGGGTTGTTAGGTGAACAAAAATAGACAAGGCTGTTCTGCGGAATTAAGTCCAAATCGGGGAAAAAATTGTTTTCCGCCGTACAGGGAAGATATGTAATGCCCGCGTAACCGGTACCGGTCCAGCCGCCCGCCGCCCCGACAAGAACAGAACCGTCAACATAGACCGGATACGAAGGGTCCTGAACCGCGATTTTTGTTCCCGCGCCAAAGAGCGCCTGTAATCTGCCAATGTCGCACTTTGCCCCGTCAGAGATGAAGACCTCATCTATCGAAAATTTTCCTTTATAAAAGACTGAAGAAATTTTTTCCCTCAACTCCGCCATTCCCTCGTCCTGATAGCCTGAGTAGCCTTTTACAGTACCAAGTTGTTTTGCTCCATTAACAAGTCCTTTATTAGTGTGCGGTAAAATTGGTTCGGTGGTATTGCCAACCCCCAAACTGATAATTTTTATGTCGGGATGAGCCGCGGCAAATTCGCGCCGCCTCTTTGCAACCTCTGGGAAAAGGTATCCCGCCTTGAGATTCGCTATGTATGGGTTACGATTAATCATAACACTCTCCATTAAAAAAAACTAAAAAAATTCTATAGATTTTTATGTATTTTGTCAAATGACAATTACGACAAAGAAGTTCACACAAAGAACGCTATCACAAAAAGGAAAATGTTTTGTCCGTTATCTTGTAGTAAAATATCACGCTAAGCTCTGGAACAAAAACCTCTTTCCTCCCCTTTGTGATCTTTGTACCTTTGTGTTCTTGGTGTGAAATTTCTTAGTGAAATTTCTTAATTAAAATTTTTAACCCCCGAAGTATCAAGCGTGGCAAAATAGTCGAATACTGCCTCGGGGCGGCGGATTTGCACTACAGAGCCGTTTGGACGCAGAAGCAGTTCGCCGCAGCGGAGTTTGCCGTTGTAGTTAAAGCCCATCGATCTTCCGTGCGCGCCTGCATCGTGGATAACGACAAGGTCACCTGCCCCGCCGTCAGCGGCAACGTCTATTTTTGGAAGTTTTCTTTGAATGGCGAACTTGTCGTTGTTTTCACACAGACTGCCCACTATGTCGTAAGTTTCAGAAACTTGAGCGTTTTCCTTGCCGGGAATTGTTATGTGATGATACGCGCCGTATAGGGCGGGGCGCATTAAGTCGGCCATGCAGGCGTCCAAACCGATGTAATTGCGGTAAATTTCTTTTTTGTGAACGGCGCGCGCTACAAGCCAGCCGTAGGGGCCGGTTATTACCCTGCCCCACTCGGTGCGAATGTTCATCGGATCAAGTCCCGCGGGTTTTATAATTTCGTTATACGCTTTTAGAATACCGGCTGCTAAAACCTGATAATCTACCGCTTCCTGATCCGGTTTGTAGGGGATTCCTACGCCGCCGCCAAGATTGATAAACTCAAGGCGCACTCCGGTTTTTTCCTTTATTTCAACAGAAAGCTCAAAGAGCATTCGGGCGGTTTCAATGTGATAGGGAATGGAAAGTTCGTTGGAAGCGACCATCGTGTGCAGGGCAAAGCGCTTAACGCCCTTTTCCTTGCAAACAGAATAACCTTTAATGAGCTGTTCGCGCGTAAAGCCGTACTTTGCCTCCTGTGGCTTGCCGATTATGGCATTGCCTTCCTTGAGGGGGCCGGGATTGTAGCGTAAAGAAATTAATTCAGGCAAGCCGTGCCATGCATGCATGGCGAATGTTTTTTTAAGAAACTCAATATGGGTGTAATCGTCAAGATTGATCACAACTCCCAGTCTTTTTGCTTCTTCATATTCCTTTGCCGGAGTTTCATTGGATGTGAGCATAATGTCTTCGCCCTTAATGCCCGCAATGTCAGCTAACAACAGTTCCGGATAACTTGAACAATCCGCGCCGAAGCCTTCGGCGGCGAGAAGTTTGAGTATATACGGATTTGGCAGCGCTTTTACCGCAAAATGGTTTTTATAAGAGGGGAAAACCGAAAACGCCGCCTTGACCCGGCGGACATTTTCGATTATCGCCTTTTCATCATAAATGTAAAACGGAGTCGGGTACTGCCGCGCAATTTCTTCCAGCGCGGCCTTGTCCAATGGAAAATTCTTGTTATTCATAATTCCTTTCCTGTTAATTTTTCTAACTTAAATAGCCCTTGTGCTTTAAAAGTTCGGCGTTTAAAATACCGCCGCCCGCCGCGCCGCGCACAGTGTTATGCGAAAGCGCCACAAAACGGATATCAAACACATTGCAGGGGCGAAGCCGCCCGATAACGACCGCCATCGCCTTGTTGGTGTCGCGATCCTTGCGCGGCTGGGGACGGTTGTCCTCTTCGCGGTAGATAATCGGTTGCTTTGGCGCCATCGGAAGGTTCGCTTCCTGCGGCAGTCCCTTATAGGCGGCCCAAATTTTCTTTATCTCTTCAATAGACGGCTTTTTGGCGGCAAACTCAAGGCTTACGCACGCCGAATGTCCGTCCGTTACCGGCACGCGGTTACAATGGGCGGAAATCTTTGGAAACTCCGCGTTCTTAAATGCGCCGTTGTCAATGGAGCCGAAAATTTTAAGCGGTTCTTTTTCCGACTTTTCCTCTTCGCCGCCAATGTACGGAACAATGTTATCAAGCATATCCCAGCTTGAAACTCCCGGATAGCCCGCCCCGGAAACCGCCTGCATCGTAGTAACGATCATCCTCTGTACCGGGTAGCCTGCCCGCGCGAGGGCGTGAATGGGTTTCATATAACTTTGTATTGAACAGTTGGGTTTAACAGCTATAAAACCGCGATCCCAGCCGCGCGCTTTTTTCTGTACGGGAATAATGTCCGTATGATCGGGATTTATCTCGGCGATTAAGACCGGCACATCGTTAGTCCAGCGGTGAGCCGACGCGTTTGAAATTACCGGAATACCCGCCGCGGCATACGCATCCTCAAGGGCGCGGGTTTCATTCTTGCCCATCTCAAGAGCGGAAAACACAAATGAACATCCGCCTTTTTTGAATGCCGCAATGGCGCGGCTTACGTCGTTGGCGTCTTCTACGACAATGTCCCCGACATGAGGAGCGTAAGTTTTTGTTAAGTGCCATCTACCTGCAATTGCTTCAGCATATTTTTTGCCCGCGCTCCGTGGAGAGGCCGCAACATAGCGCACCTCAAACCAGGGGTGATCATTGAGAAGGGAGATATACTGCTGTCCCACCATACCCGTAGCGCCCAAAATACCAACCGGGATCTTTTCCATAATTTGCTCCTTACAGGTTATAGTAGCAAAAAATAAAATTTTGTTAAAGGGGGATTTTATCGAAATATTTTTCACTAAGAACACAAAGGAACAAAGATCACAAAAAAGAGGGAAGAAGGGGTTGTTGTCCGAGGACTATACATGGACTTCACGATAAGATAACGAATAAAAACCATCGCTCATTGCCCATTGCTAATTGTTCATTCTCCAAATAAATGCTATTTTATTATCAGGAGGACAAAATGAAAAAAATATGTTTTATGGGATTAATTTTTTACGCCATGGCCGTAACCGGATACGCAAGCGAAGACGACGGTATTTATTTAATGAAAGTCGGTCAATATGAAGTATACATTTTGGTGGAATCCGAAAGAGACGGAAACACCGGTATTTTAGTCGGAGCGGACGGGGCGATACTGAAACGCTACATTCCGGCTAAAGGTTTTAAGCACACCGCCAATGCCATTTTAATTAAAACCCCAAAGCAGAATATATTGATAGATACCGGAACCGGAATGGGCGGTATTATTGTAGAAAAAATTAAAAAACTGGGCGTACAGCCGGAAAATATTGACGCGGTACTTATAACCCACTTGCACGGAGATCACTTTGGCAGCCTCCAAAAAGACGGAACGGCGGTTTTCCCAAAAGCAAAAATATACCTTTCCGCTAAAGAACTGGAATACTTTACAAAGACCCAGGTTAATCAGGCGGCGGTCGCCGCGCTTCAACCTTACGGCTCTAATGTTACCACGTTTGTACCCGGAGAATTGGGAAAGAAATTGAAGGAAATACTTCCGGGGATTTCTCCTATCGCCGCTTACGGACACACTCCCGGACATACTATTTATTTAATAGAAAACAACAAAGAAAAACTGTTAATCATCGGGGACCTTCTGCACATAGCTTTGGTACAATTTCCCGTTCCGGAGATTAGCGCGACTTACGACATGGATCAAAAAGCCGCGGCAACAGTGCGCAGGCAGGTTTTGGATTACGCCGTAAAGAACAGAATCCCCGTAGCCGGAATGCACATTGTGTATCCGGGAACAGGCAATGTCAGCGTAGAAGGAACCGGCTTTAAATTTACACCAAGCAAGTAGAGGTAGTATTAATCTGCAATGAAATACACATATAAAACACAGGGAACTTGTTCAACGGAAATTCACTTTGATATTAACGGGAATGTCATAAGCGGGGTATCATTCGAAAAAGGCTGCAATGGCAACCTGAAAGCGATATCCCGCCTTGTTGACGGAATGACAGTTGACGAGATTAAAGAAAGGTGCAAAGGAATAATGTGCGAACAAAGAGGGATAAGCAGGGGAACATCATGCGCAGATCAGCTTGCGCTTGCCGTAGAGAAAGCGTACCTGGAAAGTAAATAATTCGCTGTCTTTGAGCTTATCCTAAAAATTGATCAATCAATTCTATCGTCACGGACTCCACAGCCGCAAGGACAGCCGGCGCATGCGGAGTTATTTTTTTTCTTGTCCCGTCGTATTTTAATAATAACCGCCGCGATAATCACCAGTAAAACCAATCCGGTAATAATTGTTCCTATGTTATTTGACAAAAATGTAAACATACGCTCCTCCATAATAGTTATTAGTGGGTAGCAAAAAATCAACTCCAAACTCACTACCTTACTACCCACTTCTCCTTATCTCTTTTCTCTTTTCTTCTCTCTTCCCTCCTCTTCCCTTCTCCCTCTTCTCTTTTCTCTGTGTTACCTGTTACCTGTTCCCTGTTCTCTGTTCCCTGTTACCTGTTCCCTAACCATCGGGCGGAACAGCATAAATAAAAATCCTGCCGTCAAAAGAAACGCCGCAACCGTTCCGACTCCAAAATGACCTGTAAACAATATTCCAAACTGATAGATACACAGCGACACAATATACGCCAAACCGCACTGATAGCCTATTGCAGCCCAAAACCATTTGGCGTTATTCATTTCACGTTTGATTGCGCCCATTGCCGCAACGCATGGAGCGCATAACAGGTTAAACACTAAAAATGAGTAAGCCGCTAATGTGGTGAAATTTTTAGCTAACGTACTCCAGATTTCCGCGCCGTCTTCGGTATTGTAGAGTATGCCGAAAGTGCCGACGACATTTTCTTTTGCAATCAAGCCTGTGATGGCGGCGACTGTAGCTTTCCAGTTACCCCAGCCCAGCGGCGTAAAAATGGGAGCGATAATGCCGCCCAATACCGCCAGAATACTCTCATTCATATCAACCATGCCAAAGCCGCCTTCCGTCCACCCAAAGTTGGACGCGAACCAGACTATAATAGTCGCAAGAAGAATAATAGTTCCGGCTTTCTTGATGAACGACCAGCCACGTTCCCACATACTGCGCAGAATGTTAATCACAGTCGGCCAGTGATAGGCGGGGAGTTCCATGACAAAGGGCGCGACATCTCCGGCGAATATTTTTGTTTTTTTCAAAATTACGCCGGAACAGATGATCGCCGCAATCCCGATAAAATAAGCGCTTGGAGCGACCCACCATGTTCCGCCGAACAGAGCGCCCGCAATCAACGCGATAATCGGCAGTTTCGCCGAACAGGGAATAAAGGTGGTGGTCATGATAGTCATTTTACGGTCATGGTCGTTTTCAATTGTGCGTGACGCCATAATGCCGGGAACGCCGCAGCCGGTGCCAATCAAAATCGGAATGAATGATTTGCCCGACAATCCGAAGCGGCGGAAAATCCTGTCCATGATAAAAGCGATACGCGCCATATAACCGCAAGCTTCCAGAAAGGCAAGAAAAATAAATAGTATAAACATCTGCGGCACAAAACCAAGCACCGCGCCGACGCCTGCCACAATGCCGTCTAAAATCAAATCTTTTAACCAATCGGCGCAATTTATGGCATCAAGCAAATTGCCAAGCGCTACCGGTACGCCTGGAACCCACACGCCGAAATTCGCCGGATCGGGTTCTTCCATTATCAAGCCGTTTTCAAAGTCGCCGACGGATTTTTCATAAGACGAGGAGCCAATTCCAAACAGATGCCAGCCGTCTCCGAACACGCCTTCGTTAGCCCAATCGGTAGCAATCGTTCCTACCGTTGTTACAGAAACAAAATAGACAATAAACATAACCAACGCGAAAATCGGGAGCGCTAGAATTCTGTTTGTAACGATTTTGTCTATTTTGTCCGACACGCTGAGTTTGCCTTTGTTTTTAATTTTGATGCAATCTTTGATGATGGAATCAATATATGTGTAACGCTCGGCGGTGATAATGCTTTCACTGTCGTCATCAAGTTCCGCTTCACACCGTTTAATATCCTGTTCAATATGAGCGACTTGCTCGGGTTTTAATCCCAGTTTTTCGATTATTTTTTTATCACGCTCAAACAGTTTTATGGAGAAAAATCTCTGTTTTTCATCAGGCATATCATGTAAAACCGCTTCTTCGATATGCGCCAGCGTATGTTCCACTCCGCCTGAAAAACTGTGTTGCGGCATTGTTTTTACGTTTCCGGTCGCATTGATTGCCGCTTCCGCCGCTTCTGAAATTCCTGTTCCTTTAAGCGCGGATATTTCCACTACCTGACAGCCAAGTACTTTTGCAAGTTTTGCGGTATCAATTTTATCTCCGCTTTTGCGTACAACGTCCATCATGTTTATGGCGGCAACAACTGGAATGCCAAGTTCGGTGAGTTGGGTTGTAAGAAACAGATTACGCTCCAAATTTGTGCCGTCAATAATGTTTAAAATCGCGTCAGGCCGCTCGTCGGTCAAGTAATTGCGGGCGACTATTTCTTCCGGCGTGTAAGGTGAAAGGGAGTAAATGCCGGGCAAGTCGGTAACGGTTACGTCCTTCTGCCCTTTCAATTTGCCTTCTTTTTTTTCTACCGTTACGCCCGGCCAATTTCCCACAAACTGGTTTGAACCGGTAAGGGCGTTAAACAACGTTGTCTTGCCGCTGTTTGGGTTTCCCGCAAGCGCTATTTTAATAGACATTTTTTCCTCCTTATCCTATTTGACTTCGATTGATTCGGCGTCTTCTTTCCGCAGGGAAAGCTCATAGCCCCGCACCGTAATTTCTACAGGATCACCTAACGGGGCTACTTTGCGGACATGAACCTCCACCCCTTTGGTAATTCCCATTTCCATGATACGGCGTTTTATCGGACCGCCGCCCCCGATTTTTACAACTTGCACGGTTTCGCCGGGTTTTATTTCTTTGAGTGTTTTCATGACAATCCTCCTTAAACCATTATTTTTGTAGCCATTTCCTGACTCACGGCCACACGAGATTCTTTTATACTCACAATCACATTACCGCTGTTTTTGGTAACAATCGTAACATGCGAGCCGGGAACAAAGCCGAGGTTTGCAAGAAACTGACGGATTTCTTCCTTGCCGCCCACTTTTTTTATTGAGTTATCTTCTCCAACTTTCGCCATTGACAAAGGCATCATTTTCTCCTTCCTTCTTTAAAAATTATATTTCACTCCCAGAGCAGGGGATACAATGACATTCCCGCCGCTTGTCCCAATACCGGTAAGCTCACACTTAACATAGAAAGTAAAGTTCTTAAAAAAATAATCAAATTCCGGGGTAACTTTTATACCCTCATTACTTATATCCTTTGGAATAATTGTTTCAACTTCGATGTATATTGTCTCTGTTTCATAAGTAATGATTGCTTCAACGCCCGAAAAACCCGCGTCATCACCGGGAACAAACAACGTACATACTTTCGCTTCAATCCCCAACCCAAAGGCGCTGTCCCAACCAATGGTAAAGTTGAGACCTACGCTTGTATCGGCGTCTTTATCGTATTGGATATATGTGATTGGCGAGCCAATTTTGGCAAAAAGATCACCTATATCAAATTCATGATTAAATTTAATAGCCGGTGTAAATATTCCCGTAAGAGCGTTAAATTTCTTAGATGTTGGAGAAATTATTATTTCATCAAATTCATTCTCAAGAATAAAGGACAATGTGGACGCGCTGCCAATGCTTAGGTTATAACCTAATATAAGATCAGAATACAGCGATTGAGGATAGACCTCATCGCCATCTTCATTAGGTTCTTTAGTAAAGCCGAAGGTATAGTCCAACTCCGCATAGATATCTAACTTGTTATCAAAGAAAGAATTTTCGTAGATTAATATAGGCATCAGATAAGGGGACATCTCCTCATCATTTGCCTTATTAATATTTCCAATACCGAATTCCAAACCCGCGGAAAGACCGATTCCTTCATCATCATCATTTGCCGCGGCAAAACTTGCGGACAAAACCAGAACGAGAAGAGCAGCAAAAAACTTCTTCACAAAACACCTCCATGTTGTGGTTAGTAACCACTAACCGCAAGGCAAATAAAAACGGTTAGGGATAACTAACCATTACACTATACAAGTTAGCGTATCCTAACTTGTTTGTCAAGCGTTTTTTGAAAAAATAATAAAAAAATTTAATTCCTTAAAAATCCTGTTTTTGGAGGTTTTTGTTATTTTCTTGGTGGTTTTGTATTATCTTACGTTTTGCTAAAGCAAGCCATTAAATTGGTTTTATACCCATTTGATTAATAAAACTTGTGCTGTCTATTACTTTTTGTTCATTTGGATTTATGTTCTCATAACTTTTGGTAAGTTTCAGCAATAATTTTACTTTCGCGATTGCGTCATTACGCCAGATCGAATTTGGATATTCCAAAATGACTTTTGTAAAATAATTTTCAGACAGGTAAATGGACAGAATTATATTATTTAACGCAGGCATTAATTCGTCATAAGGTTTAAGCGTAAATGTATTATCCGGTTTGCGCTTGTAAATAAAATTAGGATGAATATTTTTAAAGTATTTTATGCCTAATTTGTAATACAGATAATCCTGATTTTCCAATGGAACAAGTCCGTTTTCAGTTTTGCTTGAAACGTCAATAACGGCTTCCTGTTTGTTTTTTGCGTATATTTTTAAATCATTTAGTATATTAGTTAATTTCTTTGTAATTTCGCTATTGATGGTTTCGGTATTTGTATCTTTGGATAGGTCAGGGTGGTATTTTTTAATAAGCTGTTTTATTAGTTTTTTTATGTCGGTGTTGGTCATGGAAAATGTTTATTATTAGACACCTAAAACAGGGGAAATCGTATAAACTTCCTCTTCCTCCATCACATGGTGTATCATAAAAGAGCCTAAAGGATGGGTCTTTATCGTTTCGTCATAAGCGACATCTTCATCATCATAAGCGGCTACCACTTTATCGCCGGATATAACGACATATTTTCCACAATATTTTTCGACCAGTTCGTCACGGTGATTTTCATAA
>Ga0268262_10000498_pt1 | contig 51926 bp, 47 predicted proteins | sample TergutNc150P3_FD_190354 | JGI IMG/M metagenome (GOLD analysis project Ga0268262, IMG submission 190354) | Nasutitermes corniger P3 segment gut microbial community from laboratory colony in Florida, USA - Nc150 P3 (SPAdes) (version 2) | ecosystem: Host-associated > Arthropoda: Insects >... | reverse complement strand
GCATCGCTAGCTGCAATAATTGCTTCTTTTCCTTTATCGTGAACAGAAACAACGGCACCTAGAACAGCCGCTATGGGAAGCAATGAGCTTCTGCATAAGTGAATTGCATCTTCGTATTTTTTATCCGACACATATCTACCAAAATCCAGAAGGAATCTGTCGCGCCCTTTTGAGGAACGCACGTAAATATAGAGGATTCTTTCCACGGCAATGCCGACACCGGCAAGACCTACGAACAAGATAACCCACATGAACTGCCAACCCGCCTGAGATGGGTTAAATGAGGCAAGCGTGTTTTTTATGACGACATCCATTTTTTATACTCCTATGGTTAAGTGGATGAAAAAGTTTTTCCTGTATAAATATAGATTATTTTTTCTAAGAAAAACAATCTATATCAATTTTTTTTATTCCCCGGCCTCCGTACCAGACCCTGGTGAAGATCCGGTCCTCCATTTAGACCTTAAATTTGCCAATTCTTCCTTCAATTTGGCATTTTTGGCCTTTGCTTCCGAAGCTATTTCCTTGTAAGTCTTAATTTGCTCCTGAGGGGTAAGGTCTTGAGACTTTTCAATTTGCGTTAAACGTGCCTTTGTTTTGTTGTAATCATCATCCCTGAACAAGGTTGTTGGGTCAAATTCCTTTATTGTGGTTGACAAAAGCTCGTTTTCAGCATCAATTTTCCTCACTAAGGTGAACAAGCTGTCTGTCCATTTGTTCTTTATGCCATAGTGGGCAGATGCTTTTATTCCGCTAGCGCAACGAGGCAAGGCTCCTTGCTTGGCTGCCTGGCTCTTATTCTTCAATTCTTCGCGGTAAGCTTCCAAATCTTCGTGAACAGCAAAAATAGCGTCCTCTTTTGCCATACCTTGGTCGGCTATGAATTCCTTCATCATAGCAACACTATCTGGCAGTGGAGCCTCGGCAAAGGCATTGCCTACCTCGTCAAAATTCTGGCAGTCGCGGTAATACATTTCAATATAGCCATCTTGGGCAGCCACCACATCAGGGTTGTAATAACCTTGTTCACGCGCAAGATCAATGTTTGCTTGGAACAAGGGTCTTGCCTGTTCGTAATAAGAGGGCAATTGCTGAACCACCTGTATTCTTTCCACAAAAAGCTTTTCTTTGTCAACTTTGCCTTTTTTGTCCAAAGCGACAAGCTCCTGTGTACGCACTTTTGCTGCCACCACCACAAATAGCTCTGCTATGCGGTTCTTGGCACGGAATGTCCATTTTTCAGAAGCATATTCGGCAGACTTTGCATAGTGCTTTGTTGCGCCCTGCAAAATTCCCATAAGCTTTTTTATCATATCTAGCTTTGCCTTATCGTTGCCTTTTATGGTCAATGGGTTCATTGTTGCCTTTTCAAATTCGCCAAGCATAAAGGCAGCTTCTGCCGCAAAGGCAGGGTCTGAGTTTTTAAGCTGAACGCCAAATTTATCGTAGGTGGCAATGGTGTTCTTAAAGGCATTAGTGGCTTTTGCCGTGTCTTTAGCTTCAAGATAAGCCCTAGCAGTTTTGGTATAGGCATTAATAAGTTTTTCTTTATCTGACTGATAGTTCTTGATAAAGTTCTCGTATTCTATAATGGCGTTTTTCCAGTCTTTGGCGTTTTCGTAAGCTACAGGAATGCTATATGCAGCATCCAGCGCATAAGAGCTTTTTGGATATTCGCGCACTAAATCTCTGTTGCAACGTATTGCATCTTTGGTTTCCCTAGCATCGTCCCAAGCAAGGCAAGCGTTATAAAGCAAGGCAGGCGTTTTTTCGTGTTTGGGGAATTTCCTGAATGCAATTTCGTAAGTTTGGGCAGCAAGTTTTTTGTTAGCTCTTATAGCAACAGAATCTTTGGCAGGAATGGAATCGTAAGTTCCGCCAGCCGCAAAGATAGCATTTATAGCCATGGAATCTTGCGGGTAGTTGTCTGTTATGAAAAGATAAGTTTTTGCGGCATCGGTGTATCTGTTGTCTTTTTTATAGGCAACAGCAGCACGGACAATACTCTTAACAGCCAAAGGAGACTTGCCGTATTCTTTTGGAATTCGCATCCAAGCTTCGGCTGCCTTGGAATTTTGCCCTGCATTTTCGTAAGCAACGCCAGCTTCAAATAAAGCCTTGTCGCTGAAATCCGCTCTGGGGAATCTCTTAACTAGCGCTACATATATATCTGCGCCAGCCAAATGGTCGCCTTTTTTAACAGCCTTTTCTGCTCGCTGGTAAAGCACCGCAGCAATGGATGTTTCAATTTCTTTAGCCGCAGTTACAGCATTGGTATCTCTAACCCCCATGCCATTTTTGTCTGTGTATTGCTTGAAAAGCCACTCAAACCTCTCTTGAGCTTCGTCCAACTGATCGTCTTCCAGCAAAGCTTGAGCCGTCATGCGGTTTATTAGCAATGTGTATTTATGCTTTGGGAAGTCCACCATCAGCTTGCGCAATTCGTTTATGGCGGTTTTGTATTGCTTTGCGTTGTAATGAACTATGGCAGCGTTGTAAGCTATTTCTGGCGCAGCAGTGTCTTTGCCGAATTTTGCCATATATCTTTCAACTTGTTTAAAATAATCTTTGGTTTCTGGCAAGCCATAAGCCTTAGCTGTATCGCCACCTGCTTTTTTCTTTATTGCGTCTTCGCGAGCACTGTTCATAGCGAGCACTGCGTTGTAGCCTGCATCGTTTTTGGATAGCACAACACCGAGGTTCTGCGGACGGCGTCCATAACGTGTGGTATCTGCGTCAACTATCCAGTTATACTGCTCTGCTTGTTTTTTGTTTTGGTCTAGTTCTTGGTAAACAAGAGCCATATTCATATGAACCTGATATTCACGCCAATCCGGGTCGCTTTTATAGCGCGCAATAAAATTTTCGTAGTGTTGAATTGCTTCTGCATATTTCTTTTTTGCACCCTCGGTATCGCCTTTTTTCTTCATTTCGGCAGCCTGAGCGTGCATATAGGTGGGAATTTCAAGCATTGACCTGCGCATTGCATCGTCTGCGGATTTAACGCTCTCAGGATACATGCTGTTCTTTTTATACCAAGCGGAACCACGGTCATAGCGCTTTGCAACCTTGAATCTCTGTTCCTGTGCTTTATCTGGTTTTTGCTGTAAAAGGTAAATATCAACCATAGCCAAATCCGCAAGAGGCGCATCTATATAAGTTGGATTTGTTTCTATGAGAAAGTCAAAAGCCTTTATTGCCTGGTCGTGACGGTCGTGGTCTTTTGCCTTTTGACCTATGCGATAATAAAGAGAATCTTTATACGGAACCTTTTTTGACCTTATGAACTTGTCTGCCACGTGAACACCGTCATCCAAATCGGAAAATGAGGTTGCCATATAATCCATAGCTTCAACACGCATATCTTTTATATACCTGCCTTTGTCTGCTCCGTCTATATATGCCCAGAATTCTTGCGCGGCTCTTTCGTAATCTGCCTGATTGTAAAAAGATTCCGCCAAATGATATTGAGCATAAGAGGCTTCTTTTTTTGCACCTGGCGTATTTGTTTGAATATTCGTGATTTTCTCGTAAGCCTTTATGGCATCTGCCCATTTTGAATTGTTGTAGTGATATTCACCTATGCGGAGCCATGCGCCAGAAGCCAAGGTGTGATTTGGATATTTTTTAACCAAAGTGTTGCGAAGGTCAAGAGCCTGCTTTAACTCTCCCTTGGTTTCCAAAACGAATGATGCCTGATACAGCATACTGGGTGCGCTTGGTCCATCTGGGAAATATTTTACATAGTCAAGGAAAATAGGCAATGAACCATCGTGGTTCGCTTTTGGCGGATTGCTGGTTCCTTTGCATTGTGGATATCTCTTTACGTTGTTATCGCGGTCGGCGCAAAATTGCACAAGTTTTTCGTATTCGCTCTGCTCCCCAGTGAAATTATAGTCTTCTAGTTTGTAAAGTTCTTGCCCCCATTGCTGGAGTATTGTGGCACAGTTGGCATCTAGCTTTTTTCCGCCTGAACGGCAGTTGCGGGAATTGGCTTGATCTTCCCATTTTTTAACAGCTGTCTCAAGGTCGCTTCCGCTAGAAACGCTACTTGCCCGGCAAACTTGCGCTACTTTGTCTTTTTGAGCCTTGTAATCTGCAGCGCACTGCTGATAACCACTAGCTCCTTTACCCATTTTTGTGCATTTGTCATAGAGCTTTTTTGCTTTCTCTGTTTCTGTGTCGCACGGGGTTTTGGCGGCATTAGCTACCGCCACTAGCACCAAAGTTCCCAAAAAGATAGCTTTTACATTCATAATCTTCACTTCCCTTTTCCTGTTTATTCTAACTCATCCAAATCATCCAAATCTCCAAGACCGCCGCCACCGCCGCCACCACCTGAACCTGCGGGCATTTGAGCGATTTTCGAAGAGACAACAGCGCTCGTTAAACCAGCGTCGGCTAGAACTCTTTGCCTGCTTGCCTCAAAACGGTCACTTTGAATAACTCTCTGCTGGAAATCTGCAAAATTTTCAATTTCACGATTTGCCTTTTCAAAATCTGGGCGGAGCGCAGCACGTTTTTGCTCAACTCTAGGAGTTGGAAGCTGCCTTGCTAAATCCAAAGCACGAACTTGAACGCTGTCAAAGTGTTCTTTCATGTTATCATAAGCAGACTTTGCACTGTCTTTTTGTTCTTTTGTAATGGTTGGATTCTTTGTGAGTGCAATGGCTTTATTCAAATTTTTATCTGCTGCCCTTAGAGAACCTTCCAAATAGTCGCAATAGCCTTCAACAAGGTAGGCTTCCGAAACCAAGTATGAACTCGGGCGGTTTTTTATTATCCAAGTGGTAAATGGTCTCGCATTTTTAGTGTCGCGAACCTTCAAGAAGCTCCATGCAAGCGCAAGAGCAGCTTCTTCGTAGAACGGAGAATTGATGTTGGTGACTTGACCATAAAGCTTGGCTGCTTCGGGAAGTCCATCTTTTTCTGCAAAATAAATGTGACCAAGTTTTATTTTTGCAGCATCTTGCAAATCTTTTTCAGACTGGTTAGAAGGCTGCTGGCTTATAATATCGCTGAACGAACCCTTTGCCTCTTCCCATTGTTCCAAACGGCTATATGCTATGCCCATTGTGTAGCGAGCGTAGAAGTAGTTGGCGTTTCCGGGCAAAATTGAAGCGAGCAACTGAACAGCATCTTTATACTGACCCTGCTCAAACTTTATTTGACCAGCGATATAATCTGCATCCGGCTTAACATCTGATTTGGGGAAGGTTTGGATTATGTACTGGTACTTTACCATTGCTTCGCCATAACGACCTTCCTTATATTCTATGTTCATAAGCTGGAAGTGATATTTTGGAACCTGATCGGAATGAGGGTATTTTTTTATAGCCTCATTATAAACTTTTTGAGCTGCCAAATGCATACGCATATTTTCAAAGGATTTACCTTTGTAGAATGCAGCTTGGTCAACCAAGTGGAATGTTGGGTATTTGGTTTGCACCTTGCCAAACGCATAAGAGGCTGCAATAAAGTCACGGTTTAGGTACAAGCGCATAGCGGCACGGTAATCGTTTTCTGGCTCTATCTTCAAACGACGGTATCTGGCTTCTCCAATGCTCTCTTCACGAGTGTTGCCAAAACGCGCATTTACGCGAACATTCCACAAAAATCCACGATTCTTTTTCTCAATTAAATCATCGTGAGACATTTCAAGGTCTAATCCGAGATAGCGGAAGAGATCCATCACGTCTTTTACGTTTATAGTTGCACCAATCACAGGGTAGCCTTCTTTTGTTAGCCGTGCCTTAACTCCAAGATTATGCGTTATGTAATAGGTTGCGCTAACACCGAATTCCAATATCATGCCTTCGCCACCTTCATTCTCTTCGTGGAAAATGTCTATAAAGCTAACTTCACCCTTAATTTCCAACATACGGTTCAAGCCACGGTAAAATAAAGACAAATTGAGGTTAGACGGAATTGCATAACCCTCCAAAGTGGCATCACCTGTTCCGACAATAGGTGCAACAAACCCATAGTCACCTTCTGGAAGGTCTGCGTTTGTATTGGCGATAACCGGTCGCAGCCAGTTTTGAACAGCAAGACCTATTTGCAAATGACCTAGCTTGGAATCGCTTATTGGGTTCAAGCTAATGCCAATGTCTGAGCCTAGTGTTATTTGGCTGTTGAAGCCAAACTGGTTTACCTGTAAAATTGATAAGTCAATGCCAATAGCCAAGCAATGCGCAAAAAATGCCCAAGGAAGCCTATAAGCATAACCCAACATATAAGCATTTTCTGTGTAATCGCCTTTGCTATTGTTTTCCACCATAGCTCCGTTCTCAAAGAACGTGAAGCCAAAGGTATGGTTGTAGTCATAAGGCAACACAATGGCACCATATTCTTGCATAGCCGCGCCGCTTATGGTGCTGAAAAAACCGCCAGTGACTTCTAACTGGTCGTTTTCTGCTATGCCAGCAGGGTTTATATACATGGAGGTTGTTCCGCCATATTCGCCAAACCAGTCATTTTGCTGGTATTTGTTTGGTGAGTAAGACGGTGATGCAAGCAAGTAGCTCGCAGAGCAAAATACTAACGCAATGGAGAGCAATATATGTTTCACTTTAAATTCTCCTTAGTTATCCGTGCGTTGGAATTCTATGCGGCGGTTTTTCGCTCTTCCCGCTGCGGTACTGTTTGATGCAACAGGCTGATCGGGTCCTTTGCCTTCAAAATCAAGGCGAGAACCGTTTATGCCACGAGTGATTAAAAAATCTACCACAGCCTTTGCACGAGCTTCTGAAAGTTTTTGGTTCGCATCTCTTTTGCCTTGGTCATCTGTGTGACCAGTTACCTTGAATGTAACTTCTGGATAGGCACGCATTGTTTCTACCACAACCATAAGGTTGGCAAAAGAATCTTCCGTTATATCGGCTTTGCCAACTAAGAAATTAACTCCTTCTACCACAAACACTTTCTTTGGTGGAGGTGGCGGCGGTGCTGGTGCTTCTGGTTCTGGCTCTGATTCTATCTCTTGGTATTTTATTTCTTCCATAGCAAATTCTGGATCGCTTTCTTGCATCACCGGCTGAGGCTCTTCGCCTTCCACTCTTTTTGGTCTAACCACGGAAATATCTTTTATCAAGCCTATATCCAAGCGGGCATATCCTTGTTTTACCATTGGAGATTTTGGCTGAACAAAGAAATCTGGGCTAAAGATAGATGGATTTCTGAATTGCGGGTCTAAAGATTTATTGGTGCGATTTATTTTTATGAAGCGATTAAAGGGATAGTAGTTTTTATATATGTTGTTATAATCCATGCGGGTTTGACCAGATGCTGGATCTGCGAAAACGCCATAATAATGGTTTTCCATGAAGATATTGTTGACCGCCACAACGTTAGAGGGACCTTTCAGTGCAAGCCCTGAGAAACCATTGCGAAGCACCACGTTTTGCTCTATTTTAGAATCCAAAGACTTAGCACCCCAAGCAAGAATTCCACTCCACCGATTGCCATAAACCACGTTGTTCGCTATTTCAGGCAAGGAAATGAATGCCGCTATGCCTGTGGCGTGGTTGTCCACAACATAGTTGTCGTGAACGTAAAGACCACCTGTGTTTTCGCACAGAACGCCTTCCAAGCCATTGCGAATGGTGAAATGGGAAATTTCCGATTCGGTAACTCCCATAACGGCTGGTCCCCTGCGACCGCCATCTATTACGGTGGTTAGCGGGTCTTCGCCTTTTAACACAACGCCCATCACAAGGGTTACGTTTTCGTTATATACGCCGCGCTTCACTAAAATAGTGTCGCCGGAATCTGCATTTCCAAGTGCATCGGATATGGTTTTATAATTTCCCGGAACCCGAATAACCTTGGCAAACGCCGCGCCAAAGAACACGGAAGCGGCTAGAACTGCAAAAGAAAGATGTTTCAACATATTAAACCATTATCTCCGATTAGGTGCTTTCTTCTTCTTTTTTTGAACCCTGTATTAAATTTCGCAACTCTTGAGCTGCTTTTTTAATGTTTTGCAAATGCTTGCGTGCTCTGGTACCTGCAACTCTGGTACCTCGCCCAAATTTGGCATATTCTGCCTTAAACAGTTCCATTTCACTTTCCAAATTCTGCAACCAATCCATAAAATACTCCAATAGGTATTCAAAAAATACATTTTTTTTTGACGAATAGCACATTTTTTTTAAAAAAAGTCATTTTTTTTGCCTTTTTTAGCCTTTTTCAAGCCTTAACAGGGTAAATATACATATATATATATATATATATTATATAACCGAATATTTGCCATCTATAGCTTCTCCTTTAAATTATGCTCGGAATTTCTGACCAAAGGTATCTCAAGCAGGGCTTCTTGCCGTTTTTCGCGTTCTTGCTGGGCAATAAACCTCTGCCTTTGCTGTTTATAATAGTTAACCTGCTGATTGTAGCGCAAAATTATCTCTTTTGAAATTATGAATTGCATTCTTTTGAGGTGATTTTCCATATTGCCTAGCGAATGCATAATTATTATCACGGCTATAAACAGCACAATGGCAAAAGCCGCTGCAAAAAGTATAGCGAGTCTAATTTCTGGTGCAGGAATGCTCATATTTTTGGTACCTGAATACAAAATATAGTAAAAATGCAAGATTCAGACAATTAGTCTCGCAAGCAACGAACACTGAGCAAATAGGACTTATCGTCTTTCCACGAGTAGGCACCATCATAGGCATTGTATATGTAGCGGCTGTAGGCGTTACTACTATCATATTCGCTCGCACTCCACCAAGCACCATATTCGCCAACACCGATGAAATTGCCATCGGAAGTACCGCCGCCGCCTAGCAAAGCCGCAAAAGATTGTGATTTTAGATTCTTGCCAGCAGTTTCACTATCATAAGGGCTTTCCGTGCCACTCGTACCATCTATGGAGCGATACAACTTATCCCAGTCTGCATTGTTTGGGATATGCCAGCCTTTGGGGCAAGCTCCCATAGCCATTGCATAGTTATAAAGCCTGCCATATTTGTCGCAGTTGCCTGCGTCATCTCCATAGCATTTGCTACCAGCAATATTGCAATTCAAATTTTTCGCCATCCAAGTTTGAGTACCAATTATAACAGTTTTTCCTATATCACAAGAGCCAGAACTGCTGGAACTTTTTTTGGAAGAAGAGCTAGCACCACTTATAATAGGTATTTCGCTTACTCCGCAAGCTGCCACTACATCCCTAATAGGCTTGTCAAAGTCTAAATTGTTTTTATTGCAAGAACCAACGTTATTTTGAATTTGAGACAAAACTTCTCCTCTGGTTGCATTGCAAGCTACCGCCACATCGTCAAGCGTGTTGGCTTTCACTCTAAGCTCTGTTTTTATGCAATCGTTTTTTGGAATGCCCGAACCTTCTGGAAAGCAAGAATATGTAAATATTAAAGCAAGCCCAAGTCCTGCCGAGAGTGCAATTTTTCTTTTCATGCGGTTAATTTAGAAAAATCTCGCTGCATTTTACTATATTTACTTTCCAGTTATGCGCGTAATTTCTCTTGAACATAGATGGGGCAGCACTGCCTCGGTTTCAACAGGAGCCTCTGTTGATATTACCGAAAATCTCATAACTGTGGATTTTGCAGTTAGAGAAGTCCCGAGCTGTTTTTGCCAAAAAAAGGAGCAAGATGGCGAGGCTGTTTGGGAAGATTCTTGCGTGGAGGTATTTTTGAAAGTACCTTGGGGTGAGGAGTACCTGAACTTTGAATTTAACTCAAAAGGCGTATGCTATGCGGCAAGAGGCAAAGGCAGGGAAAACAGAACGGAGATTTCAAAAAGCGAATATGCGAAAATAATAAGAAAACCCAGCGGCATTATAGAAGACGGCAAGTTTTACAGATGGATGCTTTCCGTGGAAATTCCAAGCATCTTGCTGGGGAATATCAAAGATTTGCGTATTGTTGAAGTAGAAGGCAATTTATACAAATGCGCAGACCTTGCACAAGAGCCTCACTGGCTCACTGCCTTTCCAATAAATTCGCATAAACCGGACTTCCACAGACCCGAATCTTTTTTACCATTTATTCCTTTTGTGGATAAATAAAAACCCTATAGTGACAAGCGCCACTAAAGCCATAACAACCCAAAATGCCAAGTCAGACTCCATATTAGCGGGGTATTTTAAATTCATGGAAAATGAGCTAACCACAAATGTTGGCACCATTATCCCAATGGTCAACACGGTGAGCGTTTTCATCATGGTATTCAAATTATTGCTAACAATGCTAGCTCGCGCATCCATCATGCTGGAAAGAATATTGGAGAGATTTTCCGTTTGCTGCAAGCACTGCGAAGTTTCAATGCAAATATCGTCTAGCAAATCTTTTTCCGTTTCGGTAAAAACCAAATTGCGGCTATTCTGCAATTTGCGCAGCACGGTTTGGTTGGAGCTTATTGCATCCAGATAATAAACCATGGATTTGCACAAGCCAAACATATAAAGCAAATATTTATTATCCACGGAACTTATCAGCTTTGCTTCCAATTCATCGTTCACGCGGCTTATTATGCGAAGGTGTTCGCCGAAATGGTAAGAGGAATAGTTCAGCAGTTTGAGCACGAGCATATTCAGCGATGTTATGCGAAAAAACCGTTTTTCATCCACCAAAGGTAACACGGCATCGCTCAAAATTATTATTTTATCTGCATACAAAAAAACTCCAAAAGAGCTTATGCGAAACATAAATTGGTCTTCTGCATTATAGCTTTTAGGTTTTTTAAAAATAATTGCGGTATAATCATCTTCATATTCCAAACGAGCGAGCTCTTCCACGTCAAAAGCAGATGAAATTGTGTGCTCGTCCAGCCCGCCAATTTTTATAAGGGAATTTATTTCCTCATGGTCTGGGCTAACTAGCATTGTAACTTGCGCCTCATGCTTTTCGGCTGCAACAATTCTTCCTGCCTGCAATTTGTAATACTTAACCATTTGGGGAAGATAGAAAATTCTACATTTAGGTTCTGATGTTTTTAAAATTATTTTTGCCCCTTGTTCTTGTGCTTTTTGCCTGCGCACCTCTGCGTCCACTTGCGCCTGTGGAAGAAACTCCAAGCACCGCACCCGAACAAAAAAAAGAGGAGCCACCACCACCGACACCTATAGCTCCAACGCCAGAACCTGTAGAACCAGATACAATAAAAAAGCAAATAATAGAAAAAACAATAGATGTTGGAGTTGGTTTTGAAAAGAGGTTTGCAGTGATAGAATGTCCTGAAAAAAAATGGGAATTCAAAGCCGGAAAAAACAGCAGAACCGAAATTGAAACAAAAGGAAATTGCACTTATGCCGGAAAAACCTACAGAGGCAGTTGGATTGTACTTTCTGCAGACACAGGCTTAACAATAATAAATCACCTAGACACCGAAGATTATTTGAAAGGAGTTGTTCCGCACGAAATAGGCAAGCTGAACCCAGAGGGCTTTGAAGCTCTGAAGGCTCAAGCAGTTGCCGCAAGAACTTATGCCTACATACATTTAGGTTCCAGAAAATCCCAAGGCTTTGATGTTTACGCAGACACCCGCGACCAAGTTTACAACGGAAAAAATGACGAAGATTCCCTAGTGAACGAAGCTATTTTGGCAACGAGCAATGTGGTTATTAAATACAATGGCAATTTGATAGAGGCATATTACCATTCAACCTGCGGAGGCAAAACCGAATCTTCCGAAGTGTGGGAAAAAGAGAGCAAGCCATATTTGGCAGCCGTTATAGATTCCACAGAAGGCGGCATTTTTTGTGAGCTTTCAAGATACAGAAAATGGGAAGAAAAATTCACCAAAGCAGAACTTATAAATCTTTTTCAAAAAAACGCAACAAATGCAAAAGCAGACAAAATTTTTCCTTTCAGCAAAATAGAACTTATTTTAATCACAGAAAAATTCCCAAGCGGCAGAGTGAAAAGGCTTGTCGTTTTCACAGACAAAGGTTCCTTTGAAGTTTTTGGAGACAAAACGAGATGGCTTTTTCAAAGAGCCGGAAAAATTTTGCCAAGCTCATTGTTTGTCATTTCTCAAAAAGGCAACGATTATACCATAACCGGTTCCGGTTTTGGACACGGCATTGGTATGTGCCAATTTGGGGTTATTGCAAGGGCAAGAGCGGGGCAGAAATTTGACGATATTTTGAAGGCGTATTATACTGGGGTTAGTGTAGAGAGTTACTGAGACAACGAACAGAGAGGCACAGAGCATTGCCGCAATAGGTACCTTATATCTAGTCAAGCCAAAACTCTCTCCAAGTTATTTTATCCATTCCAGATGGGCAAGAACTCCGAAAATAAGCACAGATATCAGAATATTCACACCACCAATCATTCAATTCTTCACAATCATCTCTGGTTATATCTGTTACGCAAAGGGAGTCTTCGGACAAAACACAAATTCCATTACCGCCCTTAGTGTCAGGAGGATAGTCTTCATCCAAACAAGCTATCATAGCCGAGTCATCCTTGGACTTGGAATTCTTTCCCCAGTAATTAGAACTCTTCTCATCCCAGCAGTTGTCTCGCTCCACTTCTGTGCAAGATAAAAGAAAGGCTGTAGCTAAAATAATAAATCTTAGAACCATAGTGAAATTCCTATTCCAGAAAACAAAAATACACCGCCAGCAATATAAAATACATTCCTCTGAGTTTGAATGCTTTCTACGTCATCCCAAGTCTTGTCGTAATGTGATTGATCTAAACCTTTCAGACCATAATCCTTGTATGAATCTTTCAATTCTTTGTCTTTCAGGTATCCGGCAACCATCAGCCCTGCCCCAACGGCATCCAAACCAAGAGCAACCCAAAAACTGGTTTTGCTAGGTCCTTCCTTAACCTTTGGCATTGGCTTCGGCTTTGGCTCCGGCGTAGGAGCAATTTTTGCAACTTCTGGTTTTTCAACCTCTATTACGGGCTCCGGCTTTGACTTAGATTCTTCAAGCAGCCTTTTGAATAAATCCGATGCTCTTTCATCTATAAGAGACAGCAAGCCGAATATATCCTTAGAATTGCCCGTGAACGAACCCATCAGGTTTCCCTTTTGTGCGTCGTATAGCTCCACCTTTATGGTCAAGTTCTCCCCGAACCTCCCTATTCGTCCCTGAGCTACATAATCCGCACTCACTTTCCTGCCAAGCTCCGCTAGGCAGCTTGCCTCCTTACACACCTTAGCGGTGTTCTCTTGCGAGCCTAAGAAGGCTACTATGCTTTCCGTGGTCATAACCCCGAACCGCGACTTTGGCAAAAGGTTCACAGCCGCCTCTCTAATCCTGTCCGTTAGGTAAGTTAATTCGGAGATACTTACGGAATCGCGGTCATCCATAGTGTTTATAATGGCAATACGCTCCTGCTGTCCGTAAGCGGCAAATGCAAGAAATAGCAAAATGAAAAATTGTTTTTTCATATTTTAGTCCCTCAGTATTAGTGGAAAATCATCGCCCTCATTGCCTATCAGCAAAATAGGGCGTAGGTCTTGGTCTAGTAGTAAAGTTTTAGGTAGCGGCATTTGGCTATCGCCTTTTTTGGACAAGCCGAAACTCTCTGGAATGTTGTTGAATCTGTCAAATCCTAACAGCCAGCTATCTTTCATATATCCTCTCACCCATTTGTCTGTTTTGGCGTAATCTGTCTCACCCACGTTTATCAAAACAACCAGAACTCCACCTTTTTCTAATTCAGCCGCATTGGCTGACATCTTTGCGATACCTTCCTTGCAAGGTATGCACCAAGTGGCATAAAAGGCAAAAACAACACGCTGGCTGTTTTTTTGTTGGGCAATGGACTTTAATTTGTCTTTGCTCAATACTCCGGTATAGGAATCTTCTCCGTTTTTTATAACCAAAGCGAACCACGGAATATCGCTCATCAACTCTTTTGGCAAGGGAAGCCTCACCGATGGCTTGTCCTCAGCGAAAGATAAATTCGCCAAGAAAGCTATGCAAGCAATAAAAATCAATCTGCACATTTTGGTACCCATTCTTTTATCTCCTTTTCCCATTCGCTTAAAAAAGCGGCTTTGGGCAAATTATCTGTTAGTTTTTCTCTCGCCTTGGATTCGCTGCCTATGTCAATGCCTGTCGCTGGCGTTTGCGCTTTGAGCAGGGAATACGATTCCCCTCCACAAGATTCAATGGACAGGGAAGGGTCATAAGCACATTCAATTCCATAAGAAGAAGATTTGCATCTCTCCGTGCAATTGAATTTCATATTTAATCCGCTTGTGCACTCCGATTTCTCAATTTTTATCTTTTTAGAAAGCACGGCAAAAACGGCATTGGAACATTCATTGCCTACGTCCTGCCAAAAAACTTTAAGGTTCTGGCAGTAATTCTTGTAATCCTCTCTTGCCTTAGCATAAGTTCCATATTCCGAATAAGGGCTTTCAATGCCCCAGCCTTCAAGAAGGCTTCTGAGCCTTGTGAACTCCATCCAAAGCATTTGCGTTTTATGCCAAGCTTCGTTTTTTTGCCGGGGGTGCTCAGTGCTTAACATAGCACTGGAAACCATTTCCAGCGAATCTGCTGCACGTTTTTGACGCTCAAGGAAGCCCTTTGCAGCATCGGATTTAGTCATGCAAACAATGACGTTTACTTTATTCCCGTTGCGTTTGTTGCGCACAATGCGGGCATCGTGAGCATTGGAAAGGTTTGATTCTATTACCGTGTGGGATTCATATCCGGAAGCCAAATCTTCCTTTCCGTTTGAGACTTGCTGGCTCACCACTCGCTCTATGGTCACATTGACCGATGAACTTATCTGCCTGGACAAGGCAGAGTGGGCTTCTGCCAATGCTTCGTTTTCGTTTGTTCCAACCCCAAAGCCTCGAAACTCATCGGTTTGGCATTCCTGTACAGAAGCAGGCTCCATTGGCGGTGGCTTGGTGGCGCAGCCAATGAATATAATCAAAAATGGCAATATTGCTATCATATTCTACTTTTTGTATTTTTCATTATAGGCAGTTGTGCCTTCGTTTAGCTTCTTCATCATATCCTCTTTCTTCATCCTCAGCTCAAGCTCTTCCTGACCTGCGGAGGCTGCCTGTATCGCTTTTTCCAGAAATTCTGGATTCAGGGTGTAAAGGGAATATATTTTCCAATGACTGTTTTCCTTGTTGAACTGTGGGATTACTTTGTATGGGGTTGCGCCGTTCAATTCCTGATGGGTTGATTGCCTAATGCTTTCTTCCCATACCTTTTTAGCCTCATTGCCAACGTTCTGAGTATAAGATTCGCTCAGGCGTTCCACGAATGTGTTCAACGTCTGCGCTATGTCGGTACGCGCACCGTCGGCAGCAATATTCCTTGCAACCATTTCATCTGTGGATTCGCCTATTCCTATGCCGCAAGGAATGAACAGACCTTCCATTTCTTTTTTTATCTGAAGCAATTCATCGGTGGGCATTTTGACTGTCTCAAAGCCGCCGCCTGCCGCCTGCTGCGCTTTGGATGGACCGCAGGAACTAAATGTGAATGTCAAGGCTAATCCGAAGATAGCCGCCAATAGAAAACGTGTGGTTTTCATAGTGAACCTCTTTGTTGAAGGGAAAATTCCACCATATAAATGGGGGGGGGGGGGGGGGGGGGGGGGTACGCAACGCATGTCTAAAAACGCCACCAGATGCGGTTTAAATGCCCAAGGAAGGCAAAACTCTAGCTGGGAGCTATTTTTTAACCATGAGCTCACAAAGTGCTTTAAAACACATTTCTTGGACCTAGACCTTGCGGTACAGGCTCGGGCAAAAAGTGTTCGAGGGGCAAAATGTTGCATGGGAATAATATAGAAAATTGTTTGAACTATACAATCAATCCCTCAAACAACGAACGCTGAACAAATAATTCTTATCATTATAACTCCAATAAGCTACCCTGTCTGTACATATAATATGCTGGTTGTAGGCGTATAAATCATGGTCATATTCGCTAGCGCTCCACCAAACTGCCCAGCAGCCGGCAAAGTTGAATCTGGAATCGTGGTCTCCAAAGCCGCCCGGCAGGGCGGAAAAGCCGTATTTGTCTTCGCCGTTGCCTGGTTTTCCGTTCTCATCTTTCCAGCCGCTAACCGTTTTTAGGTATTTGCCTGCCGTTTTGCTTATGTATGGGCTATCCGTGCCGCTTGTGCTGTCTGCAAAGCGATACAGCTTGTCCCAATCATCATTTTTTGGCAAGTGCCAGCCTTTGGGGCAAGCTTTCTTCGCCGCTCTCCAATCGTACAATCTTCCGTATTTGTCACAGTTGGCGGGTTTGTTATCGTAGCATTTGCTGTTGTTTGCATTGTAATTCAAATTCTTAGCCATCCAAGTTTGCGTACCGATTTTCACCATTTTATATTTCTTTCCATCACGGCTATCTATAAACGGCTTCTCCTCCTCCTCAGGCTTGCTCTCCTCCACTTTCTCCGAACTGCTGCTTTTCTCCGCAACAACAACAGAAGAACTAGACTTCTTGCCTGTGGGTTCTTGGCTCACAACCACTTTCTTCTGCCCGCAACCAGCAAGGACAATGACTAGAAACAGCAAAATGAAAAATTGGGGCATTTGGGGAAAATTTAGAAAAAAACCTAAAAAAATGAGGAAATTTGTATCTTTTAAAAAAAAGTTCATTTTTTAGGATTTTTTTTCCGTTTTTTTACGTCTAATGTAATAGAGAGAACTTAAAATGGAGAATTGAAATGAAAACTGTTTTAAATATGCTGAAAATCTCGGTATTTGGGCTTTGGACAATAGCTTGTTCTTCTGACCCTTATGAAAATCCAGATAGGCTTCACATAGAAATGCTAGACGTTGGGCAAGGGCTTTCCTTTTTGATCAGGGGAAAAGACTGCGATTTTCTTTATGATACCGGAACAAAAAAATCTGGCATAGATACGATGCTTCAGAACAGGGGTGTTAAAAGTTTGTGTTCTGTGGTTTTGAGCCATTGGCACGACGACCATGTAGGTGGCATTCCTTCTCTTGCCAAAATGACTCAAAACGGTGAAATTCAAATAAAAAGGGTGCTTTTTGCACGTGATATTCCATTGGAAAACGGAACTAGCGGCACTTCGCGGTTCAGGGATTCCTGCCTCACTCTTTTGGGGCAGGCAGGAATAGAAACCGCAGTTATTTCACGAGGCGATACAATAGCGGATTTTTTGCCATGGACCGCCAGAATTCTTTTTCCCACAGAAGACAATTCGCTCACAGAAAACAACGCAAGCGTAGTTTTGCGCATAAGCGACTCGCAAAACTCCTTTCTGTTTATGGGAGATTTGGAGGCAAAACAGGAAAAAAAACTTTTGGAATTGGAGCCTCTTCTTGAGGCTTTTGCCCTGCAAATGGGGCATCACGGCTCAAAAACATCGTCTTCTTGGGATTTTTTGGCGCAAGTTCAGCCAAAAATGACATTCATAAGCGATGGAAAAACCAATTCTTATGGGCATCCGCACCCTGAGACTCTGGCTAAACTACGTATTATTTTGCCAGATACAACGCAAATTTACCGTACAGACAGGGACGGGAGCGTGCGCGTTGAGTGGATATATAAGCTGGGAATGTGGAGGGAATAAAATTTTCTATATTCAAAAATTATGCCCAGCATACGTTGGATAAGAAATGTAACCGTAAATGGCGCCAAATGCACTTTGGAAATAATGGTTGGTGTGCAGCGCATAGCAGACCGCTGTTATGTGCGCATAAATCAGGAACCAGAATTGTGGTTTACGCCTATAGCTGATTCTCGCGATGAGATAGTGAACGAGGCTATGCAAATTTTATTCAAACGCTTGCAGGGCACAGAAGTATTAAACTTAGATGGGACACCTTTTCAATGGGAATAAATCCACTTTACCTCGCCATACACGGGCATTTTTACCAACCGCCAAGGGAAAATCCTTGGACTGGAATTGTGGAAATGCAAGAAAGCGCGGCGCCTAGCCACGACTGGAACGCCAGAATAGCAGACCAGTGCTATTCTCCCAATGGATCTTCGCGAATACTTTCTCCTAATGGACGCATAGAAAGAATAGTGAACAACTATAGCTACATGAGTTTCAACATCGGTCCAACCTTAATGAACTGGATTAGAACCCAAAGACCTGATGCCTACAACAGCATAAAAGAGGGCGATATGCTTTCGGCTGAGAGGTTGAATGGTCACGGGAACGCAATAGCGCAAGTATATAACCACATGATTATGCCGCTGGCATCTGCAAAAGACAAATTAACGCAAATTCGCTGGGGTATTCAGGATTTTGAATTCCATTTTAACAGAAAGCCAGAGGGGATGTGGCTTGCCGAAACCGCCATAAATATGAATACAGTAGTGGCTTTAATAGAATGTGGGATAAAATTCACAATACTATCGCCAAAGCAAGCTGCAATGTTCGGAGCATTAGATAACAAAGAACACACTGTATGGACAGACTGCCACAGCGGCAATATAGACACCACAAGACCATATAGAATAATTCCAAGAGATGCAAGAGGAAAAAGGATTTGTGAAGGGCATTTAGACGTATTCTTTTACAACGCCGAGCTTTCCAGCGCGGTTGGATTTGAGCATTTGTTGAGAAATGGCGCAGACCTTGGAAACAGAATTTTAAACGCAAAAGACAAAAACAAAACCGGAGACCAACTGATTTCCATTGGAACAGACGGAGAATCTTATGGGCACCACGAACCTTTTGGGGATATGTGCGCCGCATGGCTTTTTGAGAAATTCTGCCCGCAAAATAACATTGTCCCAGTGAATTACGGTTGGTATCTGGAAAAAAATCCACCAGAATATGAGGTGCAAATTAAAGATCCTTATGACGAGGGTTCTTCTTGGAGCTGCGCTCATGGCGTTGGCAGATGGTATAGAGATTGCGGATGCTCTACTGGCGGAGGTCCTGGTTGGAATCAAAAATGGCGAGACCCTTTGAGGCAGGCAATTGACAGAGTAAAAATGGTTGCAGATGAAATTTTTGAAAGAGAATTCCCGATTTTGAGTGATTTTAACTGCTGGGATGCTCGTGATAAATATGCTCATGTTTTGCTCGAACCAGAAAACCCTGCCCGAAGAGAAGAATTTGCAGAAGCTATGCTTCGAACACATACAAACGAAGAAGACAAAATGGATATGTTTTCTCTTTTGGAAATACAAAAATTCTGCCTTTACTCTTATACGAGCTGCGGCTGGTTCTTTAACGATATTGAAGGTTTGGAGCCTGTGCAAAATATGCGTTATTGTTTGAGGGCAATTGAACTTTTGAACAAATATTTGCCAAACGAAAATGTTTTAGAAAGCGAAATTCTAACTATTTTGAGCAAAATAACCTCAAATGAGCATCACAAAACCGGAACGGAAATTTGGACTGAGTGGGTTCGCCCAAAAATACCTATCCCTTGCATTTTAATAGCCGCAGAGGCAGTGAAACGACATTTAAACTTGCCAGCTCAACCCTCTCCGCACATAAAAATAACCTCTACAAAGAGCATGGATAATCAATTGATTTTGAATGCCACTTACACACACCCAAATACTTACGAAAACAAGAATGCAAATGTTTTGGTTGCCACCGATTCCATTGGAAGAGTTAAAATTGTGTTGCAAACAGTAAATGCAAATATAAAGCGCATACCGATTTTTGTGGAAAAAGATGCCATAGACCAAACGAATTTCAAAAACCTTTATCCAAATGCTTTTGTGTTTCGCTTGCACGAGCTTCCGCAAGATATTCTCGCAGAAATCAACGAAATGCACTCAAGGATAAAATTATCCTCAATTAGCAAAGACTTGCAAACTTTTTACGAGAGATTCAACATAAATTTGGATTGCCTTGCCGACCGTACAGATTCGCTTGCTATTCCGCTAAGGCAGTGCGTGATATTTAACTTGACTGTAAGAATGAGAGAGCTTGCGCTGGAAACTCTTTACAATGATTCCGCTACTTTTGCCTTTGAAAAAATAAAGGAGATGAAAGAAGAATTTGACTCCCTGCGAGTTCCCTTGCAATACACGCTTTTGGATAAATTATTCATGGAACGATTGACAAAGTTGATATCAAGGGTTCAAGAAATGCAAAACCAAACTTTGGATAACACAGAAAACCTTCAAAAACTGGTTAATAGAATAACAGAATTAATAACCATAGCGGATTGGCTCAATTTAGACATAAATAAAAACTATCTGGAAAATCATAGCTACGATGCCTTTTTGCTGTATAAAAAAGAACCAGCAAAATACGCTATTTTGCAACAGATGTTCCAATGGCTGAATTTTGAAGCTTAAAAGAAACCCTTTGCTTTGGGTATCACAGGTTTTATTTGCATTGTGTCTTGCTGTATATCTTTCTTTTTGAGTGCTTGTAAAAATGCCTGCCCTGCCCACTCTTCTATTGAAAGCCTGTTTCGCAAAAGAGCAACCAAAATGTGCATAAGCATTTCGCAATCGTAAACAGCTCGGTGCATAGATTCGTCTTTTATTTTAAAATTAATTTCATTTCTCGATTCAAGGGCTTTTGTTATTACGCCAAGTTTGTACTCTGGAAGTTGTATTGTGTTGCGAGCTATTTTTATGCTATCTAGAATTGGGAGCTGGGGTGCAGGAATGGAGTGTTTTCCATACGCTGTATTCAAAAATTTGGTATCAAATGGAGCATTGTGAGCAACAAGGCAATTTGCATCATCGCAAAAAACCTTGAACTTTTGCAAGACTTCTGAAATGGAAGGAGCAGATACCAGCATTTCGTCTGTTATGTGGTTTACATTTATGGCTTCGTTTGGCTTTGATGCTTTTATAAAAGACTGAAATTCCTCTATTTTATCTGGGACTACGTGCCCTCTGCTTTCTTTTACGGAAAATTTCACTCCGCCTATTTCTATTATTTCGTGTTTGTTATCGTCTAAACCTGTGGTTTCCAAATCAAAGGCTATTATTTTTGCGAAGTTACTCATATATTCTCCTTATAAGTTAAGCAGGGAAATCTTTTAACAAAAACAAATCTTTGCCGCTTAGTTCTATATATCCATTTTTCACAAGCGCAGATAATTCTCTGTTTACCGTTTCTCTTGTGGTGCCACTCATCTCTGCCAATTGCTGCTGGGTGGGGCGATTTTTCAATTTTATTGCCGTGCCATTATTGTAAGATATTTTAATGCCTCTTTCTTCTATGAATTGCATTATGCAAGATTTTATTCTCTCTTTAATGGTGCTCATTGAAAGGGAAGCTATTTGCATATAGGCTTTATTTAATTTTTGAGTTGTTTCTTTTAAAAAAGCGATGAATAATTTTTGATTGTTTGACACTTCGTTTATAAAATCCTTTCCCTTGAAAATTACGATAGAGCATTCTTCCTCGGCTTTAACTGAAATGAAACTTTGTCCGCTGTCATTAAACAGTTGTATTTCGCCAAAAAAATCCCCAATGCCAAGCAAATTCAAAATACTGTTTCTGGAGTTTTTGGAATCAGAAAAAACTTTTGCCTGCCCCTTTGCTATAAAAAATATAGCTCTGCGAGCATCGCCAGCAAGCATAATAGTTTCTTCGTGCTGAAAGTTTTGAATAGTGGCTATTTGCGCAAATCTATTCAAGGCAGCTTCGTCTAAATTGCTAAAAAAATCTATTCGGCGAAAAATATCTAGCATATTGACCGCTGTATCTTTTTGTGTTTTTTTAGATGACATAGAAGGGTAATGTAGAAATTTCTTGCAAGCAAGCGAGGGCAATTCCGTAATTTGTTATTGGAACATTCTGCCGTTTTGCGTCTTCTATTCTAGACAATACATATTTGCGATTGAACATGCAGGCACCGCAGTGGATAATTAAGTTATATTTTGTTAAATCTTTGGGGAAATCCGTTCCGCTAACAACTGTTACAGATAAATTACCATACTTTTTCCTCAATAAATTTGGGATTTTCTCTCTCCCTATATCTTCGGCAAGCGGCGCGTGAGTACAAGCCTCCGCGATTAAAACGTGCGAATCTGCCGTCAAGTTGCCAATGGACTTGGCTCCGCTCAAAAAAGTCTCAATATCGCCTTTGTATGCGGCAAAAAGCACTGAAAAAGATGTCAGCTTGCTCTCTTTGGGTTTTTTGTCGTGTACTATTTTAAATACCTGTGAATCACATATTATTAAGTTAGGAGCTTTGTTCAAAGCTGCAAGCGTTTCATCTATTTTTCCAGTTACGCAACTTATAACTATGCACTTTTTATCCAAAAGCTCGCGGAGGGTTTGCACCTGCGGGAGTATTAATCTGCCTTTTGGAGCCTGTATGTCTTGGGGCATAACCAGCATAACAACGTCGCCTTCTTTCACCAAATTGCCTGTGATATCAACTTCCTTATCGCTTGGGGCATTTCTAATCAAAGCTTCTTTAAGTTCTTCAATATTATTTTTCTTCAAAGCATTTACAACAATAACTTCTTCATTTAATTCCCTTTTCAATTTAGCGGCAATGCCTGTCGCGTTATTGTTTTCCATATCATTGACTGCAATAATAACCTTGGCATTTTGTTCTTTAAGTGCAGCCACCCATTGCTTTCCCTCTTCAATATCCATATCGCTGAACAGAACAATTGCCATATTAGTTTTTTTAATGACTTCCCTGCTCTTTTCAATGCGCAAAACTCCAATGCTGCTTTCATCTTCAAAACCCGCCGTATCAATAAACACAACAGGTCCAATTCCATAAATTTCCATAGCTTTGTAAACAGGGTCGGCAGTGGTTCCTTTTTGCTCAGAAACCAAAGAAACCTCTTGCGAAGTCAAGGCATTCAGCAATGTGGACTTTCCGCTATTCACCTTGCCGAAAATACCGATGTGAAGCCTAGAGGATGTTGGTGTGGATTGCATTAGCTTTTTCTCCTATTGGTTATATTGAAATTTAGCCACGTGTTCTGTCTGTCCATTTTTAAAAATTAAACCTGAAAGATAATTTATCCCATCGGAAAACTTTGTGTACGTAGTTCGATTTAGCGCATAATGATAAAATATTATTCTAACATCGTGAGAAACAAAGATTGTTATGCCTTCATTATCTGTGTTTTTAACAAGAAAGTTTGTCATTAAGTCTTTGTATTGAGCAGAACTACGTATTCCCGGCGTTGGTGTATCGGTAATAATGTTTTGATACCAATCGTCATAACCGCGAGTGTTAAGAAAATCCTTTGCAAGTTTCCAATCGGTTATATGCAATCCGCCAAATATATCTGATGGAATTATTTCAATATCTTTACCATAACCTTTTGCAATGTATTCAGCAGTCTCAATACAACGCTGGACAGGTGTTGTTATGATTTTGTTTACCCTATACTTTGACAAACTTTTTCCGAATTTGGAAGCATTTATTTTACCTTGTTCGGTAAGCAAAACATCTATTCCATCTGTGCCTGGTTGAATATCATATCTGTTTGAATGACGAATTAACAGTGAAATTTTGTCACTTTCTGAATACGGTTGCAACAAATGTTCTAAATTATCCATTTTCTTATTAAACCCTAAAATCCCGTTCCCCACCGCGTATTTTTTCCAGCCACATCCTAACCTTCTCCCTAATTTTCTCACTAGGAATAAGCTCCAGCTGCTCGGCAATTACCTTCTCGCCAATGGTTTTGGTCGCTTCGCTCGCGTAATCTTCCAAATATTCTTTTAAGGTCATAAGGGAATTTGAAGGGCAAATATTTGCTATTTGACCGCTTTTCACCAAACTCATAAAACGGTCGCCGGTGCGGTTTTGGCGGTAGCAGGCGGTGCAAAAACTCGGAACATAACCTAAATTTAATAGCCACTGCACAACCTCATCCAAGGGGCGGTCATCTATCACTTCAAATTGGGCGGTGTTGTTTTCGGCTTTTTCTTTCTCTGCATAGCCGCCAACGCTGGTGGACGATGCACCGCTGATTTGAGATACGCCAAGGGCTAAAACGTTCTCTCTGGACTGCTCGCTTTCTCTAGTGGAAATAATCATCCCTGTATATGGAACGGCAATGCGGATAACCGTAACTATTTTTGCAAATAGAGCATCGCTTATGCCATTTCCAAAATCATCTGGATTAACACCTTCGGCAGAGCGAACTCGCGGAACGCTAATTGTATGAGGACCAACACCGAAAACCGCCTCCAAATGCTCGGCGTGCATCAGCAGCCCAGCCAAATCGTAGCGATATGAGCTTAAACCGAACAGCACCCCAATTCCAACATCGTCAATGCCCGCTTCCATTGCTCTGTCCATCGCTTGGGTATGATATGCGTAGTCGTGCTTGGGTCCTGTTGGGTGCAATTTTTCATAGCTATCTTTGTTATAGGTTTCCTGAAATAAAATATATGTTCCAATGCCAGCATCTTTTAATTTTTTATAATTTTCTACGCTTGTCGCAGCAATATTCACATTCACGCGGCGAATCGCTCCGTTTTTATGTTTAATGCCGTAAATGGTTTTTATGCTTTCCAAAACATATTCAATGGGGTTATTAACCTGATCTTCTCCTGTTTCTAATGCTAAACGCTTGTGCCCCATATCCTGCAAAGCTATAACTTCGCGTTCTATTTCTTCTTGCGATAATTTTTTTCTTCTAATGGTTTTGTTCTTGATGTGATATGGACAATAGAGGCAGCCGTTTACGCAATAATTGGATAAATACAAAGGCGCAAACATAACTATGCGATTGCCGTAAAATTTTTCCTTGATTTTTTTTGCCAAGTCTTCAATTTCTCTGTTATATTCTTCTATTTCACATTCCAGCAAAACTATGGCTTCGCGGTGAGAAATTCCTTTGTACTTATGAGCCTTATCCAAAATTTGCCTGATAAGCTCTCGGTTATTCCCATTTTTTTTTGCATATTCCAAGGAATCAAGAATTTCTTGATGGTCTATGAATTCAGTGGCTATAGCAGACTTAGGATTGTACACTGACAACCTATTTGTTCGCTATCTTTTTTGCATTGTCTGAAATGGTTTCTATAACATCGCAAGACGATTGTACTTTTTCTTTTATTTTAAATACCATATCGTTTACTGTTGTTATTGCGCCATTCGCTTTTTCTGCTGCCTCTTTTGTTTGCATTGCTGACTCTGCCGAACTCTGGGCAAGGCTTCTTATTTCTTTTGCAACCACGCCAAAGGCAAGCCCGTGCTGACCCGCTTTTGCAGCTTCCACAGATGCATTAAGGGATATGATATTAACTTTTTCAGATATTCTCTCTATATCTGTTACCATCTGGTCGTACTTAGCAACAGCATCGGTTACTTCGGTCATGCTTGAGGTAATATTTTCAGTCATTTTTCTGATTTGGGCAGTTTCGTTGAAAATATTTTCATAGCTACTTATGGAACTGCTTAAAATGTTTTTTGCTTCTTCGTTCTTCTGAACTACTTCGCTGTGCATTTTTTGCACACAGTTTTCAGGAACATTTATGCCTTTTGCAATTTTTTCAGCCATTTCCAAACAAGTCTCGCAACCGCAAGCTGCACAGTCGAAATTTCTCGATGCCTCATCAAATTTGTTCATAGTCGCATAAGCTGCATCTATTTTTTCTCGGTTAATAGGAATGGACCTTACTGTCCTTGGAATATAACTTCTGATAAAATCTTCCAAGTGCAAGGTTTCATCAAATTTTTTGAATAAATCATCCATATATTTCAAGTTATCTTCCCTGATTGCGGCTTGGCGCAAGGCATCCATTTTAGTATTAATCTCAAAAATATCAACACTATGCTCGCAACCAGTTCCCGCATTGCAACCTTCAGCGCAGTTCAACACATCGAACAAAACGGGAAGCTTTGTCAACGGTTGCTTGGCGTATTCGTCTAAAGCCTTGTACACAACTTTTGGTCCTTCCGATTTATCAACTCTGAGCCTTCTTCCAACATAATGCTCAACACATTCCTTTAAACCGCCCGGCATGGGATACAGAGAGCCAAGACCGGCATCATAATTATCAAATCCAGTGGCTTTTGAAGGCAACACTATATTGTTTTCTCTCAGATATCTTATCAATTTTCTAAAAGTTACATTGTAATCAACAATATCGGTTGCCTCAAATTCATAAGCCTTTGCCACGCATGGAGAAATTGCCGCGATTTTTGTTCCAACTTTTTCGTATTTTTGCATATATACCGCTGTGCAAAGCATTGGGGAATGCACGGGCGATAAAAATTTCAAAAGTTCATTTTTGTGCATTAAAATATAATTAACAATTGCTGGGCAAGGCTGGGATATAATGGGTTTTGGTCCATTTTTTTGAATATAGCGAATATGCGCCCAAGTGCAAATATCGGCTCCCAGCGAAACATCGTAAATTTTTCTCACTCCCATTGAGCGCAACCAAGTGAATAATTGTCCATACTCTTCAAAATTGCTTTTTATGGCAGGCGCAGCAAATACACTTATCGGGTTTCCCATTCGCAAATCATCAAAGAAACTCTTAGTATCGTCCACAGACCTTCTGGAGCCATGAGTACATGCGGCTAAACAACTTCCACAGGCAATGCATTTGCTGCTATCAACTCTAACTTTATTCTTTCTGCCATCTAAAAAAGCGATATTAGCCTCAGGAATTGGACAAACCCTGATACAATGGTTGCAACCCGCACATTTGTCTATGTAGTTAACAATTATTTCTCTCATTTTTACACTCCGAAGGGTAAACATGTAACTTGCTCGCAATAATATAGCAATTTAATCGTAACATACGATTTTATTGCTCATTCTGCTGAGAATTTTCTTGTTTTGGGAGCAATGCTTTTATAGACAATTTAACCTTGCCCTTTGGGTCAACACCCAAACACAGCACGGTAACTTCGTCTCCAATATGCAAAGCATCTTCAACTTTTTCCAAGCGATGGTCAGTGATTTCGGAAATATGTATGAGACCATCTCTACCCGGAAGAATTTCCACAAAAGCTCCAAAAGGCTGAATGGATTTAACCTTGCCTTTGTAAATTTTGTTTGGCTCTGGTTCACTTGTAATTTCCTCTATCATCTGTTTTGCCATGGCGCCAGCTTTTGCGCCAGGTGCAGCTATTTCCAAATTGCCATCATCGCTGATGTTTATTTTGCAACCTGTTTGAGCTTGGATTTTCTTTATCACCGCGCCGCCCGAACCTATAACATCGCGAATCTTGGTTGTTGGAATGCGCATTTGGAGCATGGTTGGAGCAAGCCTTGAAAGCTTTGTGCGAGGCTCTGGAATTGCTTCTTTTATTTTGCCTATTATGTGCAAACGTCCCTGCCTTGCCTGCTCAAGGGCTTTGCCCATAAGCTCAGGGGTAATCCCCTTTATTTTAATATCCATTTGGAATGCGGTTATCCCCGCTTCCGTTCCGGTCACCTTAAAATCCATATCGCCAAGATGGTCTTCTGTTCCGGTTATATCGGAGAGAATTTCAATTTTCCCGCCTTCATTGACAGAACCTTTTTCCGAAATCAAACCCATAGCAATGCCAGCGACCGGGCTGCTTATCGGAACTCCGGCATCCATCAGCGAAAGGCTGCCTCCGCAAACAGAAGCCATTGAAGAAGAACCATTGGATTCCATAATTTCCGACACAACGCGAATTGTGTAAGGGAAACCCTCTGGCGTTGGAAGCACCGCATTGAGCGAGCGTTCTGCCAAATGACCGTGACCTATTTCGCGCCTGGACATACCGAGCTTTTTCACTTCGCCAACGGAATATGGAGGGAAGTTATAGTGGAGCATATAGCTTTTGGTGACATCGCCTTGCAGAGTTTCAATATGTTGCTCATCGTTTTTTGTACCGAGTGTGCAAGTCACAAGTGCTTGAGTTTCTCCGCGCTGGAAAATCGCAGACCCGTGTGAACGCGGCAAAATTCCGAGTTGAATTTCAATATCGCGAATATCCGTTGTTTTGCGACCATCTATGCGCACACCTTCGTCTAAAATCATTTTGCGCATTGTGTCGCGCTCAATATCTTTGAAAGCCGCCTTTGCAAGATTTTTCAAGGAACCGTCTTCTCCAACTATTGCAACAACAGCTTCACTTGCAAGGGCTTTTTCTTCTAAAGCCTCCATAGCAGGGTAATGCTGAGTTTTTACCATCGGTGTGTGAAGCGTTTTGCAAAGTTCATCGTAAATAGCAGACTTAACCGCTTCTGCCAATTTAACCGCATTTTCGTTTTCCGCTTTTGGTGTTAAAACCATTTTTTGTTTTGCAAGACGTGCCACCATTTCTGTTTGCACCTTGCACAATTCCTTAATAGCCTCGTGCCCTGCCTGAATTGCATCTATCATGGTTTGCTCGGAAACTTCGTAAGCCCCGCCTTCTACCATGCACACGCTGTTTGCTGTGCCGCCAACCACCATATCTAGCTCGCAAATATCGAGCTGCGCAAATGTTGGGTTTATAACTGGCTTGCCTTCCACAACGGCAACCCGCACTGCGGCAACCTGTTCTTCAAAGGGAAGTTCAGAAAGCCCTATGGCAAGGCTCGCCGCGCTAACGCCCAGAACATCGGCTTCAAAATTTTTGTCTGCGCTTAGAACCTGTACTATAAGTTGTACCTCGCGCCTAAAGCCATCTGGGAACATTGGACGTATGGGGCGGTCTATGATCCTCGCCCTGAGGGTCTCTTCGTCTCCGGGCTGGGCTTCTCTTTTTTTGTAGCCGCCGGGCAAACGACCTGCGGCGTAGGCTTTTTCCCTATATTCAACGGTTAAGGGGAAAAAATCCGAGTCTTTTTCCGGTCCAAAGCAAACAGTGGCAAGCACAAAGGCATCGCCCATTTTAACAACCGCAGAGCCTGCGGCTTGTTTAGCCAAGCGACCTGTTTCAAGCACAATTTCCCTTCCGTCTGGCAATTTAGCAGTAGCCTCTTCGGCTTTAAGCATTTTAAATTCTTGCATAATACCCCTTAGTTGCCGCCGCGCAAGTTTAATTCTTTGTGCAAGGCACGATAGCCTTCCAAATCCTGTCCGGCATAATATTTAAGGAGCCTTTTGCGTTTAGACACCAGCATTTGCAACCCGCGAAGTGAATGAACATCTTTGCGGTTTTTGCTGCAATGTTCGGTTAAATTGATTATGCGCTCTGTTAAAATGCCTATTTGCGAACGCACATTGCCAGAATCGCCAGCATTTTTGCCTAATTTAGCGATAATCTCAGCAGTCTTTTCTTTGGTTATGGTAGCCATCACCTATTTCCTTTTTGAATTATTGTGTTATTGGAGAATATAGTAAATATTAAATGAGAATTTGTCCGAATCCCGATTTTGAGGATTTTCCCGATAAAGGCAGGGGATTTTTCTACCTTACGCACAATGCATTTGTCCCCTCTTTTCATTTTGCTGTTTTTTGCTTTTGCCGCTCACTCACAGGTGCAAGAGCGCGTTGCGATATTGAACACGGTAGATGATAGCAAACCGGAGCTTGATTTTACGGTATTGACATACTTGACCAATAGCCTACGCGAAATAGCCGTGAAAATGTTGCCCGAAAATAAATATTTTGTTATGACATCGCAAAGCATAATAGAAATGCTGGGTCCAGAGAGAAAAGAAGAATGCAAAAACAAATGTATGCTAGATATGGGCAAGGCAATAAGCGCGGATTATATCGGTCAGGCTAGGCTAGGTCGCTTGGGTGGCAATTTGACCATCACTATGGAATTGTACCATATAAGAGGCAATTTAATCGGTTCCTTCAATGGCAATGCCAAAGACGAATTCGGCTTGGTTGCAGTAATAAATGAAAAAGCACCAGCAATGTTCAGGAAAATGCTAGGCGTTTCAAGCGGACCCATTATTGAATCAGGCACATACAGTGTGCAAACATCTGGCGGTGATTACGAATTTGCAGGCGAGAAACGTTATTTGGTAAACATTTCAAGCGACCCAGAAGGAGCCGGTTTGAGTTTTAACGGTTTGCCGCTTTCCAACTGCAAAGAAACGCCTTGCAAAGCCGAGCTTCGCGAGGGCAGTGTCCGCATAATAGCGAATTTGGAACAATACGAAATAGCAGACACAACTGTCTCTATAAAGCAGAATAATCAGAGCATACGCATTCGGATGAAGGCTAATTTCGGGGTTTTGGAGATAAAGCCTGTCTATTCGGATGGCATTGGCAGAGATGAGCAATGGGGTTTGAGCATAAATGGCAAAACCTTTTCCTCTTTTGAAAACAGGCTTTCGCCCAATAAATATAGTGTGGAACTTAGCCATAGGTGTTATGAGGATATAAGCTTTGAGGCAGGCATAAACAAGGATAGGCGTGAAGTTTTTGATATGGCTAGCCATATAAAGCTGAAAAAGGGCGGTTTGGTTTTGAGCGCGGAAGCTGATGGCGAACCCGTTAGCGAGCCTGTTTTTGTGAACGGCAAGCAGGTTGGCGAAACGCCTTTCAGCAGTTCCGTGCCTGTGTGTGCCAAGATTGAAATCGGAGAAGGCAGGGAAAATGTAAATGTAGAAATTAAACCTAATAAATCGGTTAAATATACGCATAAGATGAATACGGAAGAAAGGAGGCGAAGGCTGGAGGCAGAGCAGCAGGCTAGACAAGAGGCAGAGCAACAGGAACTGGAACGGCAGGAACGGGAACGGGAGCGGCAGGAGCACCTTGCTAAGTTTAAAGAACCGCAGATTCCTTTTGGCATTGGTGGAGCTAAAAACAATAAAGTTTTAGTCGGTTTCATAAACCCTGAATTTGTGAGTGTTGCTGATGGTCATTTGAGTTTTGGGGTGAATGCTGATTTGGGCTTTCGAGACAGAGACACTACAATGGTTTCTTTTTTTAGGGGAGGAACTTCAGCGAAATTATCTTTTTTTGACTATCGTTGGCTGTACTTGACTGCAGGAGCTAGTTGGTACAAAGACTATGAGGAATCGTACTCCGGTCCGTCATTCTCAGTCGGAGGTGGAATTAGATTAGGTTTTTTTGTTGATATGCAATATTACATAATACCGATGAATAATCGTAATGCGAGTTATTTGGGAATAAAAGTTGGTTTCTCTCTTCCCTATAGTGCATACAAACAATAGCAACCCACACGTACAAGCTAAAAAAGGGTGAATGATGGGATTTGAACCCACGACAACTGGAATCACAATCCAGTACTCTAACCAACTGAGCTACATCCACCGTGGAAGCATAAATATAGTAAATTTGTTCTGCCCTGTCAAATTTTCTAAATTAAATCCTATGTTTCACCGCCTGATTTTGATTTTATCTATTTTGCTGCTCGCCTCTTGCTCCTTGCCATTTAACTTAACAGACAGGAGCGGAAACACCTTTGTAATTGAAAACCCACAACTTGAACATGGCAGAAATTTGGAATACAGAATAGGAAATGCAACAAGAGAACTTGGAGTAGATGAAATTGTTTCTCTGTCCATTGAAGACGAACCAACGGTTTTTGATGGCAAAGTGTTTTACCCTGCAAAGCTATCTTTAGAAGATACCGCCGCCGTTCCCAAAGAGGGATTTATTTGCGTAGAGGGAACTTTAATTGCAGAAAACGCCGGGCAGAATTTAAGCATTCCGCTTGCCAACATAAAAGAACTCAAACGGCAGGAAAAAAAATAAGGTTCAGGCATGTATTCAGTAACTCTCATTGAATTAACCATAAAATCCGATATAAGAGGTATAGTCGGCGCAATTGAGAGCGTTTTGAATATAGATAAGCGCAGCGCGATTGAAAAAGCAAAAAACTTGCCGGTTGCCCCACTTGTTCTAGCAGAGAATTTGCCTAGAAATGAAGCGGAGTTGATGGTAAATATGTTTGAAGGCATGGGTGCAGTCATAAAAGTGGAACCTGAATTGAATGCCGCTCCACCAGCACCGCCTGAAAGAGAACCCAGAGAAATAAGAACTGAACTCCCAAATAAAGGAATCCATTGGGGGTGCCTTGTTTTTATAATGCTTTGCCTTGTGGGTTTTGCTGCTTTTGCAAGTGCAAATTATCAGTGGATTATGGACCAGTTCAAGCCAAGCCCCAAAAAAGCCGAAAAACTTTTGCAAGTCGGCAATATGGGCAAGGCAAGGCATAGCATACGAAGGCAGCTCTCGGAAAAACCAAACGATGTAGATCTTTTGATTTTGCAAGGCAGATATTATATAGAATTGGCTCGCAAAAGAATGAATGCGCAACAATGGAAAAACTATGGGCAAGCAGGTGCTATGCCAGAGCTAGATTCCTCAGTGGCATTTCTTCGCAAAGCTGAATCTATGTATTCAAAAGACGGCAGCATTCCAAGATGGATTTCTGTAGCAGAGTTGATGAGAGGTTCCCTAGACGCGGCAGAAACCGCTGCCCGAAGAGCAATTGCCATTGACCCGCAAGATCCGGATAATTGGAATCAGCTCGGTTCCGTGCTTGTTGCTATGGAATTAACTAGCCAAGCAGAGCCAGTGCTTTACAATGCGCTCAAAATAGATCCAAACAATGCCGCCGCCCTGAAAAATTTGGGCATTCTAAACCTATATTACACAAAAGATGTGCCACGGGCTGCTACTTTTATTTTTGCTTATTACAAACAAAAAGAAGCCTTTGGAGATGTTGATTCCTATCAGCTTCGCATAGATTTAGCCGCCGCAATGATAGGTGATTTTAATCCGCCCTTTGAAAACTTGTGGCCCCAGTCTCTTGACTTTAATGATTACGAATCTAAACGTTCCAGAATAGCCGCAAATCCAAGATTGAAAAACGATTACCTGCTGCAAGAAGAACTCGGTTTGCTGTATATGTCTAGAGGTGAAATGCTTGCAGCCGAAGATTGCTTTATTAAAGCCATACACCTCAACCCAAGAACTGAATCTGCCAGAAAAATGCTTGCCATTATGTATATGAAAGATGAGAGCTACGACAAAGCGCTCAAAATTATGCAAACCGCAGCAGACAACAGAACAAGAGATCCATTCTTTTGGAAAAACATAGGCTTCTTGCAAAAATACTACAAAATAGATGCGGTAGAAGCAAACAAAGCTTGGGGTCGCTATATTGCGCTTGGCGGTGATTTCTACGATAAGCGAGTTAGACAGGAGATGAAATGATAGTCTTGCTTGCAGATTCAGATAAAAAATTTGTGAACGAAATTTTGGAAACTTGGTCTATAACAGAAGTCCCTGTGACCGCAGTGACCAATACCGCAGATATGATTTCCGTTGCCGCAAACGGCGATATTTCCGTTGCTTTTATAAGCGCAGATTTTTTGTGGATTGCAGAGCTTGATGCTGTTTCATATTTGAAAGACCATAACCAAGGCATTGAAATTTATGTTTTGTGCGAACCAAAAAAACTGCCAGCGGCAGAGTCTTCTATGTCGCGCGGAGCGAGCAAATATTTGATAAAACCTGTGCCTGTGTTTACCCTTGAAAACACGGTTAGAAAAGCACTGCAAAAGCACAGCAATAAAAAAAATTACCAGCTAATGGAGAGCCAAGTTCTGGAAGAGCTTTTTGGCAGCACTCCCGAAATGCGAAAAACTTTAAAAACCATTTACAAAATAGCCCCCACTGCAAGCACTGTTTTAATAACAGGAGAATCCGGAACGGGCAAGGAGTTTGCCGCCAACATAATACACCGCCTTAGCAAAAGAGCCGATGAACCTTTTTTGGCAGTGAACTGCGGAGCCATTCCCGAAAACATTGTGGAAAGCGAATTGTTTGGCAGCCGCAGAGGTGCCTTTACCGGAGCTGTGGATAAAAAAGGTTTGTTTGAAGAAGCAGAAGCCGGCACTCTTTTTTTAGACGAAGTTGCAGAGCTTTCGCAGGCGGTTCAGGTTAAATTGCTGCGCTTTTTGCAGAACAGGGAAATTCGCCGAGTTGGTGAAAACGAAAACAGAACCCTTGATGTTCGCATTATAGCAGCCACCAATCGCAATGTTTTGGAAGAGGTTAAAAAAGGAACATTCAGAGAAGATTTGTATTACCGCCTAAACACTTTCCACATAGAATTGCCTCCGCTAAGGGAAAGACGAAGCACCATAAGCAACCTCATAAAGCACTTTATAATAAAACATCAAAACAATACAGGCAAAACCATAAGGAGCATAAGCCAGCCCGCGCAAATGGCATTAACAAGCTACGATTACCCAGGCAACATAAGAGAGCTTGAAAACATAATTGAACACGCAATGATAATGGCAGAGGGCGAAGAAATAACATTAGAAGATTTGCCAGAGGCTTTGCACCCAGGCTATAATGTTCCAGAGAATAGATATTTGCTGTCTTCATCGGTGGCAAAGCCCGAAGAATCTCAAAAAAACAATGAGAGCGAAGACCTGCCATTGGCAGAGCTTGAAAGGCGGCATATAATAAAGATTTTTGAAAAATATAAGAGCGTATCCCTAGCTGCTGAAAAACTAGGGATAAGCAGAACAACCTTGTGGCGCAAACTCGAAGAATATAAATTGGAAATTACTGACCGCTAACCTGCATCCAAAAGGCACGGTAATTCTCTCTATCATCACCTTTGCGGAATTTAATTGCAGATTCAGGATGGGAATTGAAAAATCCGGTTATCATTTGCGGAATTATATAACCCCATTCCAATTTCTGTTCTTTTTGCAAGGGCATAAAATCATTTGCAATGGAATCCAAAACAGGACGAACATCAAACTTGGGATTTTTGAGGAAACTGAGCAATAGCTCCGTGGGGCAGTTGCCAGCTCCGCGTCCCATGCCGTAAATTGAGCAATCCAAATAATCCACATGGTTTATTATAGCCTGAATGGTATTTGAAAAGGCGAGCTGCTGGTTGTTATGACCGTGAAAGCCGAGTTTCTTGGTTTTAATCCACTTTTTGTAGCGTTTTGCCAATTTGTCTATGTTCTCTTGGTAAAAATAACCAAAACTATCCACAATGTAAACAACTTCGGTATTGGCTTCTTTTTCTGCTTGGTCTAAAGCCTCGTCCAGCTCAGGTCCATTGTCGCGGCTTGCCGCCATTATGTTTATGGTGGTTTCGTAGCCAAGGTCGTGGAATTCATTTACCATTGCAATGCACTTGTCAATATCGCGGGCATAGCAAGCCACACGCACCATATCGTAAGGGGATTCTTTTCTCGGCTTTATTTTGCTCATATCTGCCCTGCCAATATCTGCCATAACAGATACTTTAGGTCCATTTTCAACGCTTTCTTTCATTTTCCAAAGCAAGTCATCATCGCAAAATTTCCAAGGTCCATATTCTTCCCTGCTAAACAACTGGGCTGAGTTTTTATAACCTGCTTCCATATAATCAACGCCTGCGGCTGCAAGAGCCTTATAAACTCTCTGCACAAATTCAAAAGAAAACTTGTGATTATTGATTAAACCGCCATCTCGTATTGAGCAGTCCAAAACCTTTATAGATTCGCGAAACATATAAACCTCGTTTGTAAATTCTGAGGGTAATATAGAAAATGCCGATTTAAACGTTAGGTTAGCAAAAAAAAATGGAGGATTCAAAACAAACCGCAATTGTCAGAACCAGAATTAAAGAATGAACAGAATAAAACCAATAAATGTGGTTCATTCTGTGAATTCTGGTTCTGACAACGCGCTAGTCCTTCAAACAACGTACACTAAGAAAGAGGTTCTTGCCGGTGTACTCTCTGGTTAAGACAGGACTGTCGTTTTCCATTAACCAGTAGTAAGCGGTAGCAGAAATCATCATGTAAACCCAATCGTTCACCCAGTAAGAAGCATCGTCGCTGCTATGCTCTTCCGTAGCACTCCACCAGTAACCTCGGTTGCCGATATATTGTAAAGGTGGTCCTCCCCAGCCGCCCGGCAGGGCGTAAAAGCCAAAATTGTCCGTGCCTCTGGCAGCTGTTGTGCCAAATGTATTCCAACCGACATCTGCTTTCAACTTTGTCCCTGCATTAAGATCTACGTACCTCAACAAAGTATTCCAATCGGAATTGCTTGGTATATGCCAACCATCGGGGCATATTCCCTGATGTTTTGGTTTTATCTTAGAAGCACAAGAAGTAAATTCGCAGATAGAATCAAGAGCCATTGCAGTTTTCCATTCATAAAAGCGACCGTAGGTATCGCAAATTTCTGTATTTTTATCGACTAGCTCGCTACCTTTGCCACACTTGCTGCCTGGAACAGCATAATTCAAATTCCTAGACATCCAAGTTTGTGTGCCAATCACAACCGAATTGTAAGTCCCACCCTCGTAAGATACAGAAGGACCGGGAATACCTTTAGATTGAGAGCTAGAGCTGGGAGTCTCGTTCTCCGAAGAGCTAGAAACAGTCTCGTCCTCCGAAGAGCTAGACGAAACGTTTCCACTGTTGTAATACTTGCTTTTCGGATCGTCTGGGTCGTCTCGCTTCACATCGGTGCAAGACAAAAGAAACGCAACCGCAAGCATAAAAAATCTCAAAACCATATATGCACTCCTACTAAGGTGAATCTTGTACGCAACGAACACTGAGAAATTCCTTCTTTAAAATTGGACCCATTTCTAGGTCTTCTTCGTTGTAGCCCATGGAACAGCGGCAAGCGGCTTTTTCTACGTGGTCTATTGGGGGCCAATCGTTGGAATTGTTCCAAGTGAACTCACACTCACTGGCAGTCCACCAGTGACCCTTGTCGCCGACATCACCGAAAGAACTGGGATGGTCGTCGCAGTTGAGGCACATGTACAATTCGCTGCCGCCGCCCGGCAGTGCGGAAAAGCCAAAATCGTCTGTGCCTTTTGGAGCTGCGCCAAATGTATTCCAACCGCCTGCTGCTTTCAAATTTGTTCCTACACCTGTACCTGCACCTGCTGGACAGGAAGGATAGCGAGGGTCAGAACAGCTAGGATTGACGAACTTCATCAAAGTCTCCCAATCGACTTTGCTTGGTATATGCCAACCGGAAGGGCATATTCCCCGATGTTTTGATTTTATCTGAGAAGCACAAGAAATGGAATTGGAATTGCAGCTAGCATCCAAAGCCATTGCCGTTGCCCAGTTGTAAAGGCGACCGTAGGTTTCGCAAGTTTCTGTATCTCTATCGACTAGATTTCTGCCATTGCCACACTTGCTGCCTGGAACTTCATAATTCAAATTCCTCGCCATCCAAGTTTGTGAGCCAATCACAACCGTCTTGTAATCCTCGCCTCCGTAAGTTACAGAAGGACCGCGAATAAGTGTAAATTGAGAGCTAGAGCTGGGAACAGCCGCGACCACAGAACTAGACGAAACTCTTCCCCTGTTGTAATACTTGCTTTTCGGATCATCCGGATCGTCTCGCTCCACATCGGTACAAGACAAAAGAAACGCAACCGCAAGCATAAAAAATCTCAAAACCATATATGTACCCCCACGCCTGAAAGTAAAAGCAAACTGCCTATTGCATAAAACGTATTTCTCATACTCCTATCGCTCTCCACATTTTTCCAAGCAGTGTCAAAATCCAACTTGTGCCCTCTGTATTCATCATTGTAAACCTTTTCCATAGAACTGTTTTTTGAATACCCCGCATAAAGAAGAGCCGCCCCCACAACGTCCAAGCCAACGGCAACATAAAAGCTGGTTTTGACAGGCTTTTGAACCACCACCACCTCAGGTTTCACAGGCACAGGCTCTATTTTTGCAACCTCTGGCTTCTCAACGATAATCCTTTTGAACAAATCCGATGCCTTCTCGTCAATGAGAGCCAGCAAGCCGGCTATATCCTTGGAACTACCCGCAAAGGAACCCATCAAATTTCCGCTTACGACACTGTAGAGTTCCACCTTTATAGTCAAATTTTCGTTAAATCGCCCTATCCGCCCCTGAGCAACATAATCAGCACTCACCTTCCTCCCCAACTCAGCAAGACAGCTAGCCTCCTTGCACGCCTTCACCGTGTTATCCATCGAACCGAGAAAAGCAACTATGCTCTCGGTGGTCATCACACCGAATTTATCGCTAGGCAAAACATTAACCGCCGTCTCGCGCAGCTTATCGGTAAGGTAAGTCAAATCGGCAACGCCAATGGAATCGCGGTCATCCAAAGTGTTGATAATGGCAACTCGCTCCTGCATCTGCCCATAGGCAGCAAAAGCAAGCAATAGCAGAGTAAAAAATAGTTTGTTCATACTCCCTAAAACTATAAAAATTTTGGAAGAAATGTTTAAAAAAGCCACTAAATGTGATTCATTCTGATAATACTGTAAATTCTGAAAATTCTGGTTCAGACAATAGATGTGCTAATTACTATATTTTCAAACAATGACACCAGAAGAGAGTATTCCCAAAGAGCTTGCGGAAATAGCCCATTTTCCTAAACACAGGGGGGCTATTTTCCAAACGGAAGCAGACGATAAAGGGCTTGCGTTGGTGGATGTAAAATCTGGAACGCTTAAAGTTTATGTTTTGATAGACCCCGATGCAGAGCAGATTTTAAACACAAAGTTTTTTACCTACGGTGGACAAATGATAACCGCGCTTGCAAATATTTTTTGCGAAGAGCTTTTGGGCAAAAAAATAGAGGAAATTCAAAATATATCCTTTGAAAGTTTGTTTGGGAAATTCGGGGTGGAACCTAGCGATGCAGACTTTCAAACCGTGGCAAAATTGCCGGTGATTATAACCGAGGCTTATCCTGAAAAAAAGAACATTGCGCTTGCTGCAAGAGCCGCTATGGGAAGCGCGAAATTACAAGCCTTTTCTGCGGAAGGCAGGGAACAAGCCGATGAGCAGTGGAGAAAACTTAGCAAAACGGAGAAATTGGAGCAAATAGAGGAATGCCTAAACGATAATGTGCGCGCAATGCTCGCCGGAGACGGAGGCGGAATGGAAGTGCTGGATATAAAAGACGATAAAATAGTTCTGATTCGCTATCAGGGTGCCTGCGCTGGTTGTGGAGCTGCGGGAGGAGGAACCTTATATTATATAGAGAATCAGTTGCAGCAACACGTGTATTACGACTTAACAGTGGAACCAGACTTAATGTTGTAAAAAATTTTCTATTTTTTAACAAAAGAGGGTTTATAGACATGGAAATACCTGGAGAGCTGCTCTTGCCAACGGTTGAAGAGCTAGAGGAAAGAACCAATAAAGATTTGGCGATAAAATGGAGATTGCGCAGAAGACCTGGCAAAAAAGAGAGAATTGCAATAAAACAAGAAAAAGATTCAGCAAAGCTAAAAGCCATAGCCGGAGAGTTTAGAAAACAAGAACAGCAAACCCGCCCCACTCTTAGCAGCAAATTTTCACTCAGCTCCATCAACAGCAGTAGTTCTGCAAACTCCGCCCCAAGACCAACACTCAGAGCAGCTATGAATGGAACAAAACCTGTTGTAACCCAAACCCAGCCTGAGCCTATCCGCAAAAAAGGCAGACCTCCAAAATTAAAACCAATATGAGAAAACCTTATTTAAGAGCTATATTGTTGTTTTTAGGTATTGCAGGCATTGTTGCGTACCTGCTGTTTCCCAGCAAGAAAAAAGTTGAATGTATTGAAAAAAAATTAAATTTTTATCCTTATGTGGATCCAACAAGCGGTGTTGATAATGTGGAAATAGTACCGCCTGGCTTCAAATGTATTTTATCAAAAGAGGGTGGGCACTGCGGAATGGGCTTTTCTTTTAACGAAACTGAAAACTGGAACTTAATGGATTTTATAGCTATTGATATGCAAAGTTCCCCTGATTTTGAAGAGCTTATAGTGCAAATACTCACAATAGACCCGCACACAAAAGAAACTGACCGCAGCACCATGAAACCACTCATAAAGGAACTTAAACTGGAACAAAATAAAAAACGCTATTCCATACCTATGGAACATTTTTATACGCCAGACTATTGGTTTGAGCAACAAAAAGTGAGAGAAACCTACAATTCAAAAAGATTTTCTGCCGTAGCAGGCATGGAAATATATTCTGGCTGGAAAAACAAAATTGATAAACCGCTGGATTTAAAAATAGAAGGTATATGCTTAGAAGGCGTGAGCAATACGCGCTTTGTGATCCTTGTTATTTACATCGGAATTTTAATAGCCACGGCAATAAGCGTTAGGGTTAAAACTTAGCCCACTCTGCCAATATCATTCACGGCTTTGTTCAATGTGTCGTCTTCGGACTGTATGGATTTTTGATTTGCCTCGTAATTCCGCTGGAACCTTATCATTTCCACCATTGAATCAACAACGCTCGCATTGGAACTTTCCAAAAAACCCTGCTTAACAGTTGTTTTTACTGCTTGCACTGGTTCCACATCTGGCTTTGCATAATAAAGGTTATGACCTTCACGTCCAAGCTCGGTTCTTTTATCTGCAAAATCCACGATTGATAATTTTGCTTGTTCTTTTCCGTCAACATAAATCTTTCCTGCGGCAGAAACGGAAAATTCGGCTGCTTCATCTAAATTTATTGGGACTTTTCCCTCGCCAAGCACTTTGTACCCTTGGAGTGTCACCAAATCGCCCATTCCGTTGCGGGTAAAGCTGCCATTTCTGGTATATCTAATTCCATTCGGTGTTTCCACTTCAAAAAAACCTGAATTTTCAAGCGCCAAATCAAAGGAGTTTTCGGTCATTATCAAACTGCCCTGAGAATAATCTATGTAATTCTCAGACATTTGATGGTCTTCGTCTTGGTGGAGCTTCAACTGATCGTTTCGCTTAATATCAACTTGGGCTATGCTCGCCATAAGCGATTTTTTAAAGCCAGATGTGTTTGCATTGGAGAGATTATTGGTTGTATTCTCCAACATCTCCTGCAAGAGCATCATTCCATTGCGCGCTGTGTAAAGACCATTAACCATACTTGGTTACTAGCAAAAAGCGTGCCAAATTATAATAGGGCTAGTGGGAAGGAGGTAACCATGCTACTCCCCACTAGCTTTTTTATTGAGCCGAGACATTCTGGCTGATATTTTTAAATATGGATTGAAACCTAAAAGACATATTATCCAATGCCTTAGAGAGTGAGCCAAGCTCATCTCCGTGCCGCAAGTAGGAACGGGGAATCATATCCCCTTTTTCCTTTTTGGCAAGAGTTAAAACAACCACATTCGAAGGGCGTTTTATGAAAATAGTGAGAAAAACGCCTATGAGCATAGAAGCTATAACGATTATTGGTATTATGAACATTGTCATCTATATCCCTCCCAAGATTGATGAATAAATATTATATCCTGAACTGGTTCATCGTGTTTTTCAATTCGCCAGCTATTCTTGCAAGTTCGCTCGCACCCTCGTTGATTTGCCTTGCACCTTGAACGCTATCACGCGCACCCTGTGCCATGCCTGCCACATTCTGATTAACTATTTTTGCACCCTTGGCTGCCTCTCCTGCATTGCGCGCTATGTCTTTGCTGCCCTTGGCTACCTCGCCTATGGCTCCAGCAACGCGTCTGGCTCCCGTGTTTGCCTGCGAAACATTGCTCGATATCTCGTTGCTCGCCTTGGTTTGCTGACCAACATGGTCAGATATAGCCTCTACACTCTGGTTGATTTTCTCTATAATATCAGAAACATCTTTTATCACATTCACCGCATCACCTGTGCCAATTTGGATGCCTTCTATGCGCCTCGCTATGTCGTCTGCGCTATTTGCGCTCTGGTTTGCAAGTTCTTTTATTTCTCCAGCCACCACAGCAAAGCCCTTGCCAGCTTCGCCTGCCGAGGCTGCCTCTATGGTGGCATTGAGTGCCAAAAGGTTTGTTTTATCTGCTATCCTTTTTATAACATCGGTAACCTGACCTATTTCTTTAGCCGCTATGCCCAATTTGTTCATAACATTGGTGGCATCATCAGACTTTACAGTAGCTTGATTTGCCACCTTGTTTGCCTCTCCAGCATTGCGGGATATTTGGCTTATGCTTGCGCTCATCTCTTCTATGGCTGCGGCTATGGTGTTCATATTCGCAGACATCTGCTCTGCCGCACCCGCAACCTCGCTGGCGTTCACGGAGGCTTGCTCTGCTCCGCTTGCCATAGCATTTATATTCACGGTGGTTTGTTCAGAGGCGCTGGCTACCGATGTGCTTTGAACCAAGTTCTCTTCTGCGGAGTTTTCTATTTGCCTGCCAACGCTGGAAAGTTCCTCTGCCGAGCCGGCAAGGGTATCTGCGTTCTGGCAAAGATTTTTGAATATGGATTGCAGCCTTGAAGATACGTTGTCCAGTGCGTTGGAGAGAGTGCCTAGCTCGTCTCCGCGTTCCAAATCGGCACGGACGGTCATATCGCCTTTCTCAATCTTTGAAAGAGTGCCAACAACTACGTTTAAGGGTCTAGTGATGGAAATGGTTAAGAATATGCCCAGAGACACAGCGAGAAGAACAACTATAACTAAAACGGTAATCGCCGCATTTATGCTACGTTCTGCTTCTATTGTAGCATCGGATGAAAGTTTGCTTACTCCCTTAACTCTCAGGTCTTTGGCGGCTTGCAAATCTATCAGAGATTTATCCCCAACCCTGAGCAAAGATTCAGGAAGGTCCTCTGTTGCAATTCCTTCTGAATCAAAACTTTTTGCCTGCTTTGTATAAGCAACTAGTTCATCGGTATAATCGTCAGTAATCCTTATCACCTGTTGCAAAACATCCTTTTCGTTATCCGATATTGTGAGTTTCTGTTGCTCGTATATGGAATTATTTAGCCTATTGTTGATATCATCTAAATTTTTCATAATCCTAGCGCGCTTTTCAGGTGTTTTTGCAGTGCGCCAGTCACAAGTCGCAAGCCGCAACTCCTGTACCTCCAAAGCAGTTACCACAAAGGCTCCTAAAGGAACCGCTCCTTTGTCGTACATAACATCAGTTGCTTCGTTCACTTTTTTCAAGCTACCTATGGTATATATTCCCATAAATGCAGTTAAAGCTGCCAAAAACAAAAAAGATGCAATTAGCTTAGGTCCTATTTTTATATTTTTCATCGATTTCCCTCCCAAGTATTGATGAAAATTCCACTAGAAGGGCTAATAATAAATAAATGCTTTTACAGCATTTACATGCTTTACTCCCCTCTCTTTATAAATAAATATAATAAATTTTTTTGGAATTGTCAAATTTTTTTAAAAAAATTAAAAAAAGAGTGCGTTTCCGCACTCTTTTTTGAAAAATGAATCTATATCTTAAACTGGGTCATTGTATTCTTCAATTCACCAGCTATTTTTGCAAGTTCGCTTGCACCCTCGTTGATTTGCTGCGCACCCTGAACGCTATCTTTTGCACCCATAGCTATAGTTGAAATGCTCTGGTTAATCATATTTGCACCCTTGGCTGCCTCTCCTGCATTGCGCGCTATATCTTTGCTGCCCTTTGCCACCTCGCCTATGGCTCCGGCAACTCGTTTGGCTCCCGTGTTTGCCTGTGCTACATTGCTCGCTATCTCGTTGCTCGCCTTGGTTTGCTGGGTAACGTTGTTGGATATAGCCTCTACGCTTTGGTTGATTTTCACTATGATATCGGAAACATCGTTTATCACAGTCACCGCCTTGCCTGTGCCAGTCTGGATGCCTTCTATGCGCCGAGCTATATCGTCTGCGCTTTGGGCACTTTGGTTTGCAAGCTCTTTTATTTCGCCTGCCACAACAGCAAAGCCTTTGCCTGCCTCACCTGCCGAAGCTGCTTCTATGGTAGCGTTAAGCGCAAGAAGGTTTGTTTTGTCTGCTATCTTCTTTATAACATCGGTAACCTGACCTATTTCCTTAGCCGCTTTGCCCAGCTCGTTCATAACGTTTGTGGCATCGCCAGATTTGACTGTGGCTTGGTTTGCCACCTTGTTTGCCTCGCCTGCATTGCTGGATATTTGGTTTATGCTTGCGCTCATCTCTTCTATTGCCGCAGCTATGGTGTTCATGTTTGTGGACATCTGCTCTGCTGCGCCTGCTACTTCGTTGGCATTCACGGAGGCTTCTTCTGCACCGCTTGCCATTGCGTTTATGTTCACGGAGGTTTGCTCGGTGGAGCTGGCAACAGAGGTGCTTTGGGCAACGTTTCTTTCTGCCGCACCGGCTATTTGCCTGCCTACGCTGGAGAGTTCCTCTGCCGAGCTGGCAAGGGTATCTGCATTCTGGCGGAGATTCTTGAATATGGATTGAAGCCTTCCAGACACGTTATCCAATGCTTTGGATAGTGTGCCTAGCTCGTCTCCACGTTCCAAATCGGAGCGGACTGTCATGTCGCCTTTCTCAATTTTGGAAAGAACGCCAACAACAACGTTTAATGGTGTTGTTATGGAGAATGTTAAGAATAAGCCAAGACCCACGGCTAAAAGAAGCACCACTATTAAAACGGTAATCGCTGCATTTATGCTTTGGTCAGCCTGTGCCGAAGCATCGTCTGAAAGTTTGCTCACACCCTTGACCCTAGATTCTTTGGCTGCTCCTATAGCATTAGTCATTTCATTTGCGGCTTTGCTCATAGATTCTGGAAATTCTTCTGTGCAAATGCCTTCTGAATCAAAAGATTTGGTGGTTTTAGCAAACTTGTTTAGTTCAGCAATATACACGTCCGTCAAATCCATCACTTTTTTCAGAGCGGCTCTTCCCGCGTCTGTAAGTGCCGTTTTCATCTGCTCTTCTACGTTCTTATTTACTCCAGTGTTGAGGCTGTCCACTCTTTTTAAAATCTTATCGCGTTTGTCTTGTGTCTTGGCAAGACGCCAATGTTGAGCCTCCACCCTCATCTCTTGTATATCGTCGGACATATCCACAAAGACTCCCAGCGGGACAGCTCCTTTGTCGTACATGACGTTGGTTGCATCGGAGACTGTTCTCAAACTCTCTATGGCATATATTCCCATAAATGCCGTTAGAGCTGCTAAAAATAAGAAAGATGCTATTAGCTTGGCACCGATTTTGATGTTTTTCATTTGGTTACCTCTTGTTGTGAAAATCACTTGAGAGGTAACGTAGAAAATTAATTTTATACTCTGAACTGATTCATGGTATTTTTCAATTCGCCAGCTATCCTTGCGAGTTCGCTTGCGCCCTGATTGATTTGATTTGCACCCTGAACGCTATCTTTTGCACCTTGTGCCATGCCCGACACGTTCTGGTTCACTATGTTTGCACCCTTGGCTGCCTCGCCTGCATTGCGCGCAATGTCTTTGCTGCCCTTGGCTACTTCGCCTATGGCTCCAGCAACGCGCTTGGCTCCTGTGTTTGCCTGCGAAACGTTGTTAGCTATCTCGTTGCTAGCCTTGGTTTGCTGAACAACGTGATTGGTTATGGCATCTACGCTGGTGTTGATTTTCGCTATGATATCAGAAACATCGTTTATCACAGTAACTGCCTTATTCGTGCCAGTCTGTATGCCTTCTATGCGCCTTGCTATATCGTCTGCGCTTTGAGCACTTTGGTTTGCAAGTTCTTTTATTTCGCCTGCCACAACCGCAAAGCCTTTGCCAGCCTCGCCTGCCGAAGCTGCTTCTATGGTGGCGTTCAATGCGAGAAGGTTGGTTTTGTCGGCTATTTTCTTTATAACATCGGTAACCTGACCTATTTCCTTAGCTGCTGCACCAAGCTCGTTCATAACATTGGTGGCATCGTTAGATTTGACTGTGGCTTGGTTTGCAACCTTGGCTGCTTCGCCTGCATTGCTGGATATTTGGCTTATGCTTGCGCTCATCTCTTCTATTGCCGCTGCTATGGTGTTCATGTTTGTGGACATTTCCTCTGCTGCGCCTGCTACTTCGTTGGCGTTCACGGAAGCTTGTTCTGCGCCGCTCGCCATTGCGTTTATGTTAACGGAGGTTTGTTCGGTGGCACTAGCCACAGAGGTGGCTTGAGCAACGTTTTCTTCTGCGGAGCTGGATATTTGCCTGCCAACGCTGGAAAGCTCCTCTGCCGAGCCGGCAAGGGTATCTGCATTCTGGCGGAGATTTCTGAATATGGATTGAAGCCTTGAAGCCACGCTGTCCAGTGCTTTGGAGAGGGTGCCTAGCTCGTCTCCGCGTTCCAAACCGGAGCGGACGGTCACATCGCCTTTCTCAATCTTTGCAAGGGTATCTACAACCACTTTCAATGGACTTGTTAAAGACATAGTTAAGAATATGCCAAGAGCCACGGCAAAAATAACCACTATTATTAAAATGACAATAGCCGCTTTTACGCTTGCTTGAGCTTCTGCTGAAGCATCGTCTGAAAGTTTGCTGGTTTTTTTAACTCTCGCCTCTTTAGCTGCAGCCACAGCATCCGTCATTTTGTTTCCGCAATCAACCAAAGATGAGGCAAAATCATCTTCGTTCACACCTTGGTTACTAAAAGTTTTGGAGTTTTTTGCATGACTGCGTATTTCATCAATATATTTGTCAGTCAAATCCTGCACTTTTTTCAAAGCGTCTGCTCCCTGAGCAGATGCTGTTTTTATCTGCTCTTCTACTGTTTTGTTTATCTCATTGTTGATGTGGTCTAAATTCTTCAAAATCTCATCGCGTTTTGCTTGTGTCTTGGCAAGGCGCCATTCACGAGCTTGAACCCGAAGCTCCTGTACCTGCTCGGACATACTCACAAAAACGCCTAACGGAACGGCACCAACTTCGTACATAACATTGGTTGCTTCGTCGACGTGTTGGAGGCTTTTTATGGTATATACTCCCATAAATGCCGTTAAAGCTGCTAAAAATAGGAAAGATGCTATTAGCTTAGCGCCTATTTTGATGTTTTTCATTTGGTTACCTCTGTTGAAAAAAGAACTGTGGGAATAATATAGTAAATTTCCAGAATAAAGCCAGTAATGGTGGCTCATTCTGAAAATTCTGGTTCAGACAAAAGGATTTATATCCTAAACTGGTTCATGGTATTCTTCAATTCTCCAGCTATCCTTGCAAGCTCGCTTGCGCCATCGTTTATTTGCCTTGCACCATGAACGTTATCTTTTGCGCTCTGAGCCATGCCTGTCACGTTCTGGTTAACTGTGTTTGCACCCTTGGCTGCCTCGCCTGCATTGCGGGCAATGTCTTTGCTGCCTTTGGCTACCTCGCCTATGGCTCCAGCAACGCGCTTGGCTCCTGAGTTTGCTTGTGCAACATTGCTCGCTATCTCGTTGCTCGCCTTGGTTTGCTGAACAACGTGGTTGGTTATGGCATCTACGCTATGGTTTATTTTCACTATGATATCTGAAACATCGTTTATCACAGTAACTGCCTTATTCGTGCCAGTCTGGATGCCTTCTATGCGCCTTGCTATATCGTCTGCGCTTTGGGCACTTTGGTTTGCAAGTTCTTTTATTTCGCCTGCCACAACCGCAAAGCCTTTGCCTGCCTCACCTGCTGAGGCTGCCTCTATGGTAGCGTTCAGTGCCAAAAGGTTTGTTTTATCGGCTATCTTTTTTATAACCTCGGTAACATGACCTATTTCTTTAGCCGCATTGCCAAGCTCGTTCATAACGTTGGTGGCATCGCCAGACTTTACTGTGGCTTGGTTTGCAACCTTGGCTGCCTCTCCAGCATTGCTGGATATTTGAGCTATGCTTGCGCTCATCTCTTCTACGGATATGGCTATGGTGTTCATGTTTGTGGACATCTGCTCTGCTGCGCTTGCTACTTCGTTGGCATTCACGGAGGCTTGTTCTGCGCCGCTCGCCATTGCGTTTATGTTAACGGAGGTTTGTTCTGTGGTGCTGGCAACAGCGGAACTTTGAGCAACGCTTTCTTCGGCTCCGCTGGCTATTTGCCTGCCAACGCTGGAGAGTTCCTCTGCCGAGCCTGCAAGGGTGTCTGCGTTTTGGCGCAGATTCAAGAATATGGATTGCAGCCTTGCAGATACGCCATCAAGTGCTTTGGAGAGGGTGCCTAACTCGTCTCCGCGTTCCAAATCTGCACGGACGGTCATATCGCCTTTCTCAATTTTTGCAAGAGTGTTTACAACTGTTTTTAAAGGAGTCGTTATGGACATGGTTAAGAATATGCCAAGACATATTGCTAAAAGAACCACTACTATTAAAATGGCAATCGCCGCATTTATGCTGCTTTCAGCATCTGCCGAGGCATCGTCTGAAAGTTTGCTCACCCCTTTGACTCTAGAGTCTTTTGCCAATTCCATAGCTTTAGACATTTCATCTGCGGATTTGTTCATAGATTCTGGAAATTCTTCTACGCAAAGACCTTCTGTATCAAAATTTTTGGCACTTTTGGCAAAAGTGTTTATTTCAGCAATATATACATCCGTCAAATTCATCACTTTTTTCAAAGCGTCTTTTCCCGCATCGGTAAGCACCGTTTTCATCTGCTCTTCTACGGTCTTATTTATTTCATTGTTGATGGCATCCAGTTCTTTCAAAATAGCATCTCGCTTTGCTTGTGTCTTTGCAAGGCGCCAGTCGCGAGCCTTAACCCGCAACTCTTGTATATTGTCGGAGGTGGTCACAAAAACGCCAAGCGGAATTGCTCCTTTATCGTACATTACGTTGGTTGCTTCTGAAACTGTTCTCAAGCTTTTTACGGAATATATCCCCATAAATGCTGTTAAAGCGGCTATGAACATGAAAGATGCTATTAGCTTGGCACCTATTTTGATGTTTTTCATTTGGTTACCTCGTTGCAAAAATCAGGAGGCAATATAGAAAATTAATCCGATGTTTGCGGTATAGCTAAAATGCTGTCTATTTTCTCCACCCTGTGGTAGCCAATGGAATCCAAGCTATCTATGCGGTAACCAAGGTCTATTGCGCTTTCGTAACATTCCTTGGCTTCTAAAAAGCTATCTGTGGCGAACAAGGCTTCGCAATGCGCATAGTGGCTATAGGTTTTTTCTTTGGTGCTTGTGTGGTAATACCAAAAGCCAAATATCAAGGCTCCCAAAACCAAAAGAAAAATAATATCGCTTTTCCCCATAAACTTGGAGCCACCATCATCATCTTCATCTTTCTTCAAAAAACTAATCAACACCTTCAACTCCCTGCTTTCAACTCTTTTCTCATCTCTCTATACTCTCCCAAATAAGCCTTTGCCTTTGCAGCTATTGCCTGTGGCGTATAACCGAATTCTTTTTCCAAAACCGCAAATGGGGCAGATTTTCCAAATTCAGACAAACCCCAAGAATATCCCAAGTGACCTACAACTGGGGCAAATACAGATGGCAAGCCACTGGAAACGGCATAAGCGGCTCCCCAGCGAGGAATGAGTGCTTCGCGCTCTTTTTGCGGCAAATTCAAGAAAAGCCTTGGACTCATAATGCTCACAACCCTAACGGAAATTCCTTCTTTGCGGAGCAGCTCCGCTGCTTGGCAGCATAAGTAAACATCGGAGCCGTTGGCAGCGAATGTCAAATTTGGATTTTCTGCGTTTTGCACAATATAGCCAGAGGCAGAGGCTTTTGAATGGGGATTCTCCAGTGGAGGCATTGTTTGCCTAGACAATATAAGGGCAGTTGGGCTATCTCCGTTTGCCATAGCCATTTCCCAAGCAAGCGTTGTTTCGTTGGCATCTGCGGGTCTTAGAACCAGCATAGAAGGCTTGCCGTTTGGCAATTTCATATTTTCCAGCAAGCGAATTTGCGCTTCTTGCTCAACAGGCTCGTGGGTGGGACCATCTTCGCCAACCCTGAAACTATCGTGGGTGAATAAAAATTTAACAGGCAAAGCCATTAACGATGCAAGCCTTAAAACAGGCTTCATATAATCGCTAAACACAAAGAAGGTTGCGCAAGTTGCGGTAAATTCGCCGTGCAGAACAATGCCGCAAGCCACAGAACCCATAGTTAGCTCGGCAACTCCGGCTTGCAAAAATGCGCCGCTGAAATCATCGGGCTTGAATATGCCTGTTTTATCTAAAAAGGCTTGAGTGTTATCGCTGTTGGAAAGGTCTGCCGAAGAGCAAACCATGTTTTTTTGGTTATCTGCAAGCCAAGCCAAAATCGCGCCGGAATTCACCCTTGTGGCAACGCCTTGTTTTTGCGGAACCACCGACAAATCTAAAACAGGCGCTCTGTTTTTTTGCCAGTTTTCCAAATCTGCCGCCAAGTTTGGATAGGTTCCTTTCCATGCTTCAAATCTGTGCTGCCAAGAATCGGCTTCTTTTTGCAATTCTCCCAAGCGATTTTCAAAAAATTCTTTAACTTCGGGCCAAACAACAAAGGGATTTTGCGGGTCTCCGCCGAGGCTCTGTATGGTTTGAGCGGTGGAGGCACCAGCCGCATCTATAGGCTGCCCGTGCGTTGAAACCTTGCTTTCAAAAGGATTATTCTGCGCATCTTTAATCCCTTTTCCCATAATGGAATTGCCTATTATAAGAACGGGTTTTTCTGTTTCGGCATAAGCTGCCGCAAGGGTTTTTCTGAGTTCTTCTATATTGTGACCATCAACGCTATAAACCCGCCAACCCCATGATTCGTATTGAGCGGCAACGCTGTGGCTCATAACCTCGCTTGTGGTGCTGGAAAGCTGAATTCCGTTTGAATCAAAATAGCATATAAAATTGGAGAGTTTCAAATGCCCCGCTATGCGACCAACTCCATAAGCCACTTCTTCTTGAACCGTGCCATCTGATAAAAGGCAAACGGTTTTATGCTCAAATAATTTTCCGAGGCGATTCACCAAAATTCGCTCCGCTATTGCAGAGCCAAGTGCCACTCCATGCCCAAGACCAAGAGGACCAGAGGTATTTTCCACTCCGTGTTCAATATCCAAATCTGGATGCCCGGGCGTGTGGCTGCCCAGTTGCCTGAAATTTTCCAAATCGCTCAATGTGAGTTTATTCGCAAAGCATAGCACTGAATAAAACACCGCAGACATGTGCCCCGGATCTATGAAAAATCTATCTCTTGCGCGCCAATAAGGGTCTTTTGGATTGAATTTTAAAAATTCTCCGTATAAAATGGAAAAGAACTCCGCCGCGCCCATAGAACCGCCCGGATGTCCAGATTTAGCTTTTTGTACCATTGCCGCAGACAAGACTCTAGCGTTATCGGCAGCGCGGCTGATTTTAGCATTAGGCAAAACAAACCTCACAAGTAGTGCGTAAATATAGCAAATTTATGGAGAAATTTCAAGGGTATTGACAGATTCCTTGACAAAGTGCAAAAAAATTGCTATATTTACATACCCTAGTGGAAGAAGCGTTTTATGGACAATAAAAAGAACATTCTCATAATTGCTGTAGGCGTTTTGCTGTTGGTTGTTGGTTTTTTTTGTTTGGCTCAAGGTCCATCTGAAAATCCAGTGTCGCTAACTGTGGCTCCGCTTATTTTGGTTTTTGCTTACGTTGTAGTTGTGCCGCTAGGCATTCTATGGGGCAGCAAAAAAAAGAAAGGCGAGTGATTTTGGGGCGATTAGCTCAGCTGGTTCAGAGCGTCTGCCTTACAAGCAGAATGTCAGCGGTTCAAATCCGTTATCGCCCACTAAAACACCTTTGGGGTGGTAGCTCAATTTGGTTAGAGCACCGGCCTGTCACGTCGGAGGTTGCGAGTTCAAGCCTCGTCCATCCCGCTCTCCAAAGAATGTCAGAATTGCTTTTAATGAGCTAGCCTGCTATCCACGTATTCCTTGTCTTCGTGTTTCAGAGAGCCATTCTTCTCCAAAGCATAAGTCAGGGCTTCTATGGTACTGTTCAAATGGGCTATATCGTTGTACTTCAACTCATCTATTCGACCATGTATAGCTACCAATTCGCTCTTTATGGAAGTTTCCACACCATCTATACGCTTGCTCATAGCTACCAAGTCGCTCTTTATGGAATGTCCCATATCCTTCATTTGGCTTCTGATAAACATATAAGCACAACTGACGAATGCCAGTGTCACTAGCAACCGCACATTAGCTTCGTTGGCTATAAGGTTCAAAATGCTATCCATATTGCTACCTCCTTTGAAGATACAAAACTGTTGCTGCCACTGCAAGGTCTAGCCTTTTCTTTTTTCATAGAAACCTCCTTTTTTTGGTTCTATTACTTAGACGTAAAAAAAGGGAAAAAAAATCCTAAAAAGTGAATTTTGCAAACAAGTGTTTGCAAAAATGTGCATTTTTTTGAAAAACCGCCCCCACCTTGCGACAGGGGCAAGGGTCATTAAGGTTCTATTGTCCACCTAACTTCTTTTGTTAGGATATTATCTGTACTCCATTCTTCTAAGTTGCGAGCTAAGTTGCGAGTTTTACGAAAATATATATTATTCCAGCCCTTTTCAATATCTGC
>Ga0268262_10000497_pt1 | contig 52010 bp, 28 predicted proteins | sample TergutNc150P3_FD_190354 | JGI IMG/M metagenome (GOLD analysis project Ga0268262, IMG submission 190354) | Nasutitermes corniger P3 segment gut microbial community from laboratory colony in Florida, USA - Nc150 P3 (SPAdes) (version 2) | ecosystem: Host-associated > Arthropoda: Insects >... | reverse complement strand
CGACAGAGAACGTTCTTAACAAATTCGAAGCCATTGATTCTAACGTAAAGACGGTAGCCCAGCAGGAAGAAATTATCCGCAACGCTATGGAAGAGCAAGGCGAAGGAAGCAAGCAAATCCTTGAAGGTATCGGCAATGTAAATAACGTCACACGGATGGTAAAAACCAGTTCCGAAGAAATGCGCGACGGCAGTAAGGAAGTTATAACCGAAAGCCAGAACCTTGAAAGGGCGACGCAGGAAATCACAGGCGGTATGAACGAAATGGCGTCGGGCGCGGAACAGATAAACATAGCTGTAAACCAAGTCAACGAGATAAGCACAAAGAACCGCGAAGGTATAGCTATCTTAATGCAGGAAGTTTCAAAGTTTAAAGTTGAATAGTTTAACTGTCTTTATATTCGCGAAGGAATTTAAGAAGCGGCTCCTCCCAGGATTGAGCCGCTTCTTTTTCTTTTAGGAAACGGTTGTAAAGCGAAAGTATGTGGCTCTTTATCCGCGCCTTGTCTTCTTCCTCAATCTTTGTTATGGGCGCGGCGCAAGGGTGAACTTTTATTTTCCGCAAACTTTCATCGGCTTTAGGCGCGGGAGAGAAAAGCAAGTTTGTAAACGCCTCGGCTTCCTTAGGCGGAAAGAGTTCCGGACTGAAACATGTCATAGCGTACAACGCCGCGGGAATACAGTTTACGCTGTGTTGTTTAACAAAAAGAATCGCCTGACTTATCGCCAGCGCGCCTTGTTTTAATTCCAGCGCCTGCTCTTTTAATTTTTCATAGTCTCCCAGTTTTTTCGCGGTTTCCGCAAATTGCAAATAAGTGTGAATAACCACCATAACATGAAGGCTTGGAATGCACATAAGGTGCGGATCCATCATATGAATCACAAAAAAACGCGGTCTTGCGATATAAAAGGGGCGTTCCGTCGTTGACATATTTTTTTTGTAAACATCCGCCGCAAAAGCGTAGAGGTTTCCAATCGAATAAATAAATTCCCTCATAAGAACATACGCTTTACGTTTGTAGCGTTTAAGAAAAAACGTAATCATTCTTATCCAAAAATGAACAAAATCAAGGTAAATTGTCACCCATGACGGAACAAACGGTACTTTTTTATCCAAAGCGTGATCAACTTTTGTAACCGGAATCCTGCCGGGCAGAAACGCCGCGCGGAACTGGCAAAAGAAAAAATTGTAAAATATAGACGGAACGCTCTTACAAAATGCCGGTCGCAGGGTTGGGAAGAAGAATGAGTTAAAAAAAGCATATAGCCAATTTTGGCTGTAAACGCTGTCTTTGCGGCTCATAATTGTAAAAAATATCATAAAAAATGTCCTTTGTCATCTCTGTAAAACCGTCTTTACGCGCCTTTTACCACTTCCCAAAAATTTCCTTTTTTGCTACACTTGTTAAATACAATTTTTTAAAAGAGGATTAAAATGATTCGATGCGGAGATATTGTCAAAGGAACCTGTCTGTTACAAAAAGGACAGCCCTTTCTTGTAGTTGAGAGAGAATTTCACACACCCGGAAAGGGGACGGCGATTGCCAGAATAAAAATGAAAAGTATCAAGGACGGCTCCGTGCTGAGCATTACCGTCCCTACCCAGCAGGAAGTGGAAGACGCGGAAGTAGATGTCCACACCTGCCAGTATCAATATGCAGATCAAGACAATTACCATTTTATGAATAACGATACCTACGACCAGTACGAAGTTCCGATAGCGGAAAACCCCGATAAAAAATTATATTTAAAAGAAAACGACAATTACCAGCTTACAATTTGGGAAGGAAAAGTTATCGATATTCAGATTCCCTACAAGGTGATTTTTACAGTGGCGGAAAGCGAGAACTATGTAAAAGGCGATACGGTATCGGGTGCGACAAAACCAATTGTAACCGAGACAGGCTTAACCGTGCGCGTTCCCCTCTTTATCAAACAGGGCGAAAAAATTCTTGTGAATACCGAAACAAACGAATACGTAGAAAGAGTTAATGAATGACGAACCCCGCCGTAGAGCAAGGGATTCATCGTTTTGTATAAAAATCAAATTTCCCAAAGGAGCGTCTTATGGTAATTAAGGTAATTCTTCTGCTTTTGTTTTTCGCAGTGACAATTTTTGTCGGTTTCTATTTTAAGAAAAGAACGTCAAGCGTAAATGATTTTGTGCTTGGAGGGCGCGCTGTAGGTCCGTGGCTTACGGCTTTCGCTTACGGAACGTCGTATTTTTCCGCGGTAATTTTTGTCGGATACGCCGGACAGTTCGGCTGGAGATTCGGAACCGCGGCGACATGGGTTGGTTTAGGCAACGCGTTTATCGGCTCGCTTATGCCGTGGGTAATCCTTGGGCGTCGAACCCGCGTAATGACGCAGCACTTAAAAAGCGCGACAATGCCGGAATTTTTTGGCTCAAGGTTCAACGCAACGTCGTTAAAAATCGGGGCGTCAATTATACTTTTTATATTCCTTATTCCCTACACCGCTTCGTTATACAACGGTCTTTCGCGTTTATTCGAAATGGCTTTCGGCGTTGATTTTATTTACTGTATTATCGGCATGGCTGTGCTTACCGCCGTTTATGTCGTAGTCGGCGGATATTTTGCCACGGCGGCAAACGATTTTATTCAGGGCATAATCATGCTTTGCGGTATTGTCGCTATTATCGCCGCAGTGCTTCACAACAACGGCGGATTTATCAACGCATTGGCAAAAATGGCGGCGGTAGAAGCCAAAAATGTTAACGGCGACGTCGTCCCGGGAATTCTTACCTCGTTTTTCGGACCCGACCCGTTAAGTTTGTTAGGCGTTATAATTCTTACGTCGCTTGGAACATGGGGACTTCCTCAGATGGTTTCAAAATTTTACTCCATAAAGTCCGAAAAAATGATATCCAAAGGCGCCATTGTATCGACATTTTTCGGTCTTGTTGTAGCCGGCGGCTGTTATTTTCTCGGCAGTTTCGGAAGGTTATACGCCGGCTCGGAGAATATAGCTTATAATAAAGCCAACGCTATCATTTTTGATTCAATTATACCCGCTATGCTTTCAGGATTCCCTGATATTATGATCGGCATAGTTATAGTACTGGTATTCGCCGCGTCAATATCCACGCTTTCATCCCTTGTCATGGCATCATCCTCTACTCTTACGCTGGATTTCCTGAAAGGTCATATTATTAAAAACATGAACGAAAAGAAACAACTGTTTATAATCCGCGCGTTGATTGTTGTATTTATTGTAATAGCTTCCTGTATAGCGATTATCCAGTATAAAGGCGGAATTTCATTTATCGCCCAGCTTATGGGTATTTCATGGGGAGCGCTTGCGGGTTCCTTCCTTGCGCCCTTCCTCTACGGATTGTATTGGAAACGCGTTACAAAACCTGCGGTTTGGTGCAACTTTATTTTCAGCACGGCGCTTATGACTCTTAATATATTTTTCAGAGCAAAGTTCCCGGCTCTTTTACAATCGCCGATTAACGCCGGAGCGTTTACAATGCTTGCCGGTTTTATTATCGTGCCTGTCATAAGTATTCTGACAAAAGCGCCGGATAAAAACGCTGTGGATAGCTGCTTTAGCTGTTATGATGAGATGGTCAGCGTAAAAGTCCGCGACGACCTTGGCGGAAAGTAGTATAGTGAGGAATTAAATGACTAATACAAAATTAGCGCTTTTGGGAGACGAAGCGGTCGCGTTAGGAGCGATACACTCAGGCGTCAGCGCGTCTTACGGCTATCCGGGAACTCCGTCAACGGAAATTTTACAGTTTTTAATTGACGAACACAAAAAGGGCGGTCCCATCGCGCGCTGGTGCGCCAACGAAAAATCCGCGCTGGAATCGGCTATGGGCGTTTCATTCGCCGGACGCAGGGCGCTCGTTACCATGAAACACGTCGGGCTTAATGTCGCGGCTGACCCATTTATAAACGCCGCTCTTTTAAAAATTAAAGGCGGTCTTGTAGTCGTAGTCGCCGACGATCCCGGTATGCACAGTTCCCAGAATGAGCAGGATTCCCGCTTTTACGCTAAATTCGCGATGGTTCCCTGTCTTGAGCCGCGCAATCAGCAGGAAGCCTACGACATGGCGCGCGAAGCGTTTGACGTTTCGGAGTGCTTCAGCGTTCCCGTCCTTTTGCGCCTTGTTACGCGTCTGTCTCACGCGCGCGCCGTTGTTGCGACAAGAAACGCGCAGGAGCAAAACGCATTATCAAAGACGAAGGAAAAAGAGGGATGGATGCTTCTTCCCGCCTACGCGCGCAAAAACTACTCCGCGCTTATAGGGAAACAAAAAATCCTTGAGGAATGGTCGTTCCAGCATGAAATAAATAAATTTACAGGCGCAAGCAACGACATCGGCATAATCACATCGGGGATTGGATGTAATTATTATGAGGAAAATCTTCCGGACTTTTTAGCCATGCGGAAAAAACAGGGAAAGGGCGAGCCGCTTCATTTACACATCGGCGCGTATCCCCTGCCGGAGAAAAAAATCCGCAAACTTTACGAGAGCGTAGACGAGATTCTGATAATCGAGGAAGGACAGCCGTTCATAGCGCAAAGGGTTTTCGGTCTTACAGGCGCGGAGTTAAAGCCCGTCATTCAAAGCGGAGAGCTTGATCCCGACAATGTACGCAAGGCGCTCGGTCTTCCGCCGAGAAAAAGCGTCAATCTTATTACAGGCGCTCTTCCCGCGCGTCCGCCGCAGTTATGCAAGGGCTGTCCACACGCCGACAGTTACAACACAATTAACAAAGTCGTCGCCGCCCTTGACCCGCGCGAGGATCATCCCGACGTGGCGGTCAATTCCGACATCGGCTGTTATTCGCTGGGAGCGACCCCGCCGTTCTCAGCCATAGAGAGCGTAGTCTGCATGGGAGCCTGCGTAGGCATGGCAAAAGGCGCGGCTGACGCGGGTATTAAATACTCGCTTGCCGTAATAGGCGACTCAACCTTTATTCATTCAGGCATTACCCCGCTCATTGACGCCGTAGAAGCCGATACGCCGATGACCCTCATAATTCTTGACAACTCCACCGTAGCAATGACAGGCTGTCAGCCGACCATATTGCCGTCCAAAAACCTGAAAACCCTCTTAAAAGGCTGTGGTGTAAGACGCATTCTCGAACTGGAAGCAAAGGCGGCTCTTATAGAAAAAAACGCCGCCAAACTGAAGGCGGAAGTTCAACACAAGGGGTTCTCTGTCGTCATCTTTAAACGCGAGTGTCTTGAGGCGCTGCGGAAGAGTAAGAAAAACTAGTTGACAATAAAGCAACATTTATGTTAACCTGATACAAAGAGAGGTTAACAATGAAAAACCCACGAACCACACGGAACCGCCTTGTATTCGCGGCTGTTTTTGCGGCTTTAATCGCTATCTCTAATTTTTTTCAAATCCCCACCCCGCTCGGCGTGCCTATCGTACTAAAAAATATGTTCGTGGTGTTATCGGGTACGATTCTTGGGGGATTCTACGGCGGTATCGCGACACTAATTCTAATCGGGGCGGGGCTTATCGGTATCCCTGTGTTCGTAATACCGGGGGGGATCGGAGTCTTTAATACCCCGCTTGGCGGATATATAATCGGCTACTTTGCAGGAAGTTTGTGCGCGGGGCTTGTTTGCGGGCTTCCAAAGATAAGCGAAAAAAAGCTAAAAATCATTCCGGTTATCAGGCTTTGTATCGCGACTTTTTTGGGGTTCGCCCTTATCCTTGTCTGCGGTTCTCTTTACATTATGTTTTTAAAATCCATGACACTCAAGGCGGCGTTTTTAGCGGGTACTGTCCCTTTCATTATAGGCGACCTAATTAAATTAGCGCTCGGTATCGCTCTTGCCCTCGCGCTTCGTCCGATAGCGGCAAGGTACATTAACAACGAAGAGTAAACAATGGCGGCGGTAGAAGTTCTTAACGTAACAAAAAAATTCTCTGTGTATGAAGATATACCCCGCAATGAACAGGTACAGGACGGTAGTTTCTACGCCCTTCGCGGCATCTCGCTCTCCATTGAGGACGGCGAATGTACAATAATCGCGGGGGCGAACGGCTCGGGAAAAAGCCTGTTAATGTCCATCATCGCAGGGCTTGAAGACCCTACTTCCGGCTCCGTTAAAACAACTTCCAAAGTTGGGCTTGTGTTTCAGGAGCCCGACTCTCAAATACTCGGAGAAACGCCAAGAGAAGACATCGCTTTTGGTCCGCGCAATATGAGGCTTTCAAAGAACGAAATAAAAGCGCGGGTTTACGCCGCCCTTTCGCAGACGGGTCTTGAAGACCGCGCGGACTTCCCTGCCCGCTCTCTCTCGGGGGGCGAAAAACGCCGGCTTGCATGCGCGGGAGTTTTGGCAATGGACGCGCAGATTATCATTTTTGACGAACCTTACGCCAACATGGACTTTCCCGGCGTCGTGCAGGTAAACAGGCTTTTTCAAAAATTGATCGCCGACGGCAAAACTGTAATTATTCTCACCCATGAATTGGAAAAATGTTTAGCCCTTTCCAAGCGTTTTATTGTATTATGTAAGGGGGAGAAAGTTTACGACGGCGGCGCGTCCGACGCGCTTTCCCGTGATCTTGAGGCGTGGGGAATACATCATCCGTTAAAAAATTCCGCGCGTGAATTGGGAGACCTTTTATGGTTATAAGTAACTCGGTTTTCAAATACAAAACGATAAAGGGGCTCTTGCACAAGGTTCCCGCAATAATAAAACTATTACTGCTCCTGCCCCTTTCTTTTTTTTGCATGTCTCTGCCGTCATTATGGCTGGGCGTTGGCATTTTATTTTGCGTTCTTATTGCGTTTATCTGCGGTTTATCGCTGCAAGATCAAATAACAGACTTTAAACCCGCCTTTTTTTACGCGGTTCTTATGTACGCTCTGTCTGTGTTTTCAAATTTAATTGATAACTACAGGATGCCCATAAATCAATTATTAACCGTGTTCATTCCCAACCTTGAATACTTGCGGATAACTCTGCGCCTTGTTCTCATTGTGCAGATTTCCGCGCTTTTATTCCGCACAACAAGCCCTCTTGAAATCAGGGAAGTTGTACGATTGGAAATACTGTCGTTATTTTTATCCTTTATTCCCGAAATTTTTAAAATATGGACTTCCGTAAATATGGCATGGAAAGCGCGCGGCGGCAAAGAAGGGTTTGGAAAAATAAAAACTCTTATGTTTGTTTTAATCTCGCTCAGTTTTGAAAAAGCGGCGTTAAAGGCAAACGCGCTTGCGGCAAGGAGTTAAAAGTATGAAAGATAAATCCAAGATTTCCAGTAAGGCGCGTCTTCTTACGCTTCTTAGAGAAAAACACGGCGCGCCTACCAGCGGAAGCGTACTTGCAAAAGACATGGGTATTTCCCGCGTCGCGGTATGGAAAACGGTTCAGTCTCTTACGGAAGCCGGCTACTCCATAGACACAGGGGAAGCGGGCTACTCTCTTGACCCAAAAAAAGAAAAAGATTTCCTGTACCCGTGGGAATTCGGCGGGAAAGAAAATTTATTTTTTCACTACAAAAACACGGGAAGCACAATGGACAGGGCAAGAGAGTCGGCGGCTGGCGGCGCGCAAAGCGGGAGCGTCTTTACGGCGGAAAAACAAAGCGAAGGCAGGGGAAGAAACGGCAGAACATGGGTTTCGCGCCAAGGCGGGCTTTTCTTTTCTATTCTGGAACGTCCGCGGCTTACAATAGCCGAATATACCCAACTGTCGCTTACTCTGCAAATTGCCGTTGTCCGCAGTATCTCGTCAATCTGCGGCAAAAAGGCTTTTTTGCGCTGGCCTAACGACGTTTATATTGACCGCCGTAAAATCGCCGGAATTACAACCGAAGTTTGCGGCGAAGGCGATTTAATTACCTGGCTGTCAGGCGGAATAGGCGTTAATGTGAACAACCCTGTCCCGTCAGGCAGAGCCGCAAACTGCACTGAAATTACAAAACGGCAAGTGTCGCGCAAAGAAGTGTTAATTAAAATACTGGAAGAAATAGACAATGTAAAAAGCTCATTTGCCTCAACCGCCGCGTATTCTCAGGGAAACCGCCTTCTTGCCTCAGAGTGGAATTCATTAACAGATTGCATAGGCGCTAAAGCCGCCGTCTTTGAACCCGCGGCGCAAGGCGGCGATAATTCTTCCGGCAAACGCGAGAAAATTCTCGCGCGCGGAGTTTTTCAGGGAATAGACCCCGCGGGCAGATGTATCATAAAAACAGACGAAAGCGCGCTGTACTTTAATCACGGTTCAGTTTCATTAGCCTTTTTGAATGGGTAAAAAAAAACGCTCCCTGAACTCGTCAAGGGAGCGGTTTTGCTTGGAAATGTAAATTTACTTTGTTTTATTAACCCAGTTATTTAAATCAACAACCATATTATGGTATCTGTTCATTAAATCCTTAAGCTGGGTAAACTCACCTATAGGTACTGTTTTATTGGCTCTTTCCATTATTTGAATTTCTTCCAATTTATAATCAACAAGTCTTTTTTGCCGCTCTACCAGAATTTGCATTGCCTTAAATTGATCTCTTTGTTGTTTAGTATTGTTAAAAGTTTTTAAAGTCTTAAATTGATCCTGGAAATCCTGATAATAATCCATATTTTTTTGCAGCATTGCTTTAATTTCATCGTCTTCTGACGGCACCGCTCCCGGACTATCCACTTTCGATTGCCCAACCCCCAGATCCGTTCTTGGCGTTCTTATACCCTCTTCGCCGGTCACAGTTCTCGCGGTTGGATTTTGCTGGCTAAAAGCAAAACCGACTGCAAATAACATCATAGAAATAAATATAAATTTCTTCATTTTCTTACTCCCCTTCTTAATATATATAAAAAGCTGTTACTTTTTCTGATCTTTTCCATTGGTCCAGTTATTCAGATCCGTAGTCATTTGATGATATCTGTTCATCAAAGTTTTAAGCTGAGAAAATTCCTTTACCGGCACTGTTTTGCCGCCTTTTTGCCTTACTTCAATTTCTTCTATTTTAAAATCAATAAGTTTTTTTTGCCGATCTATCATAGTTTGCATTAGCTTTAAAGTCTCTTGCGCTTGATTGCTTTGATTATATTCTCCTAAAGTTTTAAATTTCGCCTCAAAATCACTAAAATAATCTTCATTTTTTTGCAGCATTGCTTTAGCTTCATCATCCACCGGATCGGCAAAAACAGAGTTGACCGCAAATAAAACCATTACACTAATCAATACAAGAAATATTAACTTTTTCATTTTTTACTCTCCTCTGGCTTACATAATACCCAAAAGTGTAAAATTTGTCAAGTTTTTTATGCGTATTTTTCCAGTTGATTTATCAGGCTTGCCATATCCTTGGGGAGCGGAGCTTTTAATTCCAACCCGCTTGGCAGAGCCAATTCCTGCGCGTGTAATCCAAGCCTTGCAAGCAAGGGGCGCTCCTCATGCGGGTCGCCGCGCCAGGCGCGTTTAAAAGACGACAGTTTTACAGGCGACATTTTTCCGTACAATTCATCGCAGACTACAGGGTGCCCAAGCGCGGCTAAGTGCACCCTTATCTGGTGTATTCTGCCTGTCTCCGGAAAAGCCTGAAGAATACTATAGTTTCCGGCGCTTGTTACGCATACAAACCGCGTAAAAGATTTTTTCCCCCGGTATTTGTCAATAATAGTCATGTGTTTTTTATTGCCGTTCGGAACAAGCGCCAAGTCGCAGGCTGTCTCCTTCCACGACGGCCGCCCGTGAACAATAGCGGTATAAAGTTTTTTCACATCACGCTGTTCAAAAGCGATAGATAACTCTTTGTGTGTCCCTGCGTCCTTAGCGAAAACCACAAGCCCCGAAGTGTCTTTATCTATCCTGTGAATCGTAAATATTTTCGGAATATTAAAGTCTTTTCCAATAAGTTTATCCAGTCTTTCCGCGGATTCATCCCACCTGTCCCCGCCCACGGAAATCCCCGAAGCCTTGTTAACCGCGATCATTTTCTCATCTTGGAAGATAACAGTATAAAGACTTTTTTTTACCATTTATCTCTAATTAAAAGATCGCTTAATTTCGCTATTTTTCTTGCTGTCATATAATTGTGTATACCGTCAATAATTTCCACCATCGCGTGAGGATTTGCAAAAGTAGCGGTTCCCACCTGAATAGCGTTAGCTCCCGCCATTAAAAATTCCAGCGCGTCATTTGTACAGGAAATTCCGCCCATTCCGACAATAGGTATATCTTTCATATTCTTTAATGTGTCTTTTAATTCCCATACCATGCGAAGGGCAATCGGTTTAATTGCCGGACCGGAAAGACCTGCGATTATATTATCAAAAACAGGCTTGCGGTTTTCAACATCAATCGCCATAGCCCTGATTGTATTTACCAAAGAAAGCGCGTCCGCGCCCGCGTTAACACACGCGTTTGCGACCGACGCAATAGACGGACAGTTAGGTGAAAGTTTTACCATAAGCGGCTTATGTTTGCAAACGCGGCGCACCGCGATGACAAGAGCGGCGGCGGTTCCCGCGTCAAGACCGAATGTAAGCCCTCCGTCCCTGACATTCGGACATGAAATGTTTAGCTCGATCATATCAACGGAAGATTCGTTAAGCAAAACCGCTCCCTTAACATATTCATCGGAAGTAGAGCCGGAAAGATTCGCTATTATCGCGGGTCCAAGCCGCTTCATATAATCAAGATCGTTGGCTAAAAACGACTGAATACCCGGATTTTCAAGCCCTATTGAGTTAATTAACCCGCTTGGAGTTTCCCAGACGCGCGCCCCTTTATTCCCCGTACGCGGATTAAGACTAAGTCCCTTTGTGCATATTCCGCCAAGAAGAGATACGTCAAAAATACTGCTGTACTCTCTTGCTTTGCCGAACGTTCCGGAAGCCGCAATAACGGGATTTCTTAATTTAACTCCCGCAATGTTAACAGACATATCGCATTGGAATTCCTGCGTATTATTCTTTTCACTCATTAAAATTCACCTCACGGGAAGGAAAAATAGGACCGTCTTTGCAAACCCTGCGGTTTCCGCCGGCTGTGGGTATTGTACAGCCCAAGCATACGCCCGTACCGCAGGCAAAACGGCTTTCCATTGATAAAAAGCACGGAACATTCTGCGCTTCGCATTTTTTCTTTAACGCGCTCATCATGGCTATAGGTCCGCACCCGAAAATTACGTCAAAATCCTGGGGAGAGAAAATAAAATCGACTATCCTGCCGTTAAATGCGTGTCCCCCGTCTTCCGCGGAAATTGTAAATTTAGACGCGTTTACGGCGCTGCCCACAATGGCATTCTCATGCTCTTTCTCTTTAAAACCTTTTTTAAAACCGGCAAAAAAATGAAAATAATAATTGGGTTTTTCCGCGACTAACGCCGCAAGAGGCGCGACGCCCGCGCTCCCGCCGACAAGCGCGGCTTTTCCGTTTTCAGGAAGAAAATCCGCCCAACAATTTCCAAGCGGTCCCGTTAACTGAACTTTATCCCCCGGGTGCAGGAAGGAAAGCTCTTCGGTTCCTTTGCCTTTTTTACAAATAAGAAATTTAACGGTTTTATTCTTAGGACTATACTCAAAAATACTGATAGGGCGCGCTAAAAACACGCCGCTAAAAACAGGTTTTAACATAAAAAATTGTCCGGCTTTAATTGCGGGACTTTCCCATGGGAACTCAAGAATAAAATAATCGTCTGTAATATACGTGTTTTTTTCAAGTTCGCATACAACGCTTATACTCATGTTTTATTTCCTTGCCTCGTTTAAAATTTCATCTCTCATCTTGATTACGACGCGTCTTGCGGCTCCGGCGGCAAAAAGATTATCCGCTTTATCGCGGTCAGACTGCTCTTTCCACGCCGTAATAATCGATCTTGAGGCGTTTACAACTCCGCCGTTTCCTTCGCGTAACAGCAAAGCCGCGTTTTTCGCGCTTCCACCCTGTGCGCCGTACCCCGGTATCAGGAAAAAAAGATCTTTATAAGTTTTGCGGATTTCCGCCGCTTCATCGCTTTCAGTACAACCGGTAACGACTCCAAAAAGCCTGTAACCGTCTTCTCCAAGACTGTTCGCCTCAAGAGACGACAATTTGTCGCCTACAGAATGGTATACACGTTTTCCGCCGCCAATTTCAAGATACTCAAAGTCCTTCATTCCGGCGTTGCTTGTACGCATTAAAACAAACGCGCCTTTACCGGTATTTTTTGCTTCTTTTAACCACGGTTCAATTGAATCCATGCCCATATACGGGCTTAAAGTGACAAAATCAGCCTCAAAATCGCCGTAAAAGTGGGCTTTTGCGTAGCGTAAAGCCGTATCGGCAATATCGCCGCGTTTTATGTCGGCGATTGCAAGGCAGTCTTTACTGTGTATGTATTTTAACGTCTCGGAGTAGGCGCGCAAGCCCTCAAGCCCCATTTCCTCGTAATAGGCAATCTGCACCTTAAAACAGGCGCATACGTCGTAAACGGCGTCAATAATCGCTTTATTAAAAGCAAGCGCCGCGGAAGCGTCGCTGTCCGTTTTGAATCTTTCAAGATCGGGAACATATTCCGCCGACGTATCCAGCCCCACGCAAACATGTCCTTTCTCAGCCACTCTCTTAAACAACTTATCTATGTTAAGCATCTACATCGTCCTCAACAAATACATTTCCTACATCATTTATTTGAAGTCCCCCGCGGAAATTATCTCGTCGCAGTATTCACAGCGGTATGTGCGCTGCTCGCGGTTTTCCAAATAAAATATATGCGGCAAATATTTTTCAGTAGAACTTATACAGCGCGGATTTTTACAAACAAGCACATTCTCCACTTTTTGCGGAAGCTGCAGCTTTATCTTTTTTGTTACGCGCTCATTCTCTATTATACTTACCGTAATATTCGGATCGATTAATCCAAGAACGTCAAGGTTAATCGAAATAGTATTGTCTATCTTTATTATATCCTTTTTTCCGCATCTTTGTGAATTAGCATTCGCAACGAACGCGACATTATACGGAACTTTGTCAAGATTAAGCCAGTTAAAAATACGAATCCCCAATCCCGCTTTTATATGGTCTATAACGATCCCGTTTTTTATCTCATCAATATTTAACATCTTCCGCCCCCAAAACTTCAGCAAGCAAAGCCATACGGACATACATACCGTATTTCGCCTGTTTAAAATACGCCGCTCTTGAATCCGAGTCAATCTCCACGGAAATTTCGTTTACGCGCGGCAGCGGGTGTAAAACAATCATTTTTTCCTTACCAATGGACATTTTTTCCTTATTAAGCACATAGGTGTCCTTCAGGCGGATATAATCGTCCTCGTTGAAAAATCTTTCCCTTTGTACGCGGGTCATGTACAGAACGTCCAATTCCGGCATGGATTTTTCAAGATTTTCTCTTTCGTCAAAGTCAATTTTCTGGTTTTTTAACATATTTTTGATATATTCAGGCAAAATAAGCTCTTTCGGCGATATAAAAATCATTTTTATATTCGGAAAACGCGCCAAAGCCTTCGCCAGCGAATGAACCGTGCGTCCAAACTTCAAATCGCCGCAAAAACCTACGGTAAAGTTCTCTATTTTGCCCAAAAGCTGCCTTATTGTTAAAAGATCCGTAAGCGTCTGCGTGGGGTGATGGTGTCCTCCGTCTCCCGCGTTTATAACCGGAACAACAGAATAACGGCTGGCAAGAAGCGCCGCGCCTTCCTTGGGATTTCTCATAACTATCGCGTCGGCGTAACTTGCCGCCATACGGATTGTATCGGCTAAACTTTCGCCCTTTACCGCGGAACTGGAACCGGGCTCCGCAAACCCCAGACAGCTTCCCCCCAAACGGAGCATTGCCGCCTCGAAACTAAGGCGGGTTCTGGTGCTTGGTTCAAAGAATAAAGTGGCTAAAAGCCGCCCTTTTAGGCTGTTTCTGAGGTATTTTTCGTCTTTTTCTATCTTTTCTGCCAGAGAAAATAGAAATTCCATCTCACTTAGTGAGAAATCTTCCGGTTCTATTAAAGATCGCCCCTTAAGCATCTCCCCTCCCGCTGTTTACAAAAAAAAACCGCCCTAAAAGGCGGAATTATTTTTAAAAAAAAATCTTGATTTGAAATTATCATGAAGGAAATTATACACAAAAAATGTTTTTTTGTCAATATAAATTAAAAAAAATAAAAAAAGTTGGTAGTTTTTTTTTAACAATACAATTTTTAAAAAAAATAAAAAAAATATTTAAAATTTTTCCCACTTATATATGTTTATGTATTATAATAAGAAAAGGAATATTTTAATCAGTCAATCAGGTATTTTTACTCAAATTCCACAACGTTTTAGGTCTGTTTTAACAGAATCTGACAAGGGGTTTAAAATGAGCAAAAGGATTTTTATTATCTGCGTGTTGTTCATTACATTCTGCGGCGGCTTATTTGCCGGCGGAAGAAAGGACAATATTTCTAAATTCGCGGAAGATCCGTCAGGATTTACAGATACATTTGATGTTTCTGAAAGAAAACCGGGTAAGTACAACTTTTACATAGAGGCAAAGGACAGAGCCGGAAATACTACCCGATCAGGTCCTGATAATATCTATATCGACCCTGAGTCCGATCTTCCAAGGACTACTATAATTAACCCCCTGCCGTATATGCGCGTTCAGGGGAACATGAATATTGTCGGTATAGCGTTTGACGACGACGGCGTTAAACAAGTTGAGATCGCCGTATACCGCGGAACAGACGGAAAAGGCGAGGAATTAACTCGCGTAACGGCATCCGGCACCGATTATTGGTCTTATTTCCTTGACACATCAGACAGCGAGATCTGGCTGGACGGAGATTATACCGTTAAAGCGTGGGCGACCGACATAAACGATCTTTCAGGCATTGCGGATGTTTATACTACAGGACAGAGAGTACCCGCAAAAAAGAAAAAAGTCGCTGTTGTTTACTGGCGGCTGGACAGAAAAAAACCTGAAGCTATTATTACAAGCCACACTGTCGGCGCTCTTGTTTCCGGAAATATCAAGTTAGGCGGCACTCTTTACGACGGCAACGGCATTGATTCTTTCAGTTATTCGGTTGACGGCGGACAAAAATATATTCCCGCAAAGTTTAAAGTAAATAAAACCGGCAAAGGCACTTGGGATATCAATCTTAACACAAAACAGTTTGAAGACGGTCCGGTCGTTATCTGGTTTAAAACAATTGACGGCAACGAAAGCGTCGGAACCGCCGCCCACCTGTTATTCGTAAATAACGTAGGTCCAGATGTAAAAGTTGTATATCCGGAGCCGAATACTGTCGTAAACGGCGTATTTAATATCGCCGGTTACGCAAAACATCCGGTAGGATTAAAATCCGTAACGTGGAAAGCTGCCAATTCTCAAGGCGAATTTGAACTGCTTCCTGGAAACCAGTGGTGGTCGGCTCCTGTAGACGCGCGCGCGTTTAAGGGAAAAGTACTAGAAGTCGAAATCAGAGCGGTTGACGTTTCAGGTAACGTTACCGTCTCAAAACAAAAATATAAATTTGATCCCGTTTCGGATTTACCGGTTGTAAAATTAACATTACCCGTACCGGGCGTTCTTCACAGCGATTTAGGTCTTGTCGTAAAAGGAGAAGCGACAGACGACGACGGCATCTCTTCTGTTTTTTATTCGCTGGACGGAGCTCCCGCCGTGGAAATACAGTGCAACGGATATTTCCAATTCTATATTCCCACTCCAAGCGAAGGAACTCATATCCTTGACGTTTGGGCGAAAGATAGTTCAGGCGTTACGGGAAATAAATCACAGGTAAAAGGAATTGTGGTTTCAAACGGCGTAATACAACCCGGCATAGCCTCTGTTACATATCCCGACGGAAGAAGTACAAAAACTGATATTTTTAACACAGGTATGAAAATAAAGCCCGTTCCAAAAATGACAATGCTTCTCTCTTACAGATCCGCAGCCGCTCCCGCGTCCGCCACAATTACTTTTGGCGATTCATCAAAGGCACAGGTTAGATTATCAGGCTCAAAAGACGTGTTTACAGCGGCTGTCCCCGTTCCCACAGATCTTCCCGAAGGACTTTTGGAAATTAAATTAACCGGAACAGATCGTCAGGGAAGGGAATTTACGTACAGCGAATTTGTTTTTATAGCTTCGCCAAGCGCCGATGATTCGGCTAACCTTTTCTCATTTGTAAGGCAGACGCTGACACCGGACGGACGCATATTGCTTAAAACCGGGGACACTTTATTGGGCGTAAGCAATAAACGCATAAGAAACGCCACTTTACAAGGAACAGGCGCAAATCTGTTGAACGCAAGCATAGATCAATACGGACGCGTCGTGCTTACATCTGTGGACGACGGTGAAACCGGCGCTTTGTCTCTCAGACTGGATGTCGAAGACGGTCCGACGTTTACAAGCAATCAATTCAGGATTACTTCGGCGTCATCCGCTCCGACTGTAATCTTACAGAATTTTACCAATTTCAGTTGGGTAAAAAACAGTGTTCCCGTCACTTTCAATTTGGCAAACAGAAGCAGAATAAACGCCGTAGAATACTCCCTTGATATGGGTGACACATGGCAGAGGCTTCTTACAGCCGCGGAAATAGCGGCTCTCCGCCCTCCTGTTAATACAAATATCACAAAAACAATAGATCTTTCATCCGCCAATGACGGTTCAATTAACGTACAGATAAGAGCGTCGGGCGATTCCGACAGCGCGATTGTTGACCTTACCGTACTCAAAGACACCAAAGCTCCCGCGGCGACTACTATCGTGCCGATATCGGAAGCCAAAGTAAACGGAACAATACGGATGGCGTTCGCGGTTGAAGAAATTGGGGCTATTCAGTCCATTACATACCGCAGAAACGCTTCAGCCGCAGGCGCCGGAAGAGGCGCAGCAGCCGCATCTTCGGCAAGAGAAGTTTATAACGACAGCCAATGGAACGGCGATTATTTGCCGCGTTTCTTTGAAGTGCTTATGGACTCGCTTCAAATGCCGCTTGATAATAACATGATCTTTACATTTACGGATAAAGCCGGCAACTCAAGCGACGTCAACGCATGGTCATTCATAATCGATCAGCAAATGGACATTCCGACTGTGCAGGTAATTCTTCCGCAGGAAGATGAGGTAATAACAAACGACTTTATCGTCTCTGGCGTTATGTTCGACGACGACGGAATTAAAGGGTATCAATGGAGAGTTGACTCAAAACCGTGGAATACGGAAGAAGCCGCTTACGGTTTCTCCATTCCCGTGGCGTTGTCAACATTGACAGATAACGAACATACGGTAACAATTGTCGCGGAAGACCTTTACGGAGTGAAAAGCGCTCCCACAACAAGAAAATTCCGCGTATCGTTAACCGAGCCTACCGGAACAATGACATATCCTCTTTATGATACGGTATTAAAAGAAGGCGTAGAGCTTCGCGGAAGCGCCTTTGACCGCAACGGCATTAAAGAAATAAAAGTTTCCGTTGATAACGGAAATTCATTTAACATGTCAAAAGGAAACTTTGGAACGGCGGCGGAAACAGTACAGTGGTCGTATCAATTTAACACGACAATATTAAAAGACGGTCCCCATGTTGTATTTATCAGAGTAAAGGACAGATACGAAGTACCCGCTACATACGCGTTTATGATCAACGTAGACAACACTCAGCCGGAAATTATCCTGGATAGCCCGGGCGACGGTTCAATCTCCGTTGGAAATATTTCCGTAATGGGACGCGTGCTTGATCCAAACTTAAAAGACGTAAGCATAGAATTAAGAAGTCTTGACGGTTTTACAATTCCCGCCAACTTAAGAGCAAGAAAACTTGACGCAAATTCCATGATAAGAGAAAACATTGATATTGCGGCAATGGCGGACGGACAGTACAATGTCGCGATTATAGCGATAGACAGAGCCGGAAACATGACTCGTCTTTCACGTAACGTACAGATGGCGCGCCAGACATACAGAAACTACATAGAAATACTCTACCCGCTTGAAAACGAAGAGACAAGCGGCGAGTTTAACCTGTACGGCTACGCAGGAGGATCAACTCCCGCCGGAACGGTAACAATCAAAATTAACGGAGCCGATTCGCAGACCGCGCCGGTTGACGACGCCGGATACTATGCCTTTAAATTGAACAGCGAATACCTTAATGTCGGAAACAACGCGATTACGGTAACCAGTAACTTCGGCGGTCCCACTCTGGTTTCATCCAGAGCGTACAATATCGTTTACAGGGACGGCGGTCCTTGGGTAACGATAGACAGCTTTAAGTTTGCCGAGTTCTCCTATGACAGAGCGTATCTGTCGGGAAGAACGGGTTATGTGTTATCCGACGGAGATAAAGAACTTCTTGCGGACAAAAAACTGGATAAAGAAATAAGGTCATCAATACTGGCGAAAACTCCGGACTTTACGGAAATAAGTTTTGATAACGGAAGATCTTTTATAAAGACAAACAAAGCCCTGGCAAAAGGCGTTGATTACCGCTTCCGTTTGGAAGACAGCGAAATGCCGGAAGGTTATCATTACATCGTTATCAGAACAACAATGAAAAACGGCGAAACTGTGGTAACAAGAATGATTGTTCAAATTGATAAAACATTCCCCGAGATTCGCCTTATATCGCCTGAAGCCGGAAGCAAATACAACGAAAAAATCGCTTATTCAGCCTCCGCTACCGACGACATCGAGCTTGTAAGCCTTTCTTACCACCTTCGCAAAGGCGACAAGGCAATGTACGCGGTTCCCGGATTCCTGCAAGGACTTTACCTTGAAGGCGTAATCCCGCCGTTTGTAAGACAGCTTGCCCCTGATGTAGTGCCTACCATATTTGCCGGCGGCGCGACATATACGGACTTTGGTCTTGGGTTAAGCTTCTTTGACGACAACGTAAAAATACAAGGACAATACGGCATGATGACTCAGGATTTCTATGAAGCTCTCGGCGGAACAGGCGCTATCCGTTACGGCGGAAATGTAGTTGGATTCAAAATTATCGCAAATATTTACGCCCTGCCCTTCGGCTCATTTGCGGGACCCGATTTTGAATGGCTGCACGCGTCGTTCTCCTTTGGAGCAAACTTCTCGTACTTTGAGATAGCGCAGAGCGGTTCGTCGACATGGATGAGCGCGGTTCTCGCTCAAATGGAATTCCCCAAAGCAAAAATACCTAAGAAGGAATACCTAAGAACATTCGCTTTATTCACGGAATTCCAATTATGGTTTGTACCAACCGACGTAGACGCGTCAAAAAATGACATACCTGTTGTCATTCCACACGTTATAACAGGGTTAAGGATTTATATTTTCTAATCAGCTAAATAAAAACGGTGCTTAGCGCCGTTTTTATTTTTTGGTGAGGAGGGTTTTTTATGAATAAACTTAAACTTTTATGGTTTATTTTAACGGTTTCACTATTATCAATATTTGTCTTAACAACCTGCGACGGTCCTTTGGGAATGGGACTTCCAATCGACTGGGAAGCGCCTGTAGTAATACTTGATCCTGTTCCTAACCCTCTCTATGTGCGCAACGGAACAGTACTCACAGGAAAAGCCACGGACAATGTAGGAGTTGAACGCATTATATTTATAGATACGGCTACAGATAAAGAGCTTTTCCCCGTACAAAGAAACGGAGATAACTTTAGAATTGACCTTGAGTTTTCTGAAGAACAAAACGGCGAAACAATATTAGCGCAGATTGTCGCATACGATAAAATGGGAAATTCAGGCGCAACGTCTATAGCCACCGTCGTTCTTTATATTGATATAAGACCGCCGATTATAAAATCCATTGACATTAAGAGAACAGATACAAGAACAGCCGATCTTGCGTCATACGCCTCGTTAAAAGCGCTTGAAAATCTTTCCTCTAAAGAAGGCGGCGATCCCGACGGCGAGAAAAAAGACTATGTATACAAATACCAAAACGGCTGGTTCTATGTAAACAGCACGGCTGCTGATGAAGAAACCAAAATCGAAGTAATATCGTTAGATATATACGATGCCAATTTTAAGAATTCGAACAATTCCATAGACGTGGATACTCTTGTGATTTCACTGCCTATAGATAAAGGTTATTCAAATTACTTCCCGCGTTGGACTGTAAAAGAAGAAGAAATAATAAACGCCGGGCAAACTATATTCAAAGGAAATTATAAAACAAACTATTATGTAAAAGATAAAGACGGCAAAACAGCGCGTTATTATTACCGTGTAGTCGTAAAGGCAATAGACAAATCAGGAAATGAAAGCGAGATTGTCGAAGAAGACCAGGGATACATTTGTTTATGGGCAAAATCTGACGAACCCAAAGGCATTATTGATCCGGGCATAGGAGCCATTGTATCGCGCGGAACTCCAATTCCCGTTGATTTATATGACGATGATTCTCTCCTTTGGGCTTATGTCGGGCTTCTTACTCTGGATCAGTGGAATGGTATAAAACCGATATGCGGTCCCTCCTCTCCAACCCCGTCAGATCCTCCAACCGCCTATGTAACAATTCCTTCCGGTACAAATGAAGAAAAACTGCTCTGGTTAAAAAAACGGCTGACAGGAACTACAGACAACTCTATTGATTCCGTCGCGTTACGGACTGGAAGTACCGTTTATAACTGGAAGTACGACAAATATATGTACTGGCCTAGTGAGAGTTCCAGAATCGATCCAATCACAGAACTAATTAACAATAAAAATATAGATGAAACGACAGTTAGTATTTCCACCGGCAATCAAGACACCGATTACGGCGATTATATTCTGTTTACAATTGCCGCGGATAAAAAAATTACTCCTCATGACGGAAAAGGTCCCGAATGGACAAATAAAAACATTTGGTCGGCAAAAGCCAAGCCCGTCCAGATAATTGATGAAAACGCGCCCTTGATTGTATTTGATACTTCCAAAGGGTGTCCTGAAGAAAATACTTTCCCTCAGACTCTTCTTAATTTAGACGGTCCCGGCGGCGAAGAAAAATATTTTAAGATAGTCGGCTATACTCTGCGTGAAAACCAGGCGGAAATAAACGGCGTTAAGATTTTCCGCATGGCGTGGATTCCCTATGGAATGTCCGGCGGACCCGATAACTATATCGTCAGGGTACAGGAAGCATTAAGCGATCCGTACTATGGCGCTGCAAACGCTAAATTTAAAAACCCAACCTTAGAGGGTATACAACACTGGGATTTCACTCCTTCACCTGAAAAAGGTTCTCCGGATTATAATGTTCTTACAGACGCAGAAAAGAAAAAAATGCTTTTAGACGAAGGGCAAGAACCTATAGATATAAGCGTCTATAGAAGACAGAGTTTTTCAAAAATATTCTCCGTAATGGGCGATTCCGATGATTTAAAGCCGGAGACAAAAAATTTTACTTACAAAAACAAACTTGAAAACGAATCAAAACTTTTTGTTTTTTACGCTAAAGACAATATGGGGCACGAAGTTTTCAGACAACTGCGCATATTGGGATTTAAAGAACAGCCGGAATTGTACGTTTATGACATTACCAACAGATTACTTGCAGTGCCGGAGTATCCGGATGTGGCTAAGAGTATACCGAATCCAACTGTTTCAGGTAATTTTAACAGCAATGGAAGTCCCACTACCCCATATTACAACCTTCTTAATGCTTACAATGAAGACCCCAAAGTAATATCCGCGTTAAAGGGCGCAACCGCCGTTCCCGCTCTTACTTATAAAGATGAAGCAATTCCATTCCAGATTTATCCCCGCGGAACAATAGTTAAATACTGGGTAACCGCTGTAAAAGGCGGAAGAATCGGTATTGCCGATGTAACCATGAAGGATGTAACTTTTGCCGAAAAACCTATAGATCAGGTACCTGTCGGAAGCGGTTATAAAGATGAAGCTTATAGTTTCTGTGAATACTATCCCGACGTAACCCAAAGAACATTCCTTTTTGAGGCTACTGACAAGTTAGGCAATGTAAAACAAATACAGCGTACCATAGCGGTTACAAACGCGGCGCGGCTGGAAAGCATAACTACAACCACCCAGAACGGCACTTACGGCATTGATCAAAAAATTACCCTTACAGCCAATTTTTCCAGCCAAATATACGTAACTTTGGATGGCGTCCAAAAACCGTTTCTTAATATACGTTATAAAGATAACACAGATAATTACATATATACAACTGTTATGTGCAATACTGTTCCGACGGAAGCAAATCCTTCTATTTCCCTTGATTTCGAATTTACAGTTCCTTCAGGCTCAGGCGGCGTATTGGAAACAATGTATGACGGTCTGGGCGGGAAAGCAGGCGCTCTTCCTCTTGAATTATCAGGCGCTACAAAAATAATGGATTATAATCGTAAAGACGAGGCGTTTATTCCCGGATACTCTACCAAAACGGTAACAATGCCTAACTGGATAGACGACAGGAACACCTTACAGGCAAAGAAAGAAATTAAACTTGACGGAGTACGTCCGGTAATTACCGGAATAACCTGGGGCGGAAAAACAGCCTATTCAGACGACAGATACTATTTTAAAGAAGGGGAATCAATTACATTAACCATTACCACAGGTACGGGTAAGGATATCAGGGTTTCCGATAATCCAACAATCCAGTACTATATATTGGATACAACTAACGCACCTCACGGACCATATCGTACTTCTTTTAAATATCAGAAACCGGGCTCAACCAAAAAAGAACTTGTATTCACTCTCCCTGTTAATGGAACAAGCTGTCCTTATAACGGTCGTATAACAACCGTAACCCTTTATACTAACGACGGAAATATTGTAGACGATGTAGGTAATACAGCCGACAGAACAAATTTAATAACTATGCCGGCTTCTACATATATTTATGTTAAACAAGTCAAGCCTGCCATTCCTGCCGCAACATTGACTCCTTCTGGCTCATCGACAGGTTTACCATTTAATACGGCTCCGGATACATACAACGCAAAACCAACCTTGTCCATACCAAATTCAACTTCAACTTCTAACTCTTCCGGAGCTCTTGGCGTTCCTTGGGAAGATACCAAACAGTACTCGCTTAACGGCGGTCTTGCTTGGTCAAATTATACAACTGATGTGGAGATTCCAATAGGCACACACAAATTGCAAACACGTTACATAGACAGAGCGGGAAATGAAGGATATGCAACAAACCCCGAGAAAACAATACAGGTAAACGATGCTTTCCCAAAACTTGTCTCGGTAAGCGCGACACAATCAAACGGCTGGTACACCGCAGGGAAAAATCTTGAGTTTAACTTGAATTTTGCGGACAAAGTACGCGTACAAACAGGCGCAAGCGTAGAAATAAAGATTGGAAACAGAGCGTCCGGAACTCCCACTGATAACAGCACAAGCGCAATAACATTAACTACGTCAACCGCGGCATCCACAACCTCGCCATATACATATACTACTACCATTAAATTTAACTGGAACCCCATTAGTAATAAGGAAATGAAAGACGGATTGTACATCTACGCTATAAATCTGTCAGGACTTAGAGATGAATTCGGTAATCAGGGCAGCAGCGGAATAGGCGTTTGGAATGGCGATATTACAATGACTTCCACTCCAAATTATACCTGCCCCAATTTGCCATGGGCAAGCTTGGACGCTTGTATAAAAGTAGACGCACTTAGTCCTACAATTTCAAGCAGAATTCCGGCGCATGATACAGCTCCCACAGGTGACACAAGTATTACGGAATTAAAAATAACCTTTAGCGAAAATGTAATGAAGGGAAGCGGAACCATAACAATAAGACCTCGCGGTACTTACGCTATTCCGCCTGTATTGGAAGACACCGGATACTATCTTGGAACAGACGGAAACAGGTATTCTACCGCCGGTGCAAACAGGACATATATTTCCAGCTTATACGATATTTACAATGCGCTTACTTCTCCTACGCATAAAAACTACCTAACACAAGGAGCGACATCGGCAACAGGTACCGCTCCAAACTATACCCAAACGCTTGATACTACTAATCCTAGTTTAAGCCGTCTTATGATGAACGCCAGAACAGGACAGACGGTCGGTCCGTATAAGAAAACGACCCACGGATTAACTTCGGGGTATGGATATACAGGTAATTATTCCGGAACCGCCTCTCCAAACCTTGGAGGCACGGGCGCATTTACCGCAATGGTCCCTGATACCGCTACCAAATGGGTACTGGATTACCAGTACGGCATTACACAGGATATCACCGCAGTAAATAACATACGCACCGCTCTTACCCACGCAAAATGGCGCTGGCAGGAAATTGACGTTGTTAATACAAGCATAACCGGCAGTACGGTAACAATTCCTTTGAACGAACCGTTGCTTAAGGGACTGGAATGGGACGTGTATTATCCCGCAGGAGCCTTTACCGATTTGGCGGGAAATTCCGCTGCAGGTTCCGGTACTACCAACACGGATCCAACTCAATGGTCAGGCGCCGCGTACTACTTTACCACACCAGGAGTACAACCACCTGTAATACGTGTAAACCGCAGAAGTTATGACGCAAGAACGTCCGCTTGGACTGAACAGGGACAGGATAATTATGGTCCGCCGGGAAATACAGGAAGCTGGAACACAACAGGAATAGAAATAGACGATACTAAAGGCTGGGGCATTGGTAACTTCAATTATGTACATTACCGAGTAGAAAGCGAAAGTTCCGCCGTAAAGCAAGGCGCAACCGTATCAGCCCAATATTTTAAAGGCGCTACAAGTAACAAGGGCGCAGTTAAAGGATCATGGACTCTGACAGAGAATGCTTCCGTTGCCAATACAGGTGCTACAACGGTTAACGATACAAATTGGGGTAACACCACCGCTACTACCGGAGCAGGAAGTTGGGTATTATCAAACCTTATCCGCAGAACAGGTACTCCCACATATAATGTTGTTACTAAAAATGGCACAACCGAATCGCGCACAGGTACGGGAACATTACGATTACTTAGATCGTACAACAGAGATTTAACGGCAATACAGTTAGGTATAGCCGCCGGTACTGCTGAAACACTGTCGAACTCGGCACTTTCAACAGCAGACGCTACTAAAGGACAGGACTTCCTTACTTTTGATGATCTGGAAGCCAGCAAGAGTTATATTATTGGATCTGCAACCTGTAACGGAGAGACTGCCAAAGGAGTAGAAGGAATCTTTAGAACAGTTATTGTGTTTAATTATGACACTGATCGCCGCGTGAATTACATTGCAATAGAAGGTTCCAATATTAAAAACGGCATGCCCTCTGTCGCCGGTTTTCCGGTACAGGACGCCGCGGAAACGGGAGACTGCCGATTTATTAAAACTTTTTACAGCAGTACTTTAAGACGGTTCTATTGGGTAAGTACGGAAATTGTCTGCGAATGGTATTCCATAAGCTGGGGCGGCCGCAAATCAAATTCCTCAACCCCGCAAAGAAACGGAACTCACCAGAATGTCGGCGAAACAAATAACTATCTGATGGTAGGCTATGGCGACTTAACCTATGGTTACAATGTACTAAGGTATAACGAGTAGGAGGAAAAAAATGAAAACAATGAACAATATTTTTAAGTTTATTTTAGCGGCTTTAGCGGTTGTAACATTTTTCTCCTGCGAAATACCCGTCGGATTAGGTCCCAAACTGGATATTCAAGGACCGATTGTTACAATAACTTCTCCGTCGCAGCGCAAGTCGGTTCCGGTGCAATTTACCATAGAAGGAACTGTTCAGGATGAGTCTGATATCTCCAGACTGTTATTGAAAGCGGTTAATGAAAACAAAGATTTTCCGCGTCAATGGCAGTATAAAAAAGGCGTTTGGGAGTTTTCCGACAATTACGGTTCAACGTGGTTGCCGCTTACAAACGCCTCATGGGAAGGTACAAGTAATTCCGCCTCATGGAAAATCCCCGTCGACTTAACATTTATAGGAAAATTACCGGAAGAAGGCGAATATACCTTCAGCGTTCAGGCATGGGATAAAGGCGATTTTACCGACGATAATTCCTATAAAACAATTGTCCTAATCATAGATCGCGATCCGCCCAAAGTGGATATTTCATACCCGTTCCTTTTCAAGGGAGCAAAACCGTATGAAGATGATGAAACCTTCAAAGAATTACATGAAATAAAAAACGACGGTAAAGAGAAACAAGAACCTGCCTATTTGGGAAAATTCTTTACGCAGGAATTTGATCTTAAATGGCAAATAGACGACTTTAGTCAGGTATGGTCTATTGACCTTAGGTTATACAAATATGACGTGGTAATTGATAATAACCCCAATACTGCCCTTCCCGCTGATTATATTTACAAATATTCAAAAAACACTCCTCCTCCTCCGCCTAACGTTAATCTATCGGATTATTTAAAGCCTAACGGCTCCGTATTGATTCCCGATCTTTATTCAGCTACTGCCGGAATCTATGATCAGGGAGGAGAATTAAAGAATCCTATTACAGAAAAAACCACCATTAAGGTAGTAGCCGTATGTCACGACGCGGCGGGAATTGCGAATCAGGAAAAAACCATTGGTTATTTTATTTACTGGCCCGCGGCAAATGAACCGTGGATTGCATTTACAGACGGTATAAATGATGCCAATGAATCTTACGGAAAACCTATAAAACCCGACGTTGAAGAAGACACATTTACGGTTTTTCCCGGTAAATATATTAAAGCAACCGCTTATCAGGCTCATGGCGTTAAAAAAGTAGAATACTCCGTGTATGAATGTGCAATTGAGGACGATAAGCTTACCAACAACTTTACATTCAAGTACGAGGGAACTATAGAAAACATAAAAAATTCAGCCGATATGTATTCCACTATATTCTCCTGGCAATTCGAGGTACCTGATCTTACCGGTTACTATATTTTCAGGGCAAAGGCGTTTAGCAATACAGACAAACAAAGCGTTGAATATGAAAAACTTTTTAGAGTGAATGACATTACCTTCCCGAATTTCCCCTCGCCGCCGGAACCTCCGGCAAGCGACCCGCTTTTTCTTTCCATTGTTAATGAAAAAATCAAAATAAGCGGTATAGTAAGCGACGCTACACAAATTAAATCCCTTTGTTTGGTGTGGATTAATCCGCAATCGGAACAATATTCATCAATGAACCAGCTAGCCTATTTCCGTGACAAAGATTACCCGGGATGGAAACAAGCTTTAACGCTTTCTCCCGGCGCAAACGACGTTGAAAAGGCTAATAATTCCTTGTATGGTCCAAAATATCCGTATGACATCAATTTTCCAAACAGGTTATGGAAACTTGACGTTACCCCAATTGGTATAGATCAGGAAACAAACAGACGTCTTTTTCATTATGAACAGGAGATCAATCTTAGCGAATTAAATATGGGTATCGGACAACGACCGTTAAAAAGCCAGATATTCCTGCTAAGGGCGGAAAATCCTGCCGGTAGTTGTACCATAATTACTTACGCTCCGCAGGGCGATACCGTTCTGCCGCATATTGAAATCACAAACGTTGAAATAGACCAAAATGGCACTAAGACAGACTGTATTCCTAACATATATTCGGTAATTCCGCAGTTTTCTGACGGCAATACTATTACAATTAACGGAAAATGGAGGGAAGATTCTGTAAAGACATTGGACTTAACCACATACTTTAAAAATAACTTTACTATAAATGTAAATAATGAAGCAATGCGGATTGCGGATTTAATTTTGTCAAGAGATAATGTTACAGATACAGAAGGGACATGGAAATTGACAACTACTGTAAAAGCATCCCCATTAGGAGGACAGGTTCCGCTGGGCAGTCTTAAAGATACTCTGGTAATCGACGCAAAAACCTATGATATAGGCGGAAACATCGTAGAAATAGGCAATTCATGGTTAATACAAAGCGACACCTTAAAACTAATGCGTATTTCCAGTGAAAAAGAAGACGGCATTTATAAAACCGGCGAACAAATTAGAATTTTCCTTGAATTCAGCAAACCTGTTAATTTGTCCGAGAATTTTAACGGCACTAAAAATCAAATCCAATTAATACTAAGCAGCGCTTCGGGAAATACGGCAAGAGCTGCTTATCAACCAAGTAATGATCAAAACAGCCGTCAATACTTTTTGTATACCGTAGAGGCAGGACAGGAAACCACTACTCCGGAATATTTAAATGTTAAAGGTCTTTATTATAATGGTAAAGAGTTCAATACAAATGACGCCTATAATGATGCAAGCTACCCGACTACAAATTACCCGTTTGCATGGACAAGGGGAGGAAGCCCCGGTGAAAGCGGATATGAAGAAGTACGTTTAACAATGCAGAACGGAAATGACGGTAAAGTAAAAGAAGGATTTTACTTTGTACGCACCTTGCCTACTAACACTGTGTCAGGAAATCCTGATTATCAATATACCCTTTTCGCGGCGAAACACATTAAAATAGACACTATTGCTCCTACCGTAGTAAGCGTTAAAGCGGACACTGCCGCCGGCTATTACAGCGCCGGTGATATTTACTTTACAGTAACTTTTAACGAAGAAGTAAAATTAGGCGCAACCGCGCCGCGTTTTCCTTTGATTATAGGAACTCCCGCCACCGGTTTTACATCCGCCAACGCAGCCAATGTACGCGTAAACGGAAAAACTATTACATTTATGTACCCAATAGGAGCCAATGATACATCAAGCGGAAATGAAATTTATATAGCCGGCGGCGCCGGTAATAACTATACCGGGAGTATTACCGACATTGCGGGCAACCCGTTGGCTGGTAATGCTATGTCTTCCCTTTCACAAACTGCCAGAACGCTTACAGGAGTACGCATCGAAACGCAAAATCCTTCGCCGCCTACAGTAAGGCTTCTTCCCGGCAATGTAACGGCAAACACAGATAATGTATACTCTCAAAATGTAAGCGGTAATACCATAACCGGCGAATCATCAACTGCCGTTAAAAATTTTACCAACATTTACAATCCCACTCTATGGCTTGCGATACAGGGAACAGGCGCCGCATATAAATATGCCGCGATAGAATATTCAATAGACAGCGGTATAAACTGGGTAAGAGCGTCAAATACCAGCAATAACCCGTTCCAGCTTACACAAGCGGGAAACTACAAAATTGTAGCCCGCCAGATAGACAGCGCCGGGAATGTATCCGCTACAACAAATGCCATAAACTTTGACTGGGATCCGGGTTCGCTTATTAACCGTATAAGCTCAGACAGCGCAAATGGAATTTATACCCACATTTCCGGACGCAATGAAATTAATCTTACCTTTTATTTCAGGAAACCTCTTCGCATTGCAACGACAACAACGCCTACAATTACTATTACCGCGCAAGATAGCAGTAATGCCAACAAAACTGTAACCATACCTACCGCAAGTATACCCGGCGGCGCTGTAAATTCGCTTACATTTACCTATACTGTGGCAAACGGGGATAAAACGCCGGCAAATACATACGTTGACATTTTAACGCTTACCGGTATTACCGCATGGGACGGCAATGCGGTTAACAACGGCGTTAATGTAAGCAGTTTAATTACCCTGCCCACCGGTACTCCAAAACTTGATTCAACCAAACAGTTTACAGTGGAAACAGGCAATCTTTCCGTTGGTACACCCGAATTTATTGCGGATGTAGACGCCGGAGCAGGTTATAATTCTGAAACAAACGCAAACTTCCATGGAATACGCACAGACGACGGCTCTTACTGGACAACACTGGAAGTATCGTTTAACCACACTATTACCAAGGGATCGGGAAATATTACGATAACGCAAATTCAAGGAACAGGAACGAATATGTACCGCCTGCCGTCAGTTATGACCGAAGCGCAGTACAACAGGTTTAAGAACGTTTCAGTTACTGTTTCAGGTAATGTTTATAATACTGACACATATTATATCAAGAGCACAAATGGTTATATAAACGGAACAGGCTCGGATACTTCTACCAAGTATGTTCTGCAATATAATTATGATCCCAGAAGGGACATAACTGCAAATGACGGTTTTACCGGTAATACGCCTATACAGCAAGAATTCATTGACGCTTTCTGCGCCGCGGAAGCAATAAGCATTAATGTTAACGCGGTGGCTGTTACGATAGAAGGAACCGGAACCACAACTAAACTTAAAGTACGACTTAGCAATTCTAACGCTCCGCAAGTTCCCGGCGCGACATACGCAGTTAGCCTGCCTGCCGGTCTTGTTGTTGACTCATTAGGAAACAGTTCCGCGTTAACTAATACTAACGTAGCGTTACGCGGAGCCGCTAAACCCTTTATCAGGATAAGAAAAACCCAGGATACTATAAGTACTGCTGCCGGAAGCGCTTCTGCAGCCCGGATTACGGCGGCACAGCCGTTCCTGGCTTATGTGCGTATGGACTGCAGAACACCCGGTTCTTCCATTAAATATACTGCCAGCAGCGGTTCAACTACAGCGCCTGTAGCTGCAGCCAATAATTTTGCTAACGCTAATCACAACAACTGGAGTACAACAGGTACTCCCAATGACACTAATACCACGGTAGCAACGCGTCCAAATACTAATGACGCTACCGACTATACTATCAGTAACCAGATAACAATTGGATATGCGAGCGGCACTACATCTCCAACCATTGAAAATGTGCAAGGCTTCCAATGGTGGGCAAGGGCGACCGCTGCTGCGACCGTTTCCGGTACGTCTTATACCAGCAAAGAAACAGAAGAATTAGCGTACCGCACGGTTATTACCTACCAATTGCGTAGCGGTAATAATGGAGCAATAACGGCAGACACAGGAGAATCCATTCTTGCCGACGGAGATCAAATCTGGGTACGCGGAGGAGACGCTGTCGGATCTTCTTCAATACCCGGTTTCCCCTTTACATGGGAAGATAATTGGGACAATCTTGCCGATAAGCGGGCGGGAATTAGATTAATGAGCTTGGTTGCAACATCCGGCACTACTTTAAATAACTCAATATGGAGATTAGTAACATGGGAAATGAACGCCAACGCCTATGTAGACTTTATAAGGGGGCATGATACTGCAAGTTCAGGGAATGTCGCATGGCAATATGGTCCAAAAGAATGGACATATCAAAGAAACGGCTGGACTTCGTTCAAGGACAAATATCCCATCTATCCCGGCAAACACCGCTGGTGCGACACTGGAAATGATACAGCTCCTAAAGGCGCTATGAACTTTTCCGGTACCTTAGCGGCACGCCCCGACATTAGCGCCAATTACAACCGTTGGCCCGGATTAAACACGCAATAAAATGAATTACCAATGATAAAAAGCGGCTTCCAACAGAAGCCGCTTTTTTATACCCTACTCAGCCGTCTTACTTCCAAAAACTTTCATTTAACAACACGACAATATTTGTCTTTTTGTCATTTCTCGTAACATTTCAATCATAAATAATAGTAAAAAAAAACTTGATTTATCATAAATTTAATAGTATTATTCATATTGAGTAGATCTATTTTTGGAGGTAATTGTATGAAAAAAATACATTCACACAAAAACCCCATGTTATTGGGTGGCGGAATACTTATAGTAATAAGTATTTTATTATTATTCACTACCTGCGATATAGGATTAGGTCAAATTGTAAACACGGAAAAACCGGTTATTAATTCCGCCGGAGACAACCCTCCCGGAACATTCCTGCAAGGCAAAGAAAATAAAATTGCCCTGGATGTTTCAAACAAACTTGGTTTTAAAATTGTAGAAGTCTGGATGGACGTTGATTACATTGACGCAAAAACAGGACAGCCCGCGTCGAAAAGAGTTGACGCTCAACAAGATCCGGATACAGGCGAATGGTTTGTAATGCTTGACACATCCGACATGGAGGACGGACCAATCAAAGGTAAGGTTACGGCAAAAGACGAATCCGGAAATACCGCTACAACAACAGAGATGGTGTACAACGTAAAGAACACTCCTCCGCAAATAAAATTAAATATGCCGCTTGTAGACGGCGAACAATGGGACGATGACAAATTCCTTACCGACCTAAAAAATACAGATCCTCTTACTCTCGGCTTTGACTTAATGGGATTGGCTACAGACGACTACGGTATCGCCGAAGGCTACCCAAAGATCATGATTTGGCCCGCGCCGGATCAGGATTTTTCCATTGAATTAGGCGCGGACGGAATGCCTCTGTCTGCCAACACCAGATACTCAACATGGCGGGAATTAAATGTTCCTAATCGCAGAGCAGGCTTAACCGCGACAAAGTTTTCATGGCCTATGATGGAACTGATACAGGATCAAGCCGCTCCCGGAGGGTGGCGCTTGCCTAATAAAAACGATCCGAGTAATAAACAAAATTTCCTTCTTCAAGGCACATACAGAATAAGAATTGTAACCAAAGACCTTTTTGGAAATGAAAATTACTATCCCAACAGAACTGATACAACACGGAAGCCTGATAAATCCCCGCCGCTATTTATAGAAATAAATTACAAAGCCTCGAACATTCCGTTAGTTCAATTTACAAGTTATCCGCAATACTATAACGCTGTGCCCGATCTTGAAGTTTATTTCTCAGTCGGCAGCCAAAACCCGGTTTCTTCTATTACAGCGTCTATAGTCAATTCAAATGACCCTTCTGTACAAAATACATTAGGAGGACCGTATACTCTTAGCAATTCTATTACTTTTGTCAGCGCAAACGGCGCTTTGTATAGGTATAAACTGACCGTTCCCGCCGCAGAGGCGAAATTATGGCCTACAAAAAAAATAGATGGCAACGCTATTTTCCCGACATCCGGAATTTTGTTTGTCAAAGTACAAGCGGTATCCTCCGAGAATACCGGTCCTGAAACATTCCAGAATTTTATTTTTGACGATAAACCGCCCAATGTAATAGTTGACAGACCGGTAAATTTAACAAATAAAGTTACAGAGGGAAACTTAAATGGCGGCTCTTATGAGATTTGGTATCCCGATACGCCCAGACCAAAATGGGTAACAGGGTCTATAACTGTCGGCGGATCGGTAGACGATAATTTAACCTTAATAAAAGATATTTATTATCACATAGGTAAACTCAATGATGACGACCTAACCTCGGATCGCGAAACAATCTATACTACTGATAGTAATTGGAAAAATACAAATATCCAATATACTGACAAAGAACCGGGATGGAGCGGATCGCTTTATTCATGGACATATACCTTTGCTACTTTTGACAATGAATATAAAACAACTACGGAAGGCTTAAATAGAACACAGGCACATACCGATTTATATTATAGTTTTCCCAATAACATTTATTCTGAAACCACAAGTCCGGCAAGAAAACGGTTCTACCTGCCGTTCTATGTAAAAGTAGTTGACAGCGCTAACAATTATAAAATTATTCATTACAAACTAAGCGTAGACCCGTTATTGGACGAACCAACAGTAAGTATAACGCAGCCTGAAGTTAAGAAAGATATAAATACCGGTTTACCGATAATACCGATTGTAGGCGGTACGGTGCGCGTATCTGGATATGCCGAAGACAATTTCTGGATGCATACGGTATTGATAAGGGTACAAAAATGGGGCGGCAATTCCGCAGGAACAGCTATTGGCGGATACCCTGGCGGTACTACATTAGATAATAATTACTATATACCTAAAACAACTCCGCCCACACTGCCTTTCTATAAAGATTCTTCGGTCTCAAGTTATCCCAGACCAATGAAAGCGGACGGCACTACTCCCGACATTGACGGCTGGTTTGCGGCTGAAAAACAAGGCGACAGTAATAATATAAACTGGTATGCCCTTATAAATCAGAATCTGGAACTTGATCCGCCTACGGGAGAAAATACTGTAAAAGTAATAGTTGAAGTTGTCGCCATTGATTGCGCTCAAAGCGATACTACGCATAATACCGTTAACACAATCGGTCCTGTTGAAAAATTGGAGCTTAAATTCAGCAAAGACGTTCCTTTGTTTTCTAATGTACAAATAAAAAAATCCGGCTTGGCTGAAAGAAGTTATAACGAAGGAATAAAGGCGTCCGATGTATTTCAATTTTCTTTTGATGTTGAAGCCATTAATAATATCAACACCCTTACGGTGCGGGTAAACGGAGCCGCAACGCCGATAACACTTATAAACGGAACTCTTAATCAACCGGTAGAAAACTGTCAAATTATATCAATAAACCCCGCTCCTTCCGGCAAAAACAAACGTAATGTAACATTTACCATTGATTCTTTAAAAACTACAATTCCCGGTCTTCTAGCTACCGGATATCCTTACGGTAAAACCGGCAACTTGACACTGGAGATTACGGCGGTAGACGCTACGGAAAACCGTCTTTCTACAACCAACACTTTTGTCATAGGAATAGATAATTTCTATCCGACGGCTGTTATAAATACCCTGAACATTGCCGCTGATAATCCATCTGCCGCTAAATATTACTTTGTAGAAGGAACAGCGCAAGACTATCCCAGCAACGGCGCCAATCTTGTTCAAGGGCTGGATAAGGTGTTGATTTACTTTGAAAGAGCGAATATAACTTATGAAGACGACGAGAGAAAGGTAAGAGGAAATGGAACTTATGTAAGACCTAACGGTATTGACGCTAATGTTTCCACCGATTTTATTACTTATCCGAAAGTTCTTTATAATGAGGGTCCTACCTCATTGGGAGATACATCTCCGAATAAAACAGATTATACCAGATTCCCAAAACTTAATTCCGGCTCTCCATTAACATCCCCCAGCGCTATGGTTATTGATAACCCTGAAAACGGGGCTACTTTAGATTTGGACGGTGACGGTACTTATGGAGAGATATGGAACGGTCAAAGCAGCGCGTTTAAGGAAATTGGAGCAAGAGTAGATTTTAGAACCGGAAACAACTGGATAGACGGTCCTTATATTGTCCACTACATGATTCTGGATCAAGCAGGGAACGCCACCCATTACCAAAACAACATCTATCTGGAAAACAAAAAACCCCGTATTACGAATATCAACTTTGGTACGGACATAGACGGCAACGGTTCTGTAAGTAATACATCTAATGTACAGGAATACCTGTATACTAATGACGAAGTAATAAGCGCGCCCAGTAATTCCGCGACTTACGGAATAAAGACATTAAATAACCCGTACTTCAGAATACGCGGTAACATATTTGCCGTTAAATTTTCTGTCGCGAACGGAAACGGTAATAAAAGCGCCACAGTAACCTATGTTACTCAAGGGGCACCTATATCAGCCGCGTCTATGGAGAGGGGCCGCGTTTATACCATTGTTAACCAGGGGGGAGGATGGTCATATACCGACTTTACCAAATACGGCGCCCCGAATAATATTGAAGGCACTACCTTTGTAGCGACAGGTCCCGCGACTGTATCCCCGCCGCCGTCAGGAACACAGGCAGGAACAATAGGTACTGTGTCTACATACGAATCCAGACCAGACGGCAGTCATAGATTTCCTCTTTCAATGGCTTCTGAGACGGATGGCACTATTTTTATTACAAACTTTAGCAATATACCGGATTCAGAAAAAGATACTAACGGAGATATTTTATCAACAAAGCATAATGAACGGCTTTTTATTCTTAAAGTATTCGATACTACCATAAGCAACGAATCTTCTCCTGACGGATGGGATCAACTTGCTGACGCGTTACTTGTAAAGGTGGATATTGATAATAAAGACGGCAAGGCTCCGTCTATAGAAGTTCTTCCTTTTGGTTATGAATATAATGTCGATCCTTCCGCCACTCCTCCTTTAAACAATCCGGCAAACTATGCGGCTAAAGTATGGAAGCTCCTTATTGATTCCGATTACAACAATTACAATAAGAACATCGGTATGAACAGAGTCGATAACGCGGATGTAAAAGGCGGATATGTGCAATACTCGTATCTCACATATCCTGCGATAAACCCGACTGGTACCGCGGATATCAGCGGCAAAATAAAATTCCTGGGTAAGGTGGAAGATAACCATCGTATTGCATCAATATGGGTAAAAATTGACAATTACAATGGCGGTACCTTATTCCAAATAGCGCAAACAAATAGTGATAATCAAATTATTCCGGTTACAAACAGCGCCGGTGATTGGGTATTCACCGTACTTGACAACAAGAATTATCAAACGCTTGAGTACGGTCATTCGTTAAGCTGGGAATTTATGTGGGACAGTTCAAAACACTCTAAAGTCGCAGATTCCGGAGTTAATATTACCTTCGAGGTTCGCGATGCTGCTAGTTCAGTTCATTCTAGTACCGCCTCTAAAGCGGTAAACATTGTTCCCTACATATCGGAAGTTGTAACTTCTTTAAGCGGCACATACTACTCTCCTTCCGTTTTTAATCGCTCCGCTCTTGGAGGCTATCCGGTAAGGGAGGGAGAAATAATTACGATTAGAGGATTTAACCTGAATACTGATGTAAAGATAGGCGCCGCTTCTTTAACCGGTACTGCCGTTGTTTCAGGAGCTAAAGGAGGCATAAGCGGTACTGTTCCCGATGTTAATTCAGGACCTTTGGTTGTTACGGTAAATGGCGTTTCTTCCTTCAATAACGACCCAAGAAAGGAAAAGAGAGCTCCTTATAATCAGGAGCCAAACGGCGTAAACAACAACATTCTTGACAACAGCCGCTACATATATGTGTGGAACACCGGGTCTTTATATAGTACAAATATATCCCAGATGTCCAATCCCTTTATGAGAATGGATAATTCAGCCAATCGGTATATGAGTTACGGTAACTATGCCGCCGCGTCATCAGGAAGGCTGAGAGTAAGGAAAAACAACACTGATTATTATATTGGAGACGCGTTTTCTAACAGAATGGTCTATACCACTGTCGGTGTCGGCGGTTCTAACACTTCCTTTTATGCTTTAGGTACAGATCTTAGTTCTTCCGCTAACGATAATCGTGGTTTCCAATTGGGCTTAAGTAATGCCGCCGGTGATAGTAGCATTTTTAATGACGGTACTGCTGCAGGTAATAATGGTGCAAATTTTGGTAATCTTCTTATTACAAAGACAAATGACTCCAGTCCTGAACGTTATAAAATCCCTCGTATTGCCGTACAGCCCGGCAGCACTACCAGAGGAGATAATGCCGCTCAAGACCGCATTTTTATATCCTATTATGACGACAGCACTAATTCTGGTATAGAGGTTATATATGTTAATGTTGGAACTACCACTGTTACTACTAGTCCGACTACTACTGTTCCTGCCGCCAATGGCGCTACCGGTTATCGTTCTTTTGACGCCACCGTAAAACATAAAGTAACAGACGCTACATACAAAGGCAGTATATATACAGCAGTCGGCTTGCTTAGCAATGGCTTTCCGGTTATTGCATGGTATGAAAACGCTACTCAAAAATTAATGTTCTCTTATAATACTGCCACGTCGTCAAACGTCAATTGGGGTAGTAACGCCGCGATAATTGCCGACGGTAAGGGCACGCACGTTGACATGGCGGTTGACGCAAGTAATAATGTTCACCTTGCGTATTACAGTGACGACGGCGGACTTTGGTACACCTATATACCGTCCAGTGACGTAACTAATGCCAGCAGACCCACGCCGCGGTCGGTAAGGGTAGACACATTCCTCTCCCCCGGAACAAAACTTATGATCAACATAAGGAATGGCATACCCTACATTTCCTACGCTCACGCGTCATTCCCGGGAACCAGACACTCGATCCGCGTCGCGTGGCGGGTAAGCGACAGCGCCAATACGGCGGACGGTACGAACGAGGACGACACATTTACCGGCAAATGGGAAGTAATGACAGTTCCCGTAAGAAGCGAAGTTATTCCAAATATCGACGACTTTGTCTGTAACGGCGTACCTACCGCGTCATCATGGCCGACAAATGCGCTTACCGGTACTTCTTTGACATATTCCACTGCAAATCCCAGTCAAACCATTCTGGTTGGTTTCCTGACGAACTCATCGTATGAGGGAGCGGTACTAAGAGACAACATTTTAACCGTACCCGATATACTAAAGAAAACACCGTAGCGCGTAACATTATTTATTAAAAGGGCAGACGCAAAAGCGTCTGTCCTTTTTTTTGGAGTTGCTCTAAATAAAGACATAGGGGCAGCCAATGATATTGAAAAAAGTATAAGTTATAATTTCATTGGCGAAGTAAAAGATTAGGGAATTTAGCCGAAATATGGCTTTTTTACCGTTTCACGCCCCTTTTCAAGGGCTACTTTACAGTTAATATCTATAATCAGCAAAAAAATTTACGTCTGCCCGTTTTTTATGTTTATTATGAGCATTTATTCATAATTCCACTAAACAAACAACAGAATTTATGCATTAAAATTCACCATTTTTTACATGTTTTTTGAGGTTTTTGTTGAAAATATATAAATTTTAACATAAAACTTGATAAGTAATCCGGAAAAGTGTTATAATATAACAAAAGAGTTTAATTTTTGAAGGAGTTTGTATGAAAATGTCATTTTCACACAAGCCCATTTTGATGGGCGGCGGGATACTTATAATTATAAGTATATTATTAGTATTATTCACCACCTGCGATATAGGATTAGGTCAAATTGTAAACACGGAAAAACCGGTTATTAATTCCGCCGGAGACAACCCTCCCGGAACATTCCTGCAAGGCAAAGAAAATAAAATTGCCCTGGATGTTTCAAACAAACTTGGTTTTAAAATTGTAGAAGTCTGGATGGACGTTGATTACATTGACGCAAAAACAGGACAGCCCGCGTCGAAAAGAGTTGACGCTCAACAAGATCCGGATACAGGCGAATGGTTTGTAATGCTTGACACATCCGACATGGAGGACGGACCAATCAAAGGTAAGGTTACGGCAAAAGACGAATCCGGAAATACCGCTACAACAACAGAGATGGTGTACAACGTAAAGAACACTCCTCCGCAAATAAAATTAAACATGCCGCTTGTAGAAGGCCAAAATTGGGACGATGACGAATTCCTTAAAAACCTTGCCGGTGCTGATCCGCTTTTTCTTGGTTTTGATTTATTAGGACTGGCTACGGATGATTACGGTATCGAAATGGGGTATCCAAAAATAATGATTTGGCCCGCGCCGGAGCAAACATTTTCTATTTTGTTAGACGAAAACGGATTGCCTTCCAGCGATCCTAAGTATGGCGAATGGAACATAGAGAGATCTTTGGTAGTTCCTAATCCAAAAGCCAATAACACCACCGCGACAAAGTTTTCATGGCCCATGAGAAAATTAGTATCAGATTCAAAGGGTCCCGGAGGGTATCGTCTGCCGCAAGGTGAAGAAAAAACTCCCAGCCTTAATCAAGGTAAATACAGATTATATATTGTAACCAAAGACCTTTTTGGAAATGAAAATTATTATCCCAACAGAACGGATACAACGCGAACTCCTGATAAACCTTCGCCGAAATTTATAGAAATAAGCTATATTGCCTCGGCAATCCCGATTATTCAGGTAACAGAAGCTACCCAATACTACAACGGGGCAAGCGATTTTTTATGTGAATTTTTAGTCAGTTGTTCAAATCCGCTTAATGAATCTTCCCCGGTTAGAGTTCATATAACCGATGGAAATGAGGGCAATGAAAATGAATTAGGCGGACCATATTTCTTAGGTACGAGCTCATCCGTCGCCAGCCCTTATAAATTCAAACTTTCCATTTCTCCGGAACAGGCTTCGCTATGGAAAAATAAAAAAGAAGGGATAATGTATCTTAGACTTTTTGCGATAGATAAAGAAGGAAAGGACGGACCTCCCGCGTATCAGTATTTTCAGTATGATATTACGCCGCCCGACGTCCCAATTGAAAGACCTGTACCTTTAACAAATACAAGAAAAGGAGACTTGACGGGGAAAGGCGGACGTTACACTGTTTTTTATCCTGACGCGGAAGCTCCAAAGTGGGTAACAGGAACCGTAACTGTCGGAGGACGCAACGACGAAGCAAACGGTATAAAAGAGGTTTTATATCATATAGGTAAACTTGGTGACGACGCTGATCCTGCAAGTTTCTGGATAACTAACTATAGTGATAGCAGCATTTGGACTGACACCAGACTGCATACATCGTCCCCGGAAACTGGTTGGGGCGGTTCAGTCTACTCGTGGTCATATACCGAATCTTTTGCTAAGGGCTATAAAACAAATAATCCTGGAGTATTTCAGGAATTAAGCGAACTATATAATTACAACGGAGATCCTGATGAATCCATTACGGTAGGCAAAGAACGATTCTATTTACCGTTCTATGTAAAAGTTGTTGACTACGCCAAAAACTTTCATATTGTACATTATAAACTATGTATAGACCCGGATTTGGATCAACCGCAGGTCGTGATCAACTATCCGGGCTTAAACGGTATGAATGTAGGCGGTGAAGTACGATTGTCAGGTACCGCTAACGACAATAACTGGGTTCACTCCGTGCAGGTAAGATTAAAAAAATACGGTTCCGGAACCGGTTATGATAAGTCTGACGATAAAGGCAATTTTAAGTATGTAATACCCGCCGGTTTTTTACACGTATATACCGAAAATCCGAACTTTCCTACCTTTAACAGCAACTCATCCGCCGCGGAAAAAGAAGGCTGGTTTAACCCCATTAAAACGGGCGATGATATGTTCATTGGATGGTATGTTAATATTAACAGCGATGGCGAACTTGATCCTGATCCCGAAAAAGGAGATACTGTAGATGTAAGAATTGAAGTTCGCGCTGTTGATACTAAAGATATGATTTTTCATAATGCACCGGATGTGGTAGGTCCAACTGTAAGACGGGATGTAATATTCAATACCGGTGTTCCCACAATCAGCATCCCAAAAATAAAGAATGAAAGTGATGCGGAACCCAGGCAATATTTTGAAGGTATAAATTCATCAAGAAAATTCGATATTACATCAATAATTGGCGACGATAAGGGAATTACAAGACTTAGGGTATGGATTAACGGAACACGTTATGATTTGATACTTGATAGTACCCTTCAAAATACCCAGGCGGCGGCGGAGGCAGGAATAAATCTTACTCCTATTACATCGGTTGCATCTAATCGTGTTGAGGGTACTCTTAAAATAACAATTGATACTGTTGAGAATCTTCTTTACAAAACCCGTTATGCTTTCGGAAAAACAGATTACCTTAATTTGGAAATTGAAGTACAAGATGACAGTAATCCTGTTTATACATCAAGAAATTCTTACATTATAGGTATTGATAACTATTTCCCGCTTACAACGATAGAAACATTCAGAGACGCTTCAGGTTCACAATTTCCTTTATCCGGTCTTGCGAAAGACTACGACGCTTCATCCGGCGCTATTCAGGATATAGCGAGAATGTTAATTTACTTTGAGCAAGCGACAATATCATACGCGGGCGGAAGAGATATAATAGGAAATGGTCACTATATGAACCCGCGCGGGCTTAAAATCGGATTTACAGATAGTTTTTATTCAAAGTCCGAATATTCATCAACAGGATGGACAACAATTCCTGATATGACAACAAATACTAACGTAAGAGAAAATGGACAGGGGGCGGGTTTCCCAACCACCACCTTTAAAAACTTCCCTGTACTTAAAGAGATTGACAAAGGAACTAAAGGCAAAGTTTGGGAATCTCCCCACGCTATGGTTATTGATAACCCTGAAAACGGACCGGACATTGATGAAGACGGAACATCAGGCGAAGCATGGTTTGGACTTGTAGATAAAACATGGCAGGCATGGATGGATACCACAAAGTTTACCGACGGTCCTTATGTGGTTCATTACATTATTATGGACAAGGCGGGAAACGCCACGCATTACACCAATAATATCTTCATACAGAATAATAAACCTGTCATTACTTCTTTTAATCTTGGAACCGATGTTGATGGAAATGGCACAGTTGCTGATTGGACAGACGAAACATCTCCCGGTGAATTCAGAAAAAATATGACAACTGTAGGACCAAATCACAACGGTAATGTATCTTATGACCCTGCATTCAGAATTCGCGGTTACAATTTCAGAATAATGGTCAACACTACAGGCGGTAACAATGAAAAATACGGCAGGTTAACCTATGTTACCGTAAAAACAGGTCCGAAACTGCCGGCGGCTTCTATGGAAAGAGGCGTAGTTTACACTATCGCTACAACCGGAACGACAGACTGGGAAAGATACGGCGCGCCGCCGAACAATTCTGTAGGCACTACTTTTATAGCTACCGGTCCCGGCGCGGGTACAGGTACTGTTACCGAATATAATCTGGGACCCTCAGGCAGATTTAATTTTGGAGCTGGTGTAAATAATTATACTAATATACATTTTACCGGAGCTCCATCATTTAATACTGCGACCAATGGTTTGACAATTGATGATTCGGACAAAATCGCAGGTGTTATTTCAAATCATAATCAACGTTTATTTATCTTAAAAATCTTCGATACAGTAGTCGCATCCGGAAATGAAACAGATATGCTTGCGCATGCTGTACTGCTTGCCGTGGATATTGATAATAGCGACGATCTAGCTCCGAAATTGGACATTGCCCCGTTTGGACAGGAATACGGACTTAAAGAACAAGGAACCAATATTACTTGGGAAAATGACGACGCTAAAGAATTAAAAACGCTTAGCAATAATGATTATAATAAGAACATTATTATGAGCGGAACTGAAAGACAAGGTTATGTGCAATACGCGTATAATTCCAATGGAACGATAAACTCTGCAGGCACAGCGTATATCAGCGGCAAAGTAAAATTCCTTGGAAGAGCCGAGGATAACCAGCGTATTCAAAACATTACGGTTACAATCCCAGGCTTTAACGGAGGAGCGGCGTTTACAGTAGCTTCGTCCCCCGCAAGCGGTTCCACAGGCGGCGGGCAACTTACCAGCGCCAGACCACCCGCCAGTATGGGAACCGGGAATAACGCATGGTACTTTAACATTATTGAACAACATTTATCACTTGATTATGGTCATGTTCTTAACTGGGAATTCGGCTGGGACAGTTCCGAAGTTACAAATCAGGTTGGAACTCCCGCAATAATTTTTACAATAAATGACCATAAACCTACCACGCCAAACACACTTCCAAAAACGATAAATGTTAATGTAGTCCCGTATATTTCGGATGTGGTTACAGGGTTAAGCGGCGCGTACACTCCCTCGTCGGCGTTTGCGCGTTCTGCCAACGGCTGGTATCCTGTGCGCGAAAGTGAAGAAATAACCATAAAAGGATTCAATCTTGGTGCAGCCAATTATACAGGCGTTAGAATAAATACTACGAATCTTACATATGATGCCACGACTACGGGTACGATAGCGGCGGGCAATTTCAGAATTGTCAGCAAAAATGAAATTAAGGCAAATGTAGGAACAACGGCAACATCCGGCGCGCTTTCCGTAAGGGTAGGCAGTAATACCGATGGTAATCGTACCGAGTCTATTAACAATACTGCATCAATCAGAAAATTCCTTGTTGGAACCAATAATACGGAAACCAACAGAGTACATTACAACTGGGAACCGAACGGGGTAAACAACGATAATTTAACCAACGACCGCAAGCTTTATGTATGGAATACAGGTTATGTTATTAATGATACGGTTATGTTAAATCCGTTTATGAGAATGGACTCAAGCAGTAACCGCTATGTATCTTTCGGAAGATATGTTTCTTATGGTGGAACTAACCAGGGACAACTAAAAGTAATAGTTAATAATACCGGTATTTCCGCTACCGGAGCGCCTCAAGCCACAGGTAATGGAAATGCAAATGAAGGAACTGTATTGTATCAAACAAACAGATTCATTAATACAACTATCGGCGTTTCAAGCGATGGCGATTGGGCGACAGTAGCGTCAAACATAACTTCCGGTCAAAGTAATCTTGGTCTTGTATACAACCAATTTGGAGCCGGTGACGGTAATAATAACGGTACGACGGGTAATGCCGCAACATCCATGTATCGGCGTATACGAAACTTTGGCACCGATCCATATCGCGCACAAATACCGCGTGTTGCTGTTCAACGAACAGCGGCTATGCCAAACAATGGCAGAGCGGCGGCAGCTAGAATGGTTTTAAGTTATTATGACGCGACTTTTACAAATACTAATGATCAAAATTATCCGGTTATTATTCATTACGGTCATAACAACGGCGCTGGTAATCCGACATGGACGGGTAACATTCCTAATGCTGCAGCGGCTAATCCGGCGACACCGACAGACGGTTCTGTTGTAGCGACAACTACAACTGGAACAGCGAAAAGCGGTATGTTTACTGCGGTTGGCTTGCTGTCAACGGGACGTCCTGTTATCGCGTGGTATGACAGTATTACAGACGGCGGATGTTTGTGGTTCTCATATGGACCGGAACCAGTAAGTAACGCAATAACAGTTACAACAACTGATTGGCAAACCAATGCGAGAAGAGTCGCTACCGGATACGGCACTCACGTTGATCTGACAGTAGACGGCAGTAACAATGTTCATCTTGCCTATGTAAACGCCAGTAACGGCGGACTCTATTACGCTTTCATACCAAGCGCTACTGTTACCAGCGCCAATCAAAACGCTTTTAACTCCGGTATTAGAACGGCCAGAGTAGATACCTTCCTTTCCACAGGTCAAAAGCTTATGATCAATATAAGGGAAAACAGACCTTATATTTCATATATTCACAACGCTTTTGCTGAATCAAAAAATTCAATCAGGGTAGCTTGGTCAAAAATAGCGATAACCGCGGTTGGCAATGTATTAGACGGAACAAACGGTAATTACTTTACAGGCAACTGGGAAGTAATGACTGTCCCCGCCGAATCTATCCCATCAGTACAAGAATTTGTATGTAACGGCGTTCCGGCAAACGGCACTATTACCCGTCCAAGCGGTTCTACATTAGGACAATATTACACAAACGCTTCAACCTCAATATTTATCACTTACATGACAAATAAATGGTACGAAGGCGCGATACTAAAAGCGAACATACCAAGTTTGTCATATTAAAAACGCGTTAATTTTCACAGCGGGCAGACGCGAAAGCGTTTGCCTGTTTTTTTTTGTTGTATGGGTTATTTAACTTTATATTGCGACAACTCTCATTTCCACTTTCGGATCATACTTGGCATACAGCATATTTATTACCTCCGAACCATGTTTCTTTAGAAAATCCCTTCTTTCTGTTGAAGCCGCTCTTTTATCTCATCTATTGTAAAACCTTGAGCAAAAAGTTCAAAGACTTCTTCCCTGCCATCCGCGCATACTCTACGTCGTACTGGGTGATATTTGACAATGTTTCTACCGCCATCGCTATGCCTTCCTCATGGTTAATTATTTCTATCATTTTAGCTCTTTTCTCCTCGTCTGTCAAATATTCAAATTTTTCCAAAGAATTTCTCACAAAGAACACAAAGGAAGAAAAGAGCACAAAGAAGATAAGAAAAATTTTTAAATGGTTCCGTTAATAATTCTAAATATACCATCCTTCATTGTTTCTGCTCCGAAATTCAGGATAAAACCAAGTTTCGTATTTGACAGTTTTAAATAGGTTAATAATTGTTTTTTATGAATATCTGCTATTTTTTCTATTGATTTCAACTCAATAATAACTTTACCGCCTACAAATAAATCTGCGCGAAATCCTTCATCAAAGTATTCTTCTTCGAAATTTATTGGTATTGTAACCTGTCTTTGAACATAAAGTCCCTTTTGAGTAAGTAATTTAGACAAAACAGACTCATAAACTCTTTCAAATAATCCTGAACCAAGTTTTTTGTGTAAATTTACAGCAATATCTACTATTATTGAACCTATTTGATTTTCATTCATTTTCTCCTCCTTTCTCTCTCTTTGTGTCCTTCTCTTCCTTTGTGCCCTTTGTGTAATGTTTTCGGCATAAACAGTCCCCCCACCCATTTCGAGCGGAATTTTGATTGCTTGTTTCCATAAACAAACTCCTTAGTAAGATTTGTAGTTGATCGCCGGAGGACGATTTTTTAAAACTACATGCCCTTATATGGCGCGGAGATGCTCTGGCGCTTGACAGAAAACAAAAAAAAATTAAGAATTTTTCGCGAAAATTTTGTGTTTTCCCGCCTTAGTCGCTCTTTGTGGGAGTTTTTTGTAAGGTTATTTGTGGAATTCTCGAGTTTTATTACTTAAAATTAATATAGAGGATAATAATGTCTAAATTAAACGAATTTATCAACAGAGCGGAAAAACTCGATAAGTCCAACGCAAACTCTCCTGAGTTTAAGAAATGGAGAAATGAAGTCGCCCAATATTTAAAGAGACTATTCGGCGATACTTCCAATGAGTTGGTCTCCTTTGAAAATATCGAATTTTACAATTATTATCTTACTTTTGACGTATTAAACGGTTATTGGCGCGAACATATATTAAAAGAAAAAGACCTTTTTAAAAAAGGCTTAAAGACGGCGATCTTCTTCTTAAAAGGCTATGAAGATGAAATTATTGAACTTGAAGAAAAAGCGCAAAAAGCCGAAGCCGCGGAAAAAGCGGAAAGAGCGGCGGGTAAGTCTTCAAATAAAACGGGAAATAAAACGGGAAAAAATATATTCATTGTTCAGGGACGAAACGACGGCGCAAGAAAACAAGTCGCCAACTTTTTACTAAAAACAGTAACTCAGCCGATAGTTTTAAATGTTGATGAGCGCGGAATAAAATTGACATCCAACTCAAAAGAGATGTATTTTAAAATCGACAAAGACGGCAAATGGCAGCAAGACATGGCTAAAAAACTAAAAGCCATGAAACTGGATCTAAAAAAGAAAAAAGTCAGGAAATAAATTTACATAACTTCCAAAAACGGTATGCAAACCAAATGAAAAGCGTCTTTTAACACCATCATCACAGCGCGGCTTAATTCCAGCCTTGACTTGGAGAGCGCGGGATCTTCGCAGTTAAGAATCGGACATTCATGATAAAAGAAACTGAATGACTTGGAAACATCGTAAAGGAAACCGGTTAAGCCGGAGGGGTCAAGGTTTTCCGCGGACTCGCTTACCTTTGCCGGATACGACGCAAGAGATTTAATCAGCGCCCATTCGGGATCAGATACAAGCAGGGAAAAATCCGCGGCGTTGTTGTCGGTTTTTTCGGATTTGCGTAACATGGAAGAAATACGCGCTCCCATGTACTGCAAATAAGGACCTGTGTTCCCCGTAAACGAAAGCGATTCTTTTGGATCAAAAAGCATATCCTTAATGGGACTGGGCTGTAACAGAAAATAATGTAACGCGCCAAGGGCTATTTTTTCCGCCACTTCGCATGGGTCGCCTACTACCTCTTCCCTGCCCTTCTCGCGTATCTCCGCCAGCGCCATGTCGCGTAAGGAGTCAAGTAAATCGTCGGCGTCTACAACAGTGCCCTCGCGGCTTTTCATTTTACCTTCGGGAAGGTTAACCATGCCGTAGGATAGATGATGAAGGTTCTTTGCCCATGAATAGCCTAATTTTTCCAACAGGATAAAAAGAACCTTAAAATGGTAATTTTGCTCGGAGCCTACAACATAGATCATTTTGTCAAATTGCCAGTCTTTGTGGCGGTTAATCGCCGTCCCAAAATCCTGAGTAATATAGATCGACGTGCCGTCGCTCCGTAAAAGTATTTTTTTATCAAGTTTTTCTTCGCTTAAATCGACCGCGACAGAGCCGTCCTCCTGACGGAAGAAAATGCCTTTTTCCAGCCCTTTTAAAACTTCGTCTTTGCCAAGCATATAGGTCTCGCTTTCAAAGTAGTATTTGTCAAATGAAACGCCGGTTCTGTCGTATGTTTTCTTCATTCCCTCAATAGCCCAACTATTCATCTTCTTCCACAGTTCCACAGTTTCGCCGTCGCCGGCTTCCCAATTACGCAATAGTTCCTGCGCTTTTTTCATTGACTGCGTTTGCGCCTCGGCTTTATCCTTATCCGCTCCGGATTTTATTAACTCATCGGTTTCCTGTTTTAACGCCTTGCTGAAACTTACATACCAATCGCCGACAAAACGGTCGCTTTTTACGCCTTCGCTCTCCGGTGTCTTGCCTTGCCCCTGCTCCTTGTAGGCAAGCATAGACTTGCAAATATGAATCCCCCTGTCGTTTATGATGCAGACTTTCCGCACTTCCGCTCCGCAAGCCGCCAGAATGCGCGACACGCTTTCGCCCAACACGTCGTTTCGCAAATGTCCAAGGTGCAGGGGTTTATTCGTATTCGGGCTTGAGAACTCCACCATTACCCTCTTTCCCGCAAGATTGCCGGGTCTGCCGAAGGAAAAATCATTTTTACTGTCTTTTGTAACATTCTCCAGTATCGTTTTTGCCGTTACCGCGCGATCCATTCTTACATTCAGATACGGACCTTGCGCCTGAACTTTTGCGGCGGAGTTTTCGCCGTCAAGGAGCTTTGTAAGTTTTTCCGCCGCAATTTGCGCTATCTGCGGCGGTCCTTTTTTCAGTATTTTAGAAAAACTGAACATGGGGAAACCTATGTCCCCTAATTCCGGGTTCGGCGGGTCTTCCGCTATGACTTGTTCGGGGGCTATTTTTTCGCCGATACCGGCGTCGGTTAAAAGCGTATTTACAACAAAAGCGATTTTTTCTTTCCAGTATAATTTATAATCGTACATCTTGCCTTTATCATACCATATTGTACAATTATTTTCATGCCGCTCGGAAAGAAATTCTTTAATCAGCCGACTATTGACCTTGCGAAAGCGCTGCTTGGCAAATACTTATGTTTAGGCAAGTTAAAAGGCATGATTGTCGAAACCGAGGCGTATCTGTACAAGGACGATCCCGGCTGCCACGCAAGCAGGGGCAAGACTGTCCGCAATGCGCCGATGTTCGGTCCGGCGGGAAATACTTATGTCTATCTAATCTACGGTATGTACCACTGCATAAATATCGTAAGCGGTAAAGAGGGAGAAGGCGAAGCCGTGCTTCTTCGCGCGCTGGAACCGGTTGATGGAATCCCTCTCATGCAAAAAAGGCGCAAAACAGCGAAGATAGAGAATCTATGCAGCGGTCCGGGAAAGCTTACGCAGGCGTTCGGCATAACCAAAAAGCACAACAATTTGTCTTTGTTAAAAGGACCGATACAAGTTTTTGACAACAAAAAAAATTATGAAATAGTCAGCAGTACGCGCATAGGACTGACAGAGGGCAAGGATTTGGAATTACGGTTTTTTATTAAAGATAACAAGTTTGTGTCGCAAAGAGTTCACACAAAGCTCACAAAGGAAGAAAAGAACACCAAGAAGAGGGAATAAGGGATTTTTTCCGAAAGCTATGCGCGAGCTTCACGATAAGCTTACGAACAAAAAACCCTGATCTTCCCTTCGTGAACTTATCTTCCTTAGTGTCCTTTGTGTGAAATTCTTCGCTATCTCTTAGAAAGTCCGTCAAGGATTATCTCGATGTTTTTCTTATAACTCGCGGGGTTCGCCGCCCATTTTGCATATAGCTGATCAAATGTTTTTACTGTTCCCAAGTATTTTAAATTGATCAGCAGATAATATCGGCGATCGACTATTTGTTTGTTGTTCATGGTTACGCTCGCGTAGCCTTTTATGTGCTGAATATGCGCCCTTACTCCTTCTGTCATACTCGAAAAACTGCCGTTCCAGCCCGGAAGCTCTATTAATCCCCCGTAGTTATGCGACGATATGCGTTGATTCTTTAGAAAACTTGTGGCGTATAACATTTGCGCTATCGCTATGTCATGGTTAATGTTTTCAAAAGCCGCTTCTTCAATGTATGTATCAATAAGTTTATTTAAGAGATTGTCATTTACCGATGGGTTTTGCTTTTTTACATACGCTGTTATTTGGTTTTTACTAAGAGAGCCTTTTCCCTCTACAAGTCCGCTTCTGCCGGCTTGCGCGTACGCCTGTACCTCGTTTTCACCGCCTGTTATATTTGAACTTATCGCAAGCTGAATAATTTCCGTATCCGAGCGGAGCGTATAAGGTCTTGTGTCTATAACCGCGGAAAAAAGCTCAAAATTATTTTGCCGATTTCTCTTGAACTTTAAGGCAACGTCCTTGCCTCCGGCTTGGAAAACAACCTCAAAAATATCTCTGCTTCCCGAAACAGGAAACCCGTGAAGTTTTCCCGGTTGATTGCCGTTAAACACTAGCGTCTGGGTCTGCCCCCTGTCCGGCATTATCAACGTCCCATTTTGAATTTCAACTTTGGGAGGGTCGTACTGCTCGCTGATTACCATCTTAAACGGCTTTGAAAGGTAAAAATTAAGCTCATTCAGGCTTTTTCCCGACTTCTGTATTAAATTGACAATATCCCACGTAAGAAGGGTAATATTTTGCCCCCCCGAAGCATACTGAACCGTCTGAGTCTGTTGATCAGGCTGGGTTTGTACCTGCGGCTGAGATATTACGAGAGTTTGTTCTTCATAAATTAATTCGCTTGATTCTTCAGTATCTTTGTATTCTTGCTGGCTAAATAGATAAACCGAATTTAAACAAATAAAAAAAATAATAAAGAATTTTACCTTTTTCATAAATACTCCTTAAAAAAGGCAATATTAAGGACATTTTAGCGGTTTTTGAACGTTTTGTCAACAAAAAGCTTCCGTCCGCAAAAAAATCTTCTTATAAATTCTTTTTTATGTTTGACAAAAAATTTAAAAAAACATATAATATTTCTAAATAAATTAAGGAGGAACAGTATGTCTGAAGTTTTGTCTATAATACTGGGCGGCGGTAAAGGAACACGTCTGTTCCCCTTAACTCAATTCCGTTCAAAGCCTGCTGTTCCTTTCGGCGGCAAATACCGCCTTATTGATATACCCATTTCCAACTGTATTAACGCGAATTTAAAGCAAATTTACATTGTAACCCAGTTTAATTCGGCTTCTTTGCACCTTCATATCGGTCAAACCTACCTTTTTGACGTTTTTACGAAGGGTTTCGTTGAAATTCTCGCGGCTGAACAAAGTCTTGAACATTCAGGCTGGTATGAAGGCACGGCGGACGCTGTTCGCAAGAATTTCCCCCATTTTAGAACGCAAAATCCCGAATATTACGTTATTCTTTCAGGCGATCAACTGTACAGAATGGATTTACAGGAGCTTTTAAAGAGCCATGTTGATTCAAAAGCGGCAATTACTATCGCATGTACCGGCGTTAGCCGTGAAAACGCGGGCGGTTTGGGTATTTTAAAGGTCGATAAGAACAATCAAATCACCGAATTTCTGGAAAAACCCGGTTCCTCAAGGGATATTTCCGATTTTAGAGCCCCGAAAGAACTGCTTACCGACAAAAACAAAGACGATTGTTACCTGGCTTCTATGGGAATTTATGTTTTTAACGCCAAAACGATGGAAGAATGTCTTGCCAATGATCTTACAGACTTCGGAAAAGAGATAATTCCGGGCGCTATCAGCAAATTGAAGGTAAACGCGTATCTTTTTGACGGTTACTGGGAAGATATAGGAACAATTAAAAACTTTTACGATACCAATTTGGAATTAACCTCTGTAAAACCCAGTTTCGATTTTTACGATGAGCACAAACCGATTTACACCCACATGCGTAATCTTCCGCCCTCAAAAATGAACTTTTCCAACATGAATCAGTCAATTGCCGCCGAGGGTTGTATCATTACCAACGCAAATATCACAAACTCTATCGTCGGTATTCGTACGCTTATTGAAACAGGGGCAAGCCTTAACGGCGTTGTCTGCATGGGAGCCGACTTCTACGAGACAGAAAAGCAAAAAATACATAACGCTGAGGCAAGAATTCCCAACGTTGGGATAGGTAGGGGCGCGATTATCAAAGGCGCGATTATCGACAAAAACGTCTGCGTAGGCGAAGAATGCAGAATCGGCGTAGACGACATCAAACGCACAGACGGCAATTACGGGCATTACTACATCGTAGACGGCATTATTGTAATTCCTAAAAATACTATTCTGTATCCGGGTACTGTTATTTAACGAAGACATCACACAAAGAACACTAAGGAAGAGAAGAACACAAAGAGGGAAAAAAGTGTTTTTGTTTGAAAACTATGCGTGAACTTCACGATAAGATAACAGACAAAAACCC